>Ga0302313_10000057_pt1 | contig 99855 bp, 98 predicted proteins | sample III_Palsa_N2_2_FD_200454 | JGI IMG/M metagenome (GOLD analysis project Ga0302313, IMG submission 200454) | Peat permafrost microbial communities from Stordalen Mire near Abisko, Sweden - III_Palsa_N2_2 | ecosystem: Environmental > Terrestrial > Soil > Palsa > Peat permafrost | place: Sweden...
CACAAGAGTGACTGCGAGCGCTGTATCTGAATCTATCTGAGTCATGGGCTGTGTCCACTGTTAATCAGTGGAGATAGCTTGCTCCGCTCTCAGTTCAAACGCTATGTGCTCGTAAATTCGCGCTTACGCTCAACAGACGGGAAGCGCCAGTGTCATACCCAAATTCCAACGGCCGCCACCGCGGCAATTCTCCGCCAAGCCAGGTCCAAACGTGGGCGAGGTTACCGCAACGACTTCATCCGAGGCACATGCAATAGAACCGGGGATGCTGAAAGTTCAGTTTGGGGATCAGGGCCCAAAAGTCATCCAGCTTTTTCGGGTGGCAATGCAGGACGGCCAACCGCGGGCGCTACCTTTAGCAGCCACGGAGGATGCGCTGAAGCAATTTTTTGCTCGGGAACAGCGCTTGGGCTTCAAAGAGGGGGATAGAGTGCATGGATTAAACGGCGCAGATGAACAAAATATTCCGGCATTATCGTTTCATCGCGGCGATGTTACCGAAATGGAATTTCGAACTGTGCCGGAAAATATGCTGGCCAAAGGTTATCAAGGCGCCTTTATCGACTATAAAACTCAGACGCCGACCCAGCCCGGGGCAGTTTCCAAAGCCATAAAAAATATACGTAGCCGTGCTCTGCCAGAAGACCGGCAAGCTTTAATTCCACCACACAAAACACACCCCACCACGCGTGAAATGGTGGGTTTGTATCATGCCGGGACGAATTCGTTTTTTGCACTTTCCCATTTAAATGACACCAAAAACTCGCCTGCGCACGATATTTTTCGACACTCGCATCTTATGCATGTGATGCATGTGATGCCCGAGTTCTTTTAAAGCAAGCTCTTCACACCACAGAGCGGGTTTTATTTTTTCCTGATTTGGGCGGTAACACGGGCATGCGCCGCATGTCCGTGGCGCATCCTTGGCCCTTTCCCCTCAAACCTTCTTCAAATAACACGCCTTCAACATAAAACTGCCGGCGTCCATCTTGCAATCCACTTCGTGATCGCCGCCGACCAGACGGATGCTTTTTACCTTGGAGCCAACCTTCAAGGTGATCGACGAGCCTTTTACTTTCAGATCTTTGATCAGCACCACCGAGTCGCCATTGGTCAGCACATTACCGTTGGCGTCTTTCACCACCGCGTCCGCCTCTTCGCTTGACGCCGCTGCCACCATCGGCCAGTCATGACCGCAGTCGGCGCAAATATAGCGGTCGGCGTCCGCGTAGGTATTCTCCATCGCGCATACAGGGCAAGCGGGGATAGTCGGCATAATTCCTTTCAAATAGGGAGAAGCGCGCGAAACGATACAGCTTAGCGCGCCGGTTGAATCCGCCTGAACTGATGTTCCAGGCTGATACGCAAGACTTTATCGAGTTTGGATAGACGTTCACGCACCGAGCGTGCGCGACTCTGACTAATACCCTGCAAGCTGATTTTCTGATCGAATACCGTGCCGTTGCGGATCACACGCCAAGCCGCAACGGATTGCTGATCTTCCAGCATGCAAGCAAGGACCTGATTGACCGCGGTCAGGTCGGGCGCAGAGGTGACGTTCAGAATGTGGATCAATTGACAGCCCGGCAACCAGGTTTCGAAGTTGTCTTCGTGGTTGGCGTCAGGGGTAGCGGGAATAGGGCCAGCGGTAACAGGTGCAGTCTGGTGCATAGTGCCTCCGAGTAGATAAAAATCGAATCGGTGCTAGCTATGCCGCCCCCGCTTCGTTGCCGACAATCGGCCGCATCGCCTGAAAGGCCGCCACCTTGCCCGGGAGGGGCAGGTTGGCGTCGGTGTAAATACCGACTCTTGATGCATGTATAAGTATAACAAAAAATCGGATAAGGGGTTTACTTGGCCGGTTTGCTTTAAAAACCGCCACTGACGGCCGCCTCATCGAGACCACCCGCATCCAGTTGTTCGATTGCGTGGCCTATCACATAACGCGCCAGATAGCGGTGGAACGGCATGATCACAAACAGGTAAAACCGTCCCAGCCGATTGTTCAGCTTGACCAGGGTCGACGCACTAATGCGCTGCCCGGTGCCCTCGGTCTGAACCGAGATGTAAAGACGGAAATCCAGATGAATATCATTGGCGCCCAAAATAATGACATCGGCGGACTCGGATAACACCGGAAAGAAATTGACGCATTTTTGCGCTCCCTGTTCACGCGCAATCTGGGTCGACGATTTCACCCCGAATAGGGCCACCACACGGTCGCGCACTGCCATCAAGGCCCGCGCGAAGCGGGGCAGATCGGCAAACATGGCTTGGGCCACCTGATGGGCCGTCAGGCTTACACTGCGGACCCGGCCTGAATGGCCATCGGCAAAATCGACGCGGGACAAACCGGCAACCTCAATCACCTGTTGCAAGGCGGCCTGCGATAGGGTGTCAACGATAGGAGAATGCATCTGCGCTCACCGATATGTTGTGTAGTTTTGTCTGGTTTTTCTCGTTTTACTAGTCTGACTGTACACCACATAAGGTAGGACAAACTGCCGTTCAGGTGGGATGCGACTCGATGACGCAGGCCGCGCTTGAATCGCCACCGGCAGCTTGCCCGGCAACAACGCTAGCGCGCAACCTGCCCCGCCGTCTCTGGTGTACGTTCGTCGCGTGTGTGTTCGTCCGCATCAGTTGCAGTCAGCATTCGTATGGCCAAAGCGACCACGGCGGCAGTCGCCGCCGCCACATATAACGCACTCGAAAAACCCGCGGCAAAGCTGGCGCGCGCAGCCACCGTCAGCGTAACGCGCAGCACCTCGGGCACATAAGCGATCACGTGGTTCAAGTCACCGGCCAGCATGCTGGTCATAAAATCGGGGGGTACCGCACTCAATGTGCCGGGTTGAGCGGCGAGCAAAGCGTCGAATACCGAACGCGTACGTTGATTCAAAATTGCGCCCAACACACCGACCGCGACCACGATACCGGAGAAACGCATGGTGGTACTGATACCCGAGGCCATTCCGGTCCGGCTCGCGGGCACGCAAGCCATAATGGCTTTCTGCGTGTCGCCGTTCAGCACACCCGCGCCGAGGCCGGTCACGCACATCCCCAGCGCTGCCAGCCCATAATCCGCATGGGTTGCAATGCCGCCCAGCAACAAGTTGCCGGCTGCCACCAGCAGCAAACCCAACACCAGGATCGAATACGTCGCGTAACGTTGCGACAGAAAACGCCCGAGATGGGGACCTGCGACCATCGCGACGGCAAATGGCAGCATGCCTAAGCCCGCAACTATCGGCGCATAACCATAGACGTTTTGCAGATATAAGGGCAGCAAAGTCATCATGACCTGGGCCGCGGCCGCATAGCCGAACATGGCTAATACCGCTGCGATAAAACGCGCTTGCCGAAATAAGGATAAATCCATCATGGCCGCGTGATGGCGTGCTTCAACCCGGATGAACGCGGCGCACAGCGCCATGCCCGCGACAAACCGCCATGCGGTCGCCGCACTCGCCCAGCCGGCCTCTTGCGCGCCGATCAAAGCCCAGATAATCAATGCCAGAGCGCAGCCGAAGAGCACACTGCCGAAACCGTCTATGCCAGCCGCGCTTTCATTTTTCGAATCCGTGACATAACGTTGCACGCACCACGCCAACACGACGGTAATCGGCAAGTTGATCAAGAAAATCCATCGCCAGTTCAGGGCTTGAGTAATGATGCCGCCGACCAGCGGCGCCACCGTGGTGGCCAAACCCATGCACGTGCCCCACACCGCCCAGGCCCGGGTCCGAGCCGGGCCCTCCTGAAAGGTATTGGCGATCACAGCCAATGCCGAAGTCAACAGCAATGCGGCGCCAACGCCTTTGGCCGCGCGTGCCAGATTCAGCAACAATGTCGACGGCGCAAGGCCGCATGCGACCGAGGCCAACGCAAAAATCAGCAAGCCCAGGAATAAGGTTTTCTTGCGCCCGAATTGATCGGCAAAGCCACCCGCCGGCAACAGGCACGCGGCAAAGGCCACCATATAGGCGCTCACCACCCACTCAATTTCAGCGAAGGTAGCGTGGAATGTGCGCGCAATCGAGGGGAGCGAAACCGCCACCACATTGGTGTCCAGCACAATCAACGCGCATACGGCGGCGGCCGTGAACAGTACCGGGTTGTTCGAGCTCGAAGCGCGCCCAGGTGCAACTTGGAGAGCGGGTTGAGGAATCGCTTGAGCGGCAGGTTGAGTCACCGCCGGAGGCCGCTTGGTCTGGAACTGCATCTTGACCTACTTTAAGTAAAAAATCGGCAGATCGTCATGCCGTCAGAGCAAGGCTGGTCCGGCCTGGGTTCGCCGGAATTACACTTGCCGACGGCTGGCGCTCGCCGCATGGATTGCTGGGTAATATCCGATGGTAATAAATAGGGTGTTTCCTGTCATTGCTATAAAATGTCTTTATTATTAATAAATTAAATAACATAAGATGCCTCGGATCGAACTTCGCCATTTACGTAGTTTTATCGCTGTGGCGCGGCATTTGCATTTTTCGCATGCGGCCGACGAACTGGGTATGGCACCGCCTGCGCTCACCAAACACATCAAGGAAGCCGAACATCTACTGGGTGTGCGCCTGTTTCATCGCACTCAACGCTCAGTTGCGTTAACTGCCGCGGGTGCCGCATATTTGCCGCAAGCACAAGCCGTGTTCGATCATCTGGTGCAAGGCAGCGAAGCCGCTCGCTTGGCGGAACGCGGTGAACTGGGGCATATCGAGATCGGCTATGTGGGCTCGGCGGTCTATGCCGGCATTCTACAAAGCGCCGTATTCAGTTTTAATCGCGATCACCCTCAGGTCGAAGTGACGATACGCGAACATCCTATGGGCGCGATTGCACCGATGTTATTGGACGGCACCCTGGATGTGGCTTACGTGAGACCGCCGATGCCTTATCCCGAGGGGATTCAGGCGGCGACGGTATACCGCGATAACTTTGTGGTCGCGTTACCGGCTCATTCGCCCTTGGCTGAATTTGACGTGCTCAAACCCAAACAATTGCACGACCAATTATTCGTCCTGCCGGAACAAGCATTTGGCACACTCGAAGTGGCCCGGCGCGGCGGTTTTACCCCGCGCTTGGGACCGAGTCCGGGTAGTTTGATCGCGGTTCTCAGCATTGTTTCCCTGGGTCAGGGCATTGCCGTTTTACCCGACACCTTCACCCGTTGCGTCAGCTTGGCCGGCGTAGTCTGCCGTCCGCTCGCGGGCAAGCCGGTACCATCTGAATTGGCGCTGATCTTCCGCCGTCATGAACGTGCACCGGCGGTGCAGCTATTCCTCAAGCATGCGCGTACCGAGCATGCCGCTGCCGCCAGCCGAGTCAAACATCCAACATAGCGTCAGCTTCATGCAGCCTGAGATGCTTCAGCGCGTGTGCTACACAGTCGTGCGATAACTGCACGGCCGCGGCTTCAGCGGAATGCGCCGCAGGCTCGACCACGCGCTCGAACATCCGCGTCTCATAGGCCGTCACCGCCCTGATCCAGGCGGTGGAATCAGCGGAGGCAACGCATGCGCCCAGCACCCGGGCGAGTTCGGCGGCATCCAGCATGGCCGCATTCACCCCTTCGCCACCAAACGGCGCCACCCCATGCGCATCGCCAGCCGGACCTTCCAAGGCTTCAACCAAGTCGACTCCTTCGTTGCGCTCAACGTGCTGATTCGTAAAATTTGGAACCGGACGTTGCCAATTGCGGCATTTCGGAAAGGTCCGGTTTTACGTCATCGGGCAGAATTGCTATGACGGAGTCCGCTTGACCCAAGCGATGCACCCTTAACCCGCCAAAAACTCGCTATACCTCACCAAATCAACATTACCTCCGCTCACAATCACCCCCACCCGCTGGCCTTTTAATTGCGCCTTCATTTCGCGGGCTGCGGCAAAACCCAAGCAACCGGTGGGTTCGACCACCATTTTCATGCGCTCGGCGAAGAAGCGCATGCAGGCGATTAATTGCTCGTCTGTGGCGGTAAAAATGTCATCGACATCGCGTCGAATAATGGCGAAGGTGTGCTGGCCCAAATGCTGGGTTTGGGCGCCATCGGCGATGGTCTTCGGCGTTTCGATGTGGACGATCGAGCCCGAGCGGAACGACTGCTGTCCGTCATTGCCGGCTTGCGGCTCGACACCGTAAATTTTGCAGCCAGGCGCAAGTTGGCGCGCGGCTAATGCCGAGCCGGCCAGTAAGCCGCCGCCGCCGAGGCAAACGAACAAGGCGTCGAGGGCTCCGACTTCCTCGATTAGTTCTTTGGCTGCCGTACCTTGGCCGGCAATGACATCGGGATGGTCGTAGGGCGGAATCAAGGTCATGCCGTGTTGCTCGGCGAGACGCCGGCCGATTTCCTCGCGATCTTCCGTATAACGATCGTAGGTCACGACGTTACCGCCATAACCTTTGGTGGCCGCCACTTTGGCGGCGGGAGCATCGAGCGGCATGATAATGGTGGCGGGAATGCCGAGTAGCTTCGCCGACAGCGCGATGGCCTGGGCGTGATTGCCGGACGAGAAGGCAACTACGCCGGCAGCGCGCTGGCGTGGGTCGAATTTCGACAGGGCGTTCATCGCACCGCGAAATTTGAAGGCGCCCATGCGCTGGTAATTTTCGCACTTGAAGAAAATCTCCGCGCCCAACGCCTCATCGGCCGTGCGTGAAGTCAGGACGGGCGTCCGATTGGCCTTGCCCGCAATGCGTTCGGCGGCCGCTGCAACGTCAGTGTAAGTTGGAAGATTCAGCATGGTTTTATCCTTCTATCTTTCATTTGGCATCGTTATACACCGTCGCTCGCGATACACCTAAATGGAGCGCGACTATTTCCATGGCACGGCGCACTTCCATGCTGCCGGCCTCCCGCAGTTCGTTGATCAGCGCGCGCCGTTCCGGCGCCTTCAAGGTTCGCGGCGTGCTCGACAGCCGGGCGGCAAACTGGTCGATGCGTTGCCTGATGCCATCCGCACCCGGCGGGTCGAGAGACTCTTTGACGTCAACCGCGTCATGGGTGCTGGCAAACCGGCCGAGCATATTTTGCAAGGTGGCAAAATGGGTGAGATCGACATTCAGGCAAAGAGCAGCGACATAGTGACCCTTGGAGTCCTTGATCCCAATCGACGTGCTTTTGACTTGCCGTCCATCGGCGAACTGGTTGGCGTAGTTGGCGATGACTTGCGCATAGCTATCGTCCGCCAGTCTTGCGAGCCCCAGTTCGGTCGTGGGGTCGCCCTCTTGCCGGCCGGATAAATTGTTGTGAATCGCCACAATCGCATGTTCGGCATGCAGCAAATCATGCACCACCACCTCGCAGAATGGCGCAAAGGTCTCACCCAGGCCTTGAGCGACCTGCTTGAGTTGTTCGACCAGGGTTTGCTGTTCTTTGGACGGATTTGGCATCTGTACATAATATCTAATATTAGACTTTTTGTACAATTTTTAGTTTTAAAACCCCGCTAGGACGGCAAAAATATCGCCGACTGTGCGCGGCACCCTGCCGTCACCCTGCTTAAATCGTCGCCGCCAGCCGCGAAGCCTGATTGATCGCCCGCTTGGCATCGAGTTCCGATGCAACTTCCGCGCCGCCGACCAAATGCACTTTGATGCCGGTGGCAATCAGCGGCGCTTGCAATTCACGCAACGATTCCTGGCCGGCGCATAAAATAATATGGTCGACCGCAATCAGCTCCGGCCTTTCGCGTTTTTCGCCATAGCTGATATGCAAGCCTTGCTCCGAAATGCGCTCATAGTTGACGCCGGGAATCATCTTGACCTGTTTGGTCTTTAATACCGCACGATGAATCCAACCGGTAGTGCGGCCCAAACCCGCCCCCGGTTTACCGGCTTTGCGCTGGAGCAGCGTGACTTGGCGGGCCGACTCGGTCGTCACTGCTGCGGCCACACCGCCACGCGCTTGTGCGGGATCGGTAACCCCCCACTCTTTCATCCATTCGTCGAGATGCAAGGTTGGCGAAGCGCCTGCTTGTACCAGGAATTCGCATACGTCAAAACCAATCCCGCCGGCACCAATCACGGCCACCCGTTTGCCTACCGGTTTGTGGTGCAACAACACGTCGATATAGGACAACACTTGACCGCGCGCCGCCCCTTCATCCTGCCCGGGAATCTTCGGGTCACGCGGCGCTACCCCGGTGGCCAGTACCACTTCTTCATAGGCTCCGGCACTGAGGATGGCCTGGGTGACGCGGGTGTTGAGGCGCAATTTGACGCCGGTGAGTGCGATACGCCGGTTGAAGTAGCGCAGCGTTTCGTGGAATTCTTCCTTGCCCGGAATCTGCTTGGCCATATTGAACTGCCCACCGATCTGGTCCGCCGCATCATATAAATCGACTTGATGACCGCGTTCAGCCAGGACGGTGGCGCAAGCCAGACCGGCCGGCCCGGCACCGACCACGGCAATGCGTTTTTTGCGCGCCAGGACCGGCGTGTAATTCAGCTCGGTCTCGTGGCAAGCACGCGGGTTGACCAGGCATGAGGCAATTTTAAGTTTGAAGGTATGGTCGAGGCAGGCTTGGTTGCATGCGATACACGTGTTGATTTCGTCCCCGCGCCCACTCGCCGCTTTGTGCACAAATTCGGCATCGGCAAGAAAGGGCCGCGCCATCGATACCATATCGGCACAGCCGTCGCTTAGAATCTGCTCGGCCACTTCCGGCGTATTGATGCGATTCGTCGTACATAACGGAATCTCGACTTCGCTCTTGAGTTTTTTGGTGACCCAGGCAAACGCACCGCGCGGCACCGAAGTGGCAATCGTCGGGATGCGCGCTTCGTGCCAGCCGATGCCGGTATTGATAAGGGTTGCGCCCGCCCGCTCCATGGCTTTGGCGAGCATCACCACTTCGTTCCAGTTCTGCCCGGCAGGAATCAGATCCAGCATCGACAGACGATAAATAATGATGAAATCGACCCCGACCGCCTCGCGCACCCGCTCGACAATCTCCACCGGAAACCGCATCCGGTTTTCGCAGGATCCGCCCCATTTGTCTTGGCGTTGGTTGACATGAGTAACCAGGAATTGATTAATCAAATAACCTTCGGAACCCATAATTTCCACGCCGTCATAACCGGCTTCGCGCGCCAGGCGAGCGCAACGCACATAAGCTGCGATCTGGCTTTCGACACCACGCGCCGACAAGCCACGCGGCTTGAATGGGCTGATCGGCGATTTGACCGGGGACGGTGCCACCACCAGCGGGTGATAGCCATAGCGGCCGGCATGCAAAATCTGCAAGGCAATCTTGCCGCCTTCGGTATGGACCGCATCGGTGATGGGACGATGCGCACGCGCGGCCGCGTGGCTTGCCAGCCGGCTGGAAAACGGGCTGACCCAGCCCGCCATATTCGGCGCATACCCTCCCGTCACGATCAGGCCGGCACCACCGCGAGCACGCTCAGCAAAGAATGCCGCCAGGCGCGGGAAATTTTTCTGGCGATCTTCCAGGCCGGTATGCATCGAACCCATCAGGGTGCGGTTGCGCAAGGTGGTGAAGCCCAAATCCAGCGGCTGCAACAAGTTGGGATATTGGCTCATGCGGCGTCTCCTGCCCTAGATTAATTTTGTAGCGACAATATACGTGGAAAAAACCGGGCGCCAAGAGGGATAGCCCTCTAGATCGCCTCTTTCGAGGAAAGCTACTAGGGCCTGTTCACGCTAATAATGTGCTTGCGAACACCCCTTTCCGGTCGGCTGGCAAGGAGTGTGTCGCGCCGCTTGGCCGCTCCAAGCAAGCGACGCGCGACGCGGCCAGACGGCCGGAAAGGGGTGTTCCCCTACTTTTAAAAATAGATTTACGGGTTGCCACCCACAAAGGGCGAGGGCGGCAACGCAAGCCCATTATTAGCGTGAACAGGCCCTAAGCAGGCCGGGGGGATTACTGCACGGGCGGGAGGCCTATCTGCGTCGCAAACCGGCGCATCGACGGTTGGGTTGAAGCTTGGCGCGGGCTCAAGATGGCGCCGCGACCTGGTATTTGAGGTGAAAACTCAGGCGATCGCTTGAGCGCGATGAATCCCTGCAGCGATTGGAATTTCAATCATGCAGGGTTCGGCATGGTTGGTGGCAAGCGGGGGCGCCCGCGTGCCGGAGAGCGCACCCGCTGCTGGATCAGACTTGTGATGCGATGCAGCCCGATCCGGCAAATTTATCGCACCGGCTCTTGGGCCGGCTCGTCGGCCGCCGCCTCGGCAAGCACATCGGCCGGGTCGTCCACGGGTGCAATGGCCACCAGCACGCTGCACTTCACGCGATCCAGCAACAGCCCGTTGCCCGGGCCGTTCCACCACCGAGCCAGCACTCCGCATGGCTTGTGGCCCACTACAATCAGGTCGGCTTTGAGGCGTTCGGCAAAATGCGGGATCTGGTCGAGTGGATTGCCGATAGCAAAATAACCGGTCGCCGACACGCCCCGCGCTTTTAACCGCTCTACCCCTTCGTGCAGGATGTCTTTTGCCAGTTGCTCTTCGGCTTCCGCCGCTTGCGCCACCAGGACGTCGTAACCCACCGTCAGATAGGCGTTATCTCTGACCGCGAGCAGATGGGTTTGTGCGCCCAGTTGCTGCGCCAGGTCGGCACCGTAACGCAGGGCACGGCGCCCTTCGCGCGTGGTGTCATAACACAACAGAATGCGATTAAAAGACATCACAACTCCTTGCGATTTATGCTCGAAAATAAGGCGCGGATAAGATCTGGAGAGAACACAGCTTTCAGTATAGGTCCGAGTCAAGCAGATCAAAAATGTTTGGGACGATTCGCCGACAAACCGCTTGATTGACCCGCAACCGCCCCCCCAAATTTAGGCATTAACCCTTATGATCAAGCCATGCCGATACTCAGCGAACTCTACGTTTACCCGATCAAGTCCTGCGCCAGACTAAGGCAAACCCGCGCACGCTTGACGCAATGGGGCCTGGAATATGACCGGCACTGGATGGTGACCGATGCCGACGGCCGGTTTCTGACACAACGCGAGTGCTCGCGGCTGGCGCTGGTCAAGGTTGAGTTCGGCCCGTCCGAGCTGCTGATCTCGGCACCGGATATGCCGCTTTTGCGTACGCCATTGGCCGCATCGTCCCTGCCCGAGGCACCGAGAGTGATGGCGACCATCTGGGACGAGGTGCTGCCCGCCCTCGACGCGGGCACCGAGGCGGCGGCCTGGTTTTCCGCATTTTTGGGTAGTGCCGCGCGCCTGCTGCGCTTCGACCCGGCCGTGTCGCGTATCGCCGACCGTCGATGGAGTGGTGAAATTAGCGCCACCACCCAGTTTGCCGATGGCTTCCCCTTCCTGATCATTGGCCAGAGTTCACTCGATGACCTGAATCAACGGCTGAGCGCCAAAGGCGCACAGATGCTCGCCATGGATCGCTTCCGGCCCAATCTGGTCATCAGCGGGCTGGACCCGTACGAAGAAGATTATGTCGCCACGGTAGTGATCGCGACGGCCGACGCCGAGGTGATACTGCGTCCCGTGAAACCGTGTCCGCGCTGCCCCATTCCCACCATCAATCAAACCCTAGGGCGCCCGGACCCGGCACAGCCCAACGAACCGCTGGACACATTGGCCGGCTATCGCGCCAACAGCCGCCTGGACGGTGGCCTGGCGTTCGGGCAAAACGCGATATTGCTGCAAGGGCTGGGCGCGTGGCTGGAAGTCGGCCAGTCCGTGACAGCGGAGCTAGATTTCGCTGATTGAGTTAGATGTCTTAGTTAGATAACCCAGTTGGCTAACCTGGCCAGCCAGGGGCCGCGTCAGGCTACTTGAGCGGGTCGCTTGCGTTCTCCGTCGTAATGCAGCAAAACGGACCGTAACAAGCATTCACGCATTCAGTTCGATGGCCGGCCGCGTCGAAGGTCGACGAGCTTAAGGTGGTCGGTGAATTACCCAGCGCTCTGGCAAAGGTATCGCGTACGCTCTCTTGCGGCGATTGCGGTTTATCGCCGAAGACGAAGATGGCATTCGGATGCTGGCGCGCGAAATCGATGCGATTTTGCAAACTTTGCTCGGCTTGTGTCTGGTCCGCCTGCATTTTTGCGCGTTGCGCCTGATCTTGAGCGGTGGCCGGATCCACCAGCTTTTTATCGGGGGCGGCCGGGACAACCGGCGCATTGCAATTCAACATCACCGGCGAACATTCAGAATCGACGATTTTCGGCGGCACGGCCAAATCGTCCTGTGCCGTCTGCGCAAAACACGCGGGCGCGGCGACGAGCCATAACATGCAGGCCACATAAACACTCGCGGCCTGTCTTTTAGCGGGTTTGCCTGTGAATGTCATCATCAATAGCCTCGATAAGTGGTTGCCACGCACACCAAGCGAGTGTCACGCTGCATGAATAGGGTCAGACAAGTATCGGCGCAGATGGTTCGCCGCCCCGCCGTGTGCCGGAAATCCGTTGTGGCCTCGTGCTCGGCACAGAACGCGGGTTTAACGCGTCAATTGGCGCATCAAGCTGGGCCAAGGCCCTCGACCGCTCCGCCCACCCCGGTTTTTTCACAATGCCGGCGGCATTGCCCACCGTGCTGGATTTCTTAATTACCTACTTCAATTCGGTCCAGCCGGGAAGAGCACACGAGGCCGTGTCAGCTTGACCACAGATGGCGCTCCCGCCGTACAAAGTGCGAAAAATGGATAGGGTAAATGGGGCAATTGAAGCCATAATATTTACCTATTGATGCAATCATTTTTTGCCTTAGCGGTACAGGCTAGTGAAAAACGGGTTTGCCATGTGGACCAAATTCTTACCAGCCAGAGACGTTTCAATCGGCATACGTCAATATGTATTCGCGCTGGTCATGGGCGTGTTGCTGGTGCTGATCGGCATCGTGGCCACGCCTTTCGCCAGCCTCGAATTGTTTCCGATCCCCGGTTACATGACGGCCTTCGGTTCGTCGATGCTGGTCATCAATGTGTTGCTGGCAGCCTTGCTCTTCAGCCGCGGGGTAACCGAACGCAATTCGCATATCATCCGCCTCGGCGCGGCCTATTGTTTTGTTGCAGTCATCTTCGTCCCTTTGACCGCTTCGTTTCCTGGCGGATTGATCCAGGGTTCCATTATCGGCAGCACCACCACCCCTGTCTGGCTCTGGTCGTATTGGCATGCGGGTTTTGGTTTGGCCATCGTGCGTTATGCGTTTGGCCTGCGCCACCCTCACTCGCGCGTCAACTCGGTCGGCACCACGGTACTGGTCGTGGTAGCCCTGGTGGTTCTGCTCACCCTGACGGCAACTATCTGGTTGCCCTACATGCCAAACGTCTTCGCCGACAAAGCCACCTTCTTTACCGGGCATGACCTGATCATTCCCTACGGGATTATGGCAATCGATCTGCTCGCGTTATATCTGATCTCGTCGCTGCAAACCCGTTCGCCCGAGCAATTATGGTTAACGGTGGCGATGATCGCGGCAGTCATCGATGTCTGGTTGACCACTAAAGGCGTGCATCGTTTTGCGCTGGGCTGGTACGCGGCCAAGGTGGGCAGCCTGTTCACCTCGTTGGCGGTGCTGTTATCTTTATTCCACGGCATCACCAGCTTATATCGCTCGGTCAGCGAGCGCGCCAACCGCGACGGATTGACCGGACTGTATAACCGGCGCCATCTCGACGAAACGGTCGATACCGAATGGCGCCGTGCCCGGCGCGACGGCCGGCCGGTGTCGTTTTTGATGGTGGATGTCGACGAATTCAAGTTATTTAACGATACCTACGGCCATCTGGCGGGCGACGATTGTTTGCGCAGAATCGGCGCGGTATTGTCCACGTGCATTCACCGGCCCGCCGATTTGGTGGCGCGTTATGGCGGCGAAGAGTTTTGTGTAGTGTTGCCGACGACCCAGCTTCGCGGCGCGATTGAAATAGCCGACGCCATCGGCAAAGCGGTACGCCACGAAAAAATCGTGCATGGCGGCAGTAAAAAAGGCATCGTGACTGTAAGCATAGGCGTGGCAACCCGTTATCCGGACACTACTTCGTCCTCCGATGAACTGATACACGACGCCGATAAGGCCCTGTATAAAGCCAAGAGAAATGGCCGCGATCGAATCGAGGTGATGCAGCCGGAAATGAATCTGGTGGCTTAATGTTTTTCCAACGAAGCATTTAGCGCCACCAACCGCTGCCGCGTCGGCAACCCTTCCATATCCCCCAGCACTTGCACTGCTTGCGCCCCGATCAAATTACCGCGGGCCACGGCGGCTTCAAGCGCAAGTCCTTCCAGCAAAGCGCTGACCACGCCCACCGCAAAACCATCGCCGGCACCCACGGTATCGACCACTTGCGCCACGGGAATAGCCGGCATGCTGCCCTCGGTTTCGGCGGTGCGGTAGTAGGCGCCCTGGGCACCGCATTTGACCACCACCAATTGTGCGCCACGCTCCAGGTAAAACGCCGCGATATCGCCGGGGCTGGTGTAGCCCGTCAGGACCTGGCCTTCGGTCAGTCCCGGCAGGACCCAATTGGCGTAGCCGGCCAGACGGTTGATCTGTTCGCGCATGACACTTTCCGACGCCCATAAGGTGGGGCGCAGGTTGGGGTCAAACGAAATGGTCTTGCCCTGCTCACGCATCCATTCCAATGCATGGGTGGCAAATGCCAGAGTGCTGGCCGATAAGGCCGGGGCGATACCCGTAGCATGCAGATGACGCGCCGAGCCGAAATACGCTTCATCGAAATCGGCGAGCGATAAATGACTGGCCGCGGAACCGCGCCTGAAATATTCGATTTCCGGATCCTGGCCATCCTGCGCCCGGGTTTTTAACATCATGCCGGTAGTATGCAACGCGTCGCTCGTCACGTGGCTGCAATCGACGTGTTCCCGCATCACACTGGCGCGAATAAAAGCACCGAACGAATCGGCGCCCAAGCGGCTGACCCAACCGACTTTCAAGTCCAGCCGGGCGAGACCGATCGCGACATTGGTCTCGGCGCCGGCCAGGCGTTTTTCAAACTGGGTCACACCTGCGAGCGGTCCCGCTTGAGCGGCAATCAACAGGGCCATCGCTTCGCCGTAGGTGACCACATCCAGCGGCGGCCAAGGCTGCGCGGGCGATGGGTCAATACAACCAGGGGCGGCAGGTAGCATGCTCACATCACCGCGCCTAATTGCCAAGGCACAAATTCGTTATCGCCCAAGCCATGCTCTTCGCTGCGGGTCGGCTTGCCGGAAGCCGTTTCCAGCATCATCTGGAAAATTTCCGCACCGGCTTGCGCCACACTCAAGGTACCGTCGATGATAGCGCCGCAGTTGTAATCCATATCCAGTCCCATGCGCTTGAAAAGCGGACTATTGGTGGCAAACTTGAGCGAAGGCGTGGGTTTGCAGCCATACACCGAACCGCGTCCGGTGGTAAAACAGATCAGGTTGGCGCCGCCGGCAACCTGACCCGTTGCCGAGACCGGGTCGTAACCTGGAGTGTCCATAAATACCAGGCCATGTTCGCTGACCGGCTCGGCATATTCGTAGACCGCCATCAAACCGGTGCTGCCGCCTTTGGCTACCGCACCCAGCGACTTTTCCAGGATCGTGGTGATGCCGCCGGCTTTGTTGCCCGGCGACGGATTGTTGTTCATGTCGCCATGATGCTGGCTGGTGTAGTCTTCCCACCAACGCAGCCGGCCCATTAATTTTTCGGCGATGGCGGGTGCCGCGGCCCGGGCCGTCAGTAAATGTTCGGCGCCGTAGATCTCGGGTGTCTCGGACAAAATTGCCGTGCCGCCGTGCCGTACCAGCAAGTCGACCGCGGCACCCAGCGCCGGGTTGGCGCTGATACCCGAATACCCATCGGAGCCGCCGCATTGCAGGCCCACTGTGAGGTGATGGGCCGGCACGGTGCTGCGTTTGGCCCGAGTGGCCAGCATCAGCATATCGCGCACAATATTTTTACCCTGCTCCACCGTCTCACGCGTGCCGCCTTCGTCCTGTATCGTCAACGCGGTAAACAAACCTGAGTCGCGAGTCGCCAGGGTTTCGATCAAGGGCGCGATTTGATTGACCTCGCAACCGAGGCCAATCACCAGCACCCCGGCGAAATTCGGATGGTCGGCGTAACCGCGCAAGGTACGCCGTAAAAGATCGATGCCTTCGCCCGAGCCGCCCATGCCGCAACCGCTGCCATGGGTGATAGCCACTACCCCGTCGACGCCGGGGAAATCTTGCATGGCCTCGCCTTTGAAGGCATCGGCAATATAACGGCAGACTGTCGCCGAACAATTCACGCTGGCGATAATCCCGATGTAGTTGCGGGTTCCCACACGGCCATTGCTGCGCACATAACCTTCAAAGGTCGCCGCAGGTTCCACCGGCGCGACTTTGCGGTAAGCATGACCCACGCTATGAGCCCGGCTGGCGCCGCTCATGTCGAGGTTTTGCACATGCACATGTGAGCCCGGCTCGATGGCCTGCGTTGCCATACCGATGACCTGGGCATATTTGCGCACCACCTCGCCATTGTCGATGGCGCGCAAGGCTACTTTATGACCCGAGGGTATCAATTCGCGCGTGACGATATGCCATTGGCCTACCGTCAGCGCGGTACCCGCGGCGATTTCCTGGCGCGCCACGGCTACATTGTCTGCTTCACTGAGACATATCAGCGGATTGTGTTCCATATTCGTGTCCTTCCTGGCAAAGATAATTCAAGCGGATAAAGAGCTGGCGAGGGCGGCGTGCAAACGCGGCTGCGCGATCTGCAGTCCGTGTTGCCGGGCGAGCTCCAGTACGGGCGTTATGCGGCGCTGCTTTTTTTGTGCGTGGTGCTGTGCGATGTCGGCCAGGCGATGCGCGAGAAACGGATTGAGCAAACGATCGCGCAGCTCAACCAGATAGTCGAGCGCGGCGGCCCGCTGACCGAATATGTCGAACACCGGCAGTACTTCATCGTTCCACACCGATTCGAGTTCAACGCGCAACAGGGTGTCCTGCATCGCCTCGCGCACCGTGGCTTGGGGGTGCAGCAACCCGGCCAACCAACGCTCGGCCAAGTAGGTGTGTCCCAGGTTCAACAGCCACAGTTTGAGCCGTTCGAAATCCTGCAAGGTATCGGTCAAGACGATCGCCGGGTGGGTACAGGGTAAAATCATCCGTGCTTGCCGTTCGATGGCCCATAACGCATAAGGCTCGGCAATTGCTCCCACCGGCTCCAGTTCGGCCGAAACAATACGATCGACCAGGGAGTTGACCCACACGCAATGTTCGCGCAGATAAAGCATAAATGCTGCCGGCATGGACCACTGCGCCGCCAGTGTCGCGACCACTTCACGCAGCGTATCGCCATTACGCGAAACCAGTTCGCACGGATACAGGGACAGCGGCGCTTCGGGCAATACGCACCAGCGCGCGTGCAATAGCACCAGTAATTTAGCGGGGAAACTGCGCGGCACACGGCGGATAGAATCGAGTAATTCCGGTCCATCTGCGGGGTCCAGCAGATAACCCTGGTCACCCGTGTTCGAGACGATAAGCTGCACCTCCGTGCAGACTGCGTCGCGCACTTGAGGCCAATCCCGGTCCGCTTGCAGCGCGGCACGAATCGCCTGCCCGGTCAGATGCTGATCGACCTCAAGCCCGTTGGCCAAACCGCGGATCTGCACTGGGTAACTCGACGTCGCGGCGAGCGCCGCAATTCTGCGCGAACTGGCCGCGCTGGCGGTGGTCTGCACCACGGCAATCCCGCCCAGGGCTTGGCCGCAGGCCATGGCCTGCGAAACGAACAGGTCGACGTGAGCTTGCAAGAAGCGGCTGCTACCGAATTGCAGTATCGGCTGGTTCATCTAAAAAATCTCAAAGGTAAACAATACATGCGCCGGCGCCCAGATTTAATCGCCTCAGCATTCGACCACGGCCTTGACCACGCCCAGCGCCGGATTGAGCAAGCTTTCAAATTCGGTGGGTAAATTGGCCAGCGCCAGCCTGTGTGTATTCAGCGCCTGGTCAGGCACCTGACCCGCGCGCATGGCTTGCAACACGGTGGCAAAGTCTTCCTGGGTGGCATTACGGCTGGCCAGCAAAGTGGCTTCACGTTTGTGAAATTCGGGGTCCGAAAAACTGATGGTGTCGCGCACGATGGAGATCAACACATACTTGCCGCCGTGGCAGATAAACTGGAAGCCGCGTTCCATTGCCTGGGCATTGCCGGTAGCATCGAATACCACATCGAAAAATTCGCCGTCGCTGAGCTTGGCCAGCCTGACCACATCGTCTTCGCCTAGCGTGACGGCCGAACTCACCCCGATTTTGTGCAGACAGAAATCCAGACGATCTTGCCGCGTATCGAGCGCGGTCACGACCGCGCCGCGCAATTGCGCAAAAATCATGGCCGCCATGCCGATCGGCCCGGCGCCTACCACCAGCACCCGTTGGCCGGACTGAACCTCGGCCCGTCGCACCGCATGTGCGCCTATCGCCAAGAATTCGACCATCGCCGCCTGGTCCAGCGTAACGCCTTCCGCTTTATGCACGAACTGACGCGGCAGGCTCAGATACTCGGTCATCGCGCCGTCGCGGTGCACTCCCAGCACCTGGATCTTCACGCAGCAGTTGGTCTTGCCGTTGCGGCAGGCCACACATTTTCCGCAGGATAAGTAAGGCATCACATACACCGCATCGCCGGCCTTCAAACCGCTGTCTTCGGCGGCTTCCTCAACCAACCCCGACAGCTCGTGCCCCATCACGCGCGGGTATTCCAGATATGGTTGCTTGCCGCTAAAGATATGCAGATCGGTACCGCACACGCCGACCCGCTTGACGCGCAACAGGACTTCGCCGTCGCCGCGCACCGGCTTGGTTCTTTGCTGTGCACTCAGCACCCCGGGGCTATCGCAAACTATGGTTAACATGATCTTCCTTGAATTGAATTCTGCATCTGTTGTCTTGACCGCCGATTTTGAGCGCCGGATCGAGCCGTCTTAATCCATGTGGAACACCAGTTCCATGGCGGCCCAGTGTTCATCCGCGCATCGGCTTTCCAGCGGCACCTGGCATGGCCCGCAAAGCTGCCACCAGCGTTGTGTTTCCGGGTCGGCTGCAATAGCGGCCATATCGGCGGCAAAGTCATCGCCGTGATATTCCCAATAGCCGAACAAGAGGTTCTCCGGTTCGCGCAGAAAGATCGAATAATTACTCACGCGAGAACGCGTGATACGTGCCAATATTTGCGGCCAGGCGGCAGCATGCAGCCGCTTGTATTCGGCAATATGTTCCGCCGCGATGCCGATCACCATGCCCATTCTTTGCATCTGCCGGCTCCAGGTTTATAGCGTCGGGTTCAGGCGGTAAAAGCGTTGCGCATTGCCGCCGAAAATCGCCTCGCGCACGGCGGCGAAGGTGCTTCCGGCGGGTGCGTGCAGCTTATGCCAGCGTGCGCAGAGGTGTTCCGCCATCTCGCGCCAGACTTGATAGTCGCCGGCCAGGCGCAACACCGGCCAGTCGCTGCCCCAGATCACACGTCCCGGTCCGAAGCAGTTCAGCACCGTGTTCACATAGGGCGCCAATGCCTCGATTTCAGTCCGCGTCCCGGCTTCGGTGAGCAAGCCGGAAAGCTTGCAAGATACGTTCGGCAAGGCCGCGAGTGCGGCAAGATCGGTCTGCCAGGGTTCGTCTTGTCCTGTCGCAATCGAGGGCTTGGCCGCATGATCGATCACGATGGACAAGGCCGGGTAGCGCCGGGCAAACACCGCGAGCGGCACCAGATGAGCCGGCAAAACCAGCGCATCGAAACTCAGCTTGTGCTGCAACATGGCCTGTATCGCCGGCGTCAAGGCAGTATCGTTGATCCAATCCGGGTCAGGCAGATTTTGCAACATCGGACGCAAGCCCTTGAATTTCGGGTATTGCGCCAAGCGGGTAATTTGCATCGCCGCGTGCGTATCTTTGAGGTCCACCCAGCCCACGACACCGAGAATAAAATCGTGCTGCAACGCCAGTTCCAACATAAAATTGTTGTCGGCCAAGGCGGCACGGGATTGAACCAGTATCGTCCCGGCTACACCCGAGGTGACCAGGGTCGGCAACAAATCGTGCGGCAGAAAATCGCGATGAATCTCGCTCAAGCTGGCGGGCGGCCATTGCCCGGTTCGATCAGCCAGGCGCCAGAAATGCTGATGTGCGTCGATCTGCATCTCAGGCTCCGGTTTGCGGCACGGGAGCGCGCTCGTCAATCAAGCCGCCTTCGCGCAAGGCTTGCCACAACTCGGGCGGTATCGCTTGTTCGAACCAGTCGATGTTTTGTTGCAATTGCGCGAGGTTGTGCGCGCCCGGAATACAGGACACCACGGCCGGATGGGCCATCGGGAATTGCAGCGCGGCAGCCGGCAACGGCACGTCGAATGCTTGGCATACCTGCTTAAGCGCGGCCACACGCTCGACAATATGCGCCGGAGCATCGGCGTAATTAAATTTATTGTTGCCCGCCAGCACGCCCGAATTGAACGGTCCGCCAATCACAATGGCATTGCCGTGCAGCGTGCATTGCTCCAGCAGCGGCGTCAGGCTGGTTTGCTCAAGCAGCGTGTAACGCCCAGCCAGCAAGGTGCAATCGAGGCGGATTTCCTGCATGCTGTCGTGCACCACCTGCCATTCGTTGACACCTAAGCCGATAGCCGCCACCTGCCCTTGTTCGCGCAGTGTTTCGAGCGCGCGAAAACCGCCGCCGCGCGTCAGTTGCTGCCAATAATGCTGGTGTTGCTCGCCATGTGTCGCGCGGCCGATATCGTGCACGTAGAGGATGTCGATACGCGCCAGGCCCAGGCGCTGCAAACTATCTTCGAACGAGCGCATGACACCGTCATGGCTGTAGTCATACAACGGGCGGAACGGCAACGGTTGAGCCCAACCGTCATCGCCAGGCCGCACCCCGGCGTCGGGGCGCATCAAGCGGCCGACTTTGGTGCTCAGCACAAAGCTGTCGCGAGGCAAGGTCGCCAGTTTGGCGCCCATGCGGCGCTCCGATAAGGTGTAGCCGTAATAAGGCGCGGTATCGAAATAACACAAGCCCGCCGCCCATGCGCCGTCCAGCACCACCGCGGCGTCGCTGTCGCTGACCTTTTGATAAAGACCACCCAAGGGGGCACCGCCCAAGCCGAAGACGCCCAGGGATACATCGCAGTGCGGGAGTTTGCGTAAATCGCTGACCTTCATCATGTCCGGTGTGAATCCTGCTCAGTAAATCTTGCTTGGTGAATTCTGCCGGGTAAGTCCGGCTGCGTAACGTTGCACATCTTGCCCTGTATGCCGGCGCCTCCAACGGACGGCCGGCATCCAGGAATTTAAGGCGCTTTAATACAGCACGTTCATGGCTTCAGGTTTGTCGATATTGCCCTGATTGACCATCACCACCCCGGTATCCAACAGCTTCTGTACCGGTTTGTGTTCGATCACATTCACCACCGTCTTCATCCCCAGATAACCCATCTGGTAAGAGCCTTGCACGGCGATCGCATCGATCGTGCCGTCCTTGACAAAACCTTGCAGGTCCTGGTTGCCGTCGAAACCGACCGCGACCACCTTATGCGCTTTGCCCGATTGCGTCAGTGCCCGTCCCATACCCACAGCCGTCGGCTCGTTGGCGCCGAAAATTCCTTTCAGGTCGGGGTGCGAAGCGAGCACATCGGTGGTCTGATTGAGCGCGGTTGCCATTTGCGACTGCGAATAAAACGGCCCGACTATTTCCAACTTGGAATGGGCCTTGATATAGTCGGTAAAACCGCCGACCCGCCCGATCTCCGAGCCCGCGCCCGGTACATACGACATCACCGCGATCTTGCCCGTGGTGCCGACCTTGGCAATCATTTCCTGGGCGCACAATTCACCGGCTTTTTTATTGTCGGTGGTCAGGAACGACTGGTAATAAGGTTTGCCCGCGTCACCCAAGGCCGAGTCGACGATCACCACCGGAATATGTGCTTCCCAGGCTTTCTTGACCGCCGGGATCAGCGCGTCCGGGTCGGACGGCGCAAGCACAATACCGGCCACATGCCGATTAATCGCGTTCTCAACCATATTGACTTCGTCCGCAATGTTCGACTCCGCGGCTGGCCCTTGGAACGTCATGGTGTAACCATTGACTTCCTTGAGGCTGGCATTGGCGCCCTTCTGCACGTTCTGCCAGTAATTGGAGTTGGCTGATTTAACAATGACGGCGATTTCGCCGCCGGCGGCAAACGCGGAACTGGCCGCCAGAGCCAAGGCCGTGACCAGCATGCCGGGGATAAATTTGTTCATGTTGTCTCCTGAGTAGCTTGTTTTTTTGTTTGCCAAAACCGGGCTTGCGCCCGACGCACCGTCTCAAACTTACTGCTATCAATTCATCGCCGCGAATGCCGGTACCGCACGTTCATCGCCGATTCCTTACCTGATCGATCCAGACGGTCAACAAAATCACCAGACCAATCACGATTTGCTGAATAAAACTGGACACCCCATTCATGTTCAAACCATTGCGCAAGATCCCGATCACAAAAGCACCGATGGCGGTACCCGAGATGGTGCCGATCCCGCCGATCAGCGAGGTTCCGCCGATCACCGCGCTGGCAATCGCATCAAGTTCATACATCACACCTTCATTGGGCTGCCCCGACACCAGACGCGACATCAGCACACAGCCGGCCAACCCCGCCAATGCGCCGGACAGCACATAGGTGAACATCGTGACCCGCGTCACATTCACCCCTGAGAGCCGGGCCGCTTCGGCATTCGAACCGACCGCGTAAATATGGCGCCCCAGGGTGGTACGGCTGAGCATCACCGAAACCAGCAAGGCCAGCACCACCATCAAGATCACCGGGTAGGGAATCCCCGGAAAAGTCACATTGGGAAAGCCATCGGCGCCGATGGTCTCGATGCGGAACAAGGAACCATTGCCCAGCGCGCCAAAGGCATCGCCCAAATCGGAGACCGGGCGCGCACCGGTAATTTCCAGTGCCAGACCCCGTGCCACCAGCATCATGCCCAGCGTGGCGATAAAAGGCGGCAGCTTGAGGCGGGTGACGCACAAGCCGTTAACCATGCCGCACAGTGCGCCGACGACGACGCCCAGCAACATGCCCAGCGGCACCGAAGCCCCGGCCTTGACCGCCAAGGCGGCGGAGACCCCGGACAGAGCCAGCACCGAGCCGACCGATAAATCGATACCGCCGGTGATAATCACGCAGGTCGCACCGATGCCCAGATAGGCGATCGACGTCACTTGCAGCGCCACCGTCATGCCGTTGCTGACGGTGAAGAAAGAGTTGCTGGTCACCGAGAACATGATGATCAACACGACCAGGCTGCCCAGTGCCGCGAATTTCTGGATCAGGTCTTTTTGCTTGTCGTTGAGCGAGCGTTTCAAGTTGCAGTTCCTGGTTCAGTTCAATAAAGTTTTACGCAGCACCTGCTGCTCGGGCGCATGCGCCGACTGCGGCTGCGCTTGCGGATTCAGCCCCGAGGCGTATTGCATGATTTCTTCCTGGGTGGTCTCGCGGGTATTGAGCACACCGGTAATGCGGCCGTCATGAAACACCGCGACGCGGTCGGTCATGCCGATGATTTCCGGCAGCTCCGAACTGATCATCACCACCCCGATACCACGCGCCGCCAGGGCGTCAAGCAATTGATAAATGGCGTATTTCGCGCCGACGTCGATGCCGCGCGTAGGTTCATCGAAAAACAACACGCGCGAATCGCGAAACAACCATTTTCCGATCACCACTTTCTGCTGGTTACCACCCGACAGATGCCGCGCGATCTGATGTTCGGAAGGTGTGCGAATATCCAGCGCATCGATATATCGGCGTGCCGCCGCAGCCTCATCGCGAAACCGGATAAAACCGAAGCGATTCGATACCGCGGCCATATTCGACATGGTGATATTGGCGGCCAGCGACATCTTGACCGCCAGCCCTTCGCTTTTACGATCTTCAGATAAATACGCAATGCCGTGGCGGATCGCGTCTATCGGCGAAGCGATCTGCAACAACTCATCATCGAAATGCACCGTGCCGCCGTCAATCGCGTCGGCACCGAACACCGCTCGCGCCGTCTCGGTGCGGCCCGCCCCCATCAACCCGGCGAAGCCGAGAATTTCGCCGCGCCGCACTTCGAAACTGACCGGCCCGAAGACATTCTTGCGTGTCAGACCTTGCACTTTGAGTAAACAGATGTCGCTCGGGACCGAGGTGCGCTCGGGAAATTTATCTTCCAGCGAACGTCCGACCATGCGCGCCACAATGTCGTCGATCGAAGTCTGGGCAAAATCATGGGTCGAGATATAGCGGCCGTCACGCAGCACCGTGACGCGATCGACAATCTGTTCCAGTTCGTCCAGGCGGTGCGAGATATAGACAATACCCACTCCGGCACGCTTGAGTTCATGAATCACGCGGAATAACTGGGTGGTTTCCGACTCGGTCAGCGACGAAGTCGGTTCGTCCATAATCAGCACTTCGGCATCCAGCGATAAGGCTTTGGCAATCTCCACCATTTGCTGCTGCGCCACGGATAAGGTTCTGACCTTGGCGCTCGGTTTGATTTGGACTCCTAGACGATCGAGACACTGCTGTGCCTGGCTGGCAAGCTTGACCCGGTCAACAAACCAGCCGCGGTGCGGTTCACGCGCCAGGTAAATATTTTCGGCCACGGTGAGATGCGGCACCAGGTTCAATTCCTGGTGAATAATCGCGATCCCGGCTTGCTCGGCCGCATGGGTCGAGGCAAATCGGTACGGTTCGCCCTTAAAGCTGATGGTGCCGCCATCCGGCTGATATTGCCCGCTGATGACTTTCATCAGCGTCGATTTGCCTGCGCCGTTTTCGCCGCAAACCGCATGAACCTCGCCGCGCCGCAGATCGAAATTGACGCCGTCCAGCGCCAGCACATTCGGAAACCGCTTGCTCACGTTCTGCAAATTGAGCAATTCAACCGGACTGACCGCTTGAATAGCTCGCTGCTCCTGTTCCATTACGCGTCTCCTCCCTCTTGCCTGCAACTGCTTGCAGACAGTGGTGTAGCCAGACTTTCCATGTTTTTTTACCATGCCGCGGCATGGTTCAATAGAATTGCTGTCGTTGAAACCATCTTAAGTCGAGCAGGATAATTGGTCAATCCAATTTAGTGTAAAATCAGAATTGGTCTTACCGGTAATAACCCTAGCATTCCACGCTTTCCCTTGCCCCACGGAGTTTTTATGCCTGTCCCTGGCAAATTGGTTGAAACCCGGCGACCGTACCAACATATTGCCGATCAGATTCGTGTGCTGATACACAGCGGTAATTTCCCCACCGGCAGCCGCCTGCCGCCGGAACGGGATCTGGCGCAGCAATTGGGCATTTCGCGGCCGTCGTTGCGCGAAGCGCTGATTGCCCTGGAAATTGAAGGCAGCGTCGAAATCCGCATGGGCTCGGGGATCTATGTCTGCACCCCGCCCGAGCGGGTGGTGCACGCTACGGCGGCTTTGGGCGAAAGTCCGGCCGAACTGATGGAAGCCCGCGCCGTATTGGAAGGCGCGGTAGTCATTGCAGCTTGCGCCCGAGTCACTGCCGAAGGGCTGGCGCGCTTGGCGGAAAACCTGGAAGCCATGCGCGGCGAAATCGAGCAAGGCCGCTCACCGCTGGAATTCGACCGGCGGTTTCATCTGTGTATTGCGGAAATGAGCGGCAACTCGGTATTGGTGCGCATGATCAACGTCTTGTTCGACGAGCGGCATAGCCCGATTTCGAGCAAGCTGAGCGGTCGTTTTGAAACATCCCGGACCTGGGCGATTGCGCTCAAGGAACATGAGGCAATTTACCAGGCCTTGGAAAATCGCGACCCGTTGCTGGCGCAGGCGGCGATTCACAGTCATTTGAAGTCGTCGAGCAAACGCTGGGTGGGGGCTTAAGAGTAGCGGTCCACCTAGGGCCTCCTAGACCCGCCGCATTAATCCGTCACGGATAAATTGCGCAAATTCCCGCGCAGCCCGACCACTATTCGATGGCAATTGCAGACTGACGGCAAAGTTCGGCAAAAGCGGCAAGCCGGCATCCTGACCCAGAATATCCAGGTCGGCCGGCACCGTAGACGGCAGCCATGCAGTAATTGCCAAATCACTTCTTACGGTTGCGGTGGTAGCATCGATATTCCCACTCTCGAATACGGTGCGCCATTCAATTTTGTTTGCGCTCAGCGCTTGTAGAACCGTAGGCCTGAAAGCGCAGGTGTCGGCCACCATCGATATCGGCAAAGGACGTTTGAGGTACGCGCCGCCGCCACGCGACCCAACCCAAACCAACCGCTCGACACACAGACATTCGCCGGTAGATTCAGCGGCGGCTTGTTCAATAACGGCAAGGTCGAGCGATCCGCGCGCCAGTGCGTCAGACAACTCTTGCGACGCGCCGCAAAGGAGCGAGATTTCCACATGGGGGTAAGCATCGGCAAATGCTTTGAAAATCGGCGAAAAGGAGGTTCCTACCAAGTCATACGGCACACCCAGCCGCAGCGGCCCCTGCAATGGCCGCGCCGTCATCTCGGCCAGAATTTCGTCATGCATGCCCAGCAACCGTTTGGCTTTACCTAGAAAACGTTCACCGGCCTGTGTCAGTTCAAGCCGGCGGCCCTGGCGCTCGAACAACGTGCAATTGAACCATGCTTCGAGACGTTTGATCTGCTGGCTGACCGCGCCTTGCGTCAGATGAAGGCTATTCGCGGCCGCGGTCATACCGCCCCGCTCCGCCACGGAAACGAAGGTTCGGACCAGATCCAGATCGAGATTGCGCGTCATGGATGCATTATATTCCCTAATGCATTGCATCAAAATATATCGCTTTTCTAATACCATGCGGCTGCTTATAGTCATTTTCCTTGCTTGGAAAATCACTATGTCAGCCCCTTCGATCGCTCCGCTGGTTTTATTTGTCATTGTGGCCACCCTTACACCGGGGGGCGCCACGACACTTGCCACGGCGTCAGGTTCTCAATTTGGCTTTCGCCGCTCGATTCCCTTGATGGCCGGGATAGCCCTCGGCCTGGCTTCTTTGGCTGCGGTGGCGGCCGCGGGACTCGCCGGCATACTGCTGGAACTGCCGTCACTGCAGTTTGGCATGAAGGCCCTGGGGACCGCCTACCTGCTCTGGCTGGCCTGGAAAATCGGCAGCAGTGGGCCGCCTCACCGCATGCCCGGCACGGTCGGCCCTACCACCTTGATCGGCGGTGCTTGTTTACTTTGGCTCAACCCCAAAGGCTGGGCAATGGCCCTGGGCGCCGCCGCATCTTTTGCCATGCTGAGGAGCGAGCCGCTTCAGCTCGCCATGTTATTGGCTTGTGCTTTTGGTATGGCCGCCGCGGTCTCATTGTCGCTTTGGTGCGTGGCAGGTGTGCTACTGGCGCGGCACTTGAAAACGCCGCGGCAATGGAGGGTGCTGAACGTTGTATTGGGCATCTTGCTCGCCGCATCGATCATCCCGATGTGGCGCTGACCACCCGGCACACCCCCGGCCTTAATTAAGCGAGAGCGTGCCGCTACCGCGTGCGCGTTCAAGTGCCAAGAAATTCGGGCGCGGTATTGATGATGTGGGGTTCTTTGATCTGGCCACGCTCGGCGTTGCGGCCTTCGTCGTAGTCGGCCATGCGTTCGCGAATCAGTTCGCGCAAGTGCATCATGGCGACGCTTTTTTCTTCTTTTGGCAGTGTGTGATAGTTGCGCAGCGCACTATCGGCAAAACGCACCAGCACGGCTCGGGAAGTTTGGCATAAGGTTTCGGGCTGGTCCTTCAACTTCCATTTGGCGACAAAGTTGGCGTTGCTTTCATCGTTACATGAAAACTGGACGTCGTCGGAAAATTCCCCGGCGACCGCCAGGACGATTTCATCGAGATCTTGTTTGCGTTCCGTAGTCATGACCATGACGCACTCCGATGTGGTGGTCAGGTCATCGTAGCATGAGTGCCGCCCAAGATTGGGCTATCGCGACTCATCGTTTTCCCATAGAACGCTACCGAAATGAATCTGGCTGAACCCGGATCGACCCGGCCCGGCCGCCCCAAAAGCCGCGGCAAACTGAGCCACAACACACCTCCATCCCCGGCATAACCCGGTAAACTGCGCTTCTTTGCCACCTCGGTCCGCTCCATGCCAGTCACTCGCATTTCCGCCCCGCTCCTGGCCTGCCTGGTCGGCCTCTGCTGCGCCGGGTATTACGGCGTCATTGCCTTCGCCCCGGGCTTGCTGTCCGGGCGGCTCGGGGGTATTCCGCTATCCATCGCGGTCGCTCTGGCCTTGTTCTTGCTGTTTTTTGCGGTGACCTTGCTCTATACCGTGACGGGGACTGCTGAAGAGCCGGTCGAGCGAGGTGAGCCATGAGTCATCTCAGCGCTCGCCTGATCAGCCCGGCAGGATTGTTTTTTATCGGCTTTGTGATCCTGACCTTGTTGCTCACGGCATGTGCGGCACGGAGAAATCGTTCGGCGCGGGACTTTTATACCGCGGGCGGCCAACTTCCCGGCTGGATGAACGGGATTGCGCTGGCCGGCGATTATCTGTCGGCTGCCGCCTTCCTCGGTTCGGCCGGGATGTACCTGGGTCTGGGCTACGATTCGCTGGTGTATGCGGTCGGCACCCTGGCCGGCTGGCCTTTGTTATTGTTGCTGATGGCGGAGAAATTGCGCCGGCTGGGACGCTACACGGTGGCCGACGTCCTCGCGCAGCGCTTTGCCGAACGACGCGTGCGGCTGATGACCACCCTTAGCTCACTCACCGTGACGCTGTTTTATTTGATTGTGCAAATGGTGGGGGCCGGCAAGCTGCTCGAACTGCTGTTCGGCTTGCCTTATCTTGCGGCGGTGACCCTGGTGGGCTTGCTGATGGTCTGCTATGTCAGCCTGGGCGGCATGCTCGCGACCACCTGGGTGCAGATGATCAAAGCCCTGCTGATGATGGCCAGCGGCCTGGTGCTGGCGGTCGGCGTGCTGCAACGTTATGCCGGGAGTCCGGCGCTCTTGTTCGACGCAGCGGCGAATGTGGCCGCAAGCGCCGCGCCCGCCCACAATATCTTCCTGCCCAGCCATGCCTTGTCGAATCCGATTGACGTGTTGTCGCTCGGGCTCGGTTTGACTCTGGGCTTGCTCGGTTTGCCGCATGTGTTGATGCGTTTTCTGACGGTGCCGGATGCCCGCGCCGCCCGGCATTCGGTCGGCTGGGCCACCGGTCTGGTGGGCTTGTTTTTTACTCTGAACATCGTGGTCGGTTATGGGGCGTTGGCGCTGGTCTCGCCGAACGCACAGTTTCACGACGCCGCCGGCAAGTTATTGGGCGGCAGCAATATGGCGGCCATTCATTTAGCTGATTTACTCGGGGGCGCCACCTTGCAAGGCTTGGTGGCGGCAGTGGCGTTTGCTACCATCCTGGCCGTGGTGGCCGGTTTAACCATGGCCGGCGCCGGCGCCATCAGCCATGATCTGTATACCAACTGGCGACGTAACCGCGGCCGCCCGGCCGACGACCGGCGCGAGTTGGCGGTGTCGCGCTGGGCCACGCTCGGACTGGGACTGGCTGCCGTGCTGCTGTCGACCTGGTTTCAAAATCAGAACGTCGCTTTTCTGCTGGGGCTGGCCTTTGCGCTTTCGGCATCAAGCCAATTCCCCGTGCTGATCCTGGCTTTGCACTGGCGCGGACTGAGCGCGCGTGGCGCCTGGTGGGGCGGCATGACGGGCATTCTGGCGTCGCTGCTGTTGATTGGCACCGGGCCTGCGGTTTGGGTCGGGGTACTGGGGTTTTCCAAGCCGCTGTTTCCCTATGCCAATCCGGCGCTATTCTCGGTACCGCTGGCATTTCTGGCCGCCTGGCTGGGCTCGCGCAACACCGCGACGCAGGCAGCGGCTTAAGCCCCGCGGCTTGATCAGGGATGCCGCCCGCTGTCGGGGCGGCATCCTTCAACAGCGCTTCAATCCACGCCTTGCATATCCGGATTGCTCTTGAACAAACCATCCAGCCAGTCGATAAAGAGCCTCACCTTGCGCGTCAGATGGCGATTCGGCGGATACATGATGGAGATCGGCCGGGCGGCGGAACGATATTCGCGCAGGACTTCTTGCAGCGTGCCGCTGTCGAAGTGCGGAGCCATCAGATAACGCGGCCCTTTGATCAGCCCGAGCCCGGCCACCCCGCAGTTGACGTAAGAACCGACATCGTTGACGGAAATAACGCCTTTCATCTGGATTGAGCGCACTTCACCGTCAACCATAAAAATCCAGGGGCGCACCCGACCGGTGCTGGCCGACACGTAATTCACCCCGACATGGCGGTGCAGGTCGTCCGGGATAAGCGGTACGCCATGTTTCCTCAAATAATCGGGCGCGGCCGCAGCCGCAATGGCAATCGCGCCGATCGGCCGGGCGATCAGACCGGAATCTTCGAGCACGCCGGCGCGCAGCACACAATCGACCCCTTCTTCGATGATATCGATCTCGCGATCGGTCAGACCCATTTCAATTTCGATGTCGGGGTAAATGTGGTAAAACCCGGCCAACGCCGGAATCACAATGTCTTTGCCCAGCGAAGTCGGCATATTGATCTTGATTTTGCCCTTCGGGCTAAGCTTGGCGCTGGACAACGACGCCTCCATCTCCTCGATATCGCCCAATACCGTCACGCAGCTCGCGTAATACAGGGCGCCGTCTTCCGTCAGGCCGACACGGCGGGTGGTGCGATTGAGCAGTTTGACGCCCAGGTCGAGTTCCAGCGCCTGCACCACCCGCGATACATTGGGCGGCGGCAATTGCAACATATCGGCGGCTTTGACAAAGCTGCCGCTGTCGACAACACGGATAAACACCTTCATTGCAAGTAGCTTGTCCACAGTGCTCTCATGGCTATGTGTTGTTATTGCACGATTAATCCGCTGGGCGCCGGGCATTAACGTGGTGTGGGCCGCTTGATTACCCCGGACGGGTCCTTCCCGCCCACTCGCCGATTTACGGCAAAACCCCGCCCAACGGGGCTAAGCGGCATTTTCCGCAAATCTTGCGCTGGCGCTGAACGGATTGCCGCGATTGTTGTTCCAGGCGAACTAATGCATTAGCGAATCACGTATTTATCCAGCTCGGCGGCAAGTTTAGTATTGCACACATAGAAACGCGGCCGCCTCACAACTCAACCGGCATCACCCCTTGCGGCCGCGCAAACGCTACATCAGGTGCAAAAATGCTAGACCGCCTCGGAAGACAAATTTACCATCCCGCCGTGATGCTACCGCTCCTGGCTCTGGTGCAATTGATGGTTATGCTGGATTTCAACTTTGGGCAATTGGCCTTGGTTCTTGTATCCAAGGGTATGCGCTACACGGTGAATACGGTGTTCCATCGCGCCACTCATGCAAACACTCACGCAACCGCACCCATGCTGCCTTGCAAACAGGGGACGTGCACCTGCTAAAAAACTGCGCTAGCGCAGTTTTTTAGCTAACGCTCATATCGTTTATTTGGCTTTCAGCCAGCCCGTCACTTCCGTCACGCGCGTACGGGTATTAAACAGACGGCTGGCCACCACGCTCCCCTGATACGCGGAAAACAACGCCCGCGCCGCTATCTGCGGTTCACCCGGCATCAACAGAGTACCTTGGGCGGCGCCCTCTTCGAGTACCCGCGCCAGCCAACCTTCATTGGCGCGATAAAACGACTGGACCGCCAGCCTGACGGCATCCGGCAACGATTGAATATCGGCCGCCAGCATACCGCAGAGGCAAATTTGATCGCCCTCGCCCAAGACCTTCGCAAACAGCTTGCCGTAGCGTTCCAGCTTCTTGGCGGCGGGCAAGGTCTGGTCGATCCCGTTGATATCGTGCAAAACCTGGGCGCTGTATTGGTTCACGGCTTCCAGCACCAGGTCTTCCTTGGTCGGAAAGTAGTAATGAATGCTGGAGGTCTTGACCCCGACCAAAGTCGATAGATCGCGGTAACTAAAGCCGTTATAACCGCGCAATTGCATCAGGGTTTGGGCGTGTTCCAGCAAGCGTTCGCGGACAGTTGAGGTTTCCATCGGACTAACAGTATCTACTCATAGGTAGTATGTCAAGAGCGCACCGAACCCCTTACCCCGGCTCGGGCCGGTGCGCAAAACCTGTCAATGCCCCATCGAAGGCCCGGCACCGCGCCGCGGCTTGGTAAACCAGACCACTATCGCCAGCACGATAAATGCCAGGCACGAAACCCGGAAAAAATCGTTGGTTGCCATCATGTATGCTTGCTGCGTGACGAATTGATCCAACTGTGCGGTCAATGATTGACCGGACAGGCCCAAGCTGGAGAGCGAACTGGAAAACGACTGGGTATTGGCCGCATAGGTACTGACCGATTCACTGAGCACGGCATGATGGTAAGTCATGTCGTTTTCCCAATAGGTCGTGCTGATCGAGGTACCGATGGCGCCGGACAAGGTACGCATAAAATTCGACAAACCCGAAGCGCTGGCCAGACGATCGTCCGAAATACTGGATAAGGTAATGGTCGTCATGGGCACAAAAAAACACGCCACGCCGATACCCTGCATCAAACGCGGCAAAATCACATGACTGAACGGCACATCCAACGTAAAAGTCGAATTCCAGAGTGACACCAGAGCAAACACGATAAAAGCCAAACTGGCGACCATCCGTAAATCCAGCCGGTGTGCATTACGCCCTATCAGCGGCGCCAGAATCAAAGCCAACAACCCCACCGGCGCGGTCGCCAGTCCCGCCTTGCCGGGCGTGTAACCCATGACGGTTTGCAACCACAGCGGGAAGATCACCACCGAGCCGAAGAACGACATATAACCAAACGAAATGATCAAGGCACCCAAAGCAAAATTGCGGTCTTTGAATAAGGACAGGTCAACCACCGGTTGCGCTTCGGTCGATTCCCACACAATCAAAAACGCCAAGGCGATAACCGCCGTGAGCGCCAGCGCCACAATAAAAGATGAATTGAACCAATCGCGATCCTTGCCCAGATCCAGCATCATTTGCAACGACGACACGCCGATCACCAACAGCGCCAGACCAATCGCATCGATCCGTTGCTTGACCACCTTGGTCTCGCGTCCACGCAACAAAAAGAAGGCAATCACGGCCGAGAGCAAACCGATCGGCAGATTGATATAAAAGATCCAGGACCAGGCAAAATTATCGGTAATCCAGCCCCCCATCACCGGCCCGAACACCGGCGCGACAATCACCGTCATGGCCCATAAACCCATGGCCAAACCGCGCTTGGCCGGCGGATAACTGCGCATCAAGATAGTTTGCGACAACGGCACCATCGGCCCGGACACCAAACCCTGCAACAAACGAAAGGCGATCAACGATTCAAAATTGTGCGCCAGGCCGCACAATGCCGAGGCCATGGTGAACAGCAGCACGGAAATGGTAAACAAGCGCACTTCTCCTACTCGCCGCGCCAGCCAACCGGTCAGCGGCACCGCAATCGCCGACGCCACCGAGTACGATGAGATCACCCAAGTACCGTCGCTGACCGCCACCCCCAAGCTCCCCGAAATGGTCGGCACAGCGACATTGGCAATCGACGTATCGAGCACCTCCATAAAAGTGCCCAGCGCCAGGCCCAGGGTGAGCAGCGCCAGCGCTCCGCCGGCTAACGGCGCAGGCACCGCGGGGGTTGAAGGTCCTGTCGGCAGGCTCGCCGTGGCGGTCGAAACTGACATAATGTGAAGCTCCCGGTCCGCATACTGATCACACACGTGTTGCGCCTTGATCGCGACGCAATGCATGTCATGACACCTTCTGCCTAGACAAATAAATCTTTAAAATAAAGCCTTGATACAGGCCCCTACCCCGCTGCTACGCGGCTTATAAGCCGGCCCCGCTAGTCTTCAGTGCAAGCGGCTTCCAGCCCCAGCGCCGGATCGTTGGCGATAAAACGCGCCAGCAAACTCGACAAGGCCTTGACCTCGTCCGCGGAAAACCCCTCCAATTGCCGACCCATCACCACATCGCGCAAATGCGGCAACTCGCGCGCCGCGCTCTCGCCGCTCGGCGTCAACTTCAGCTCAATTACCCGGCGATCCTCGCCGCTGCGCGTGCGCGTAATAAACGCTTTTTTCTCCAGCCGATCCAGCATGCGCGTCATCGCGCCGCTATCGATCGACATCGCCCGCGCCACCTCATAAGGCGTATGGGCAATGCCTTTAGCCAAAATCAGAATCACGCCGATTTGCGGCGAGGTCAAACCCAAAGGCTTGACCGCAATATCCATGCGCTGCACCAGGACATTACGCGCTTTCGACAGGTAATACGCCAACCTCGATTCACTGCAGTCGATTTGGCGCGCGTCAGGACTATGGGCCATGAGTGCGTCGGATTGCTTGATTCTGAAGTGATGGTTTAACGGGGGTAACGCCGGTAAAACGGGCAGATTGATTACGGTCGAACTATAGTCAAATTTAGTTGCTTAGTCAATATAGTTGTAGGCAAGTAACTTAAAGGACTGGGAGGGTTGTATGAGCGGCCGAGGGACAGCCTCGGCGCTGGGGTACCGGACCGATTATCCTAATCGGCCACTTTCCAGGTATCGCTGCCGGTGCGCGCCGTTCATGCTTTAGACTGAACGGGATCACAGTGTATAGCTATCTGACCTTGAAAAAAATTGGGAGAGGGGTGAATGACAGAAATTTATGCGGCTCGATTTCCCGAGCATCTCGAAGTGGTTCGGACCATCTTCCGTGAATATGCCGAGAGCTTGAATATCGACTTGAGTTTTCAAGACTTTGAGGCGGAATTGGCAGGTTTACCGGGGAAATTTGCCGCGCCGCGAGGCCGGATTCTGCTGGCCGAAAGCGATGGGCAAATAATCGGCTGCATTGCGGTGCGTCCTTTGGATGACACCATCTGCGAAATGAAACGGTTGTACATCCGCCCATCCGGGCGCGGCCAGCAACTCGGCAAACAATTGGCAGTGCGGATTTGCCATATCGCGCAAGAAGCGGGATATACGTTTATCCGGCTCGATACACTTTCGACCATGCTAGCCGCGCGGCAACTCTATACCTCGCTGGGCTTCAAGGAAATTTCGGCTTATGTGTTTAATCCGATTGAAGGGGCGATATTCATGGAGCGGGATTTACGAGTTTAGGGGAAGTTTTTAGCGGTAGGCCCGGCGAGGAAGCCGGGATTAGTCAAAGACCGTCAATTTAAGGTTCTCAACTATTACGCTGGGTGTGCACTTACCGTTGACCTTAAGAAATCAACAAATGCGCGCACCTTTGCAGATAGATGACGGTTCTGCGGATACAAAATGGAGAACGGCCGGGAGCGCCCGGCATAATCCTGGAGAACCTCCACCAGATCGCCACGCTTTACGGCACCGGCGGCCGCGAAACGGTAGGTTTGATATAAGCCGCCGCCAGCATTGACCCATGCGACGCAACCAAGGGCATCGTTGAGTATTCGCATCCGGCTTCTTACCGGACGATCGATCTCGTCGCCTTTCTCGCCTTTGAACAACCATTGCATCGGACGCCCGGTATTGGGCGATATGTACTGAATGCAATCGTGAGCATCAAGGTCATCGAGCGAAATTGGACGGCCCTTTTTCGCCAGGTAATCCGGTGCCGCGAAGACGCCTAAAGATGCGTCCTCGAGCGTGTATGCGACCAGTCGCGAGTCGCGCTGAATGCCTAATCGGATGGCAAGATCGAAGCCCTCCTCAACAAAGTCGATGATCTTGTCCGAAATGCTCAGCTCGATTTCGATCTGCGGGTATGCCTCGGTGAATTTGGGCATCAGCGGCAGCAAGCGATAGGTTCCGTAGGCCGCACTGACACTGATACGTAGCAGTCCACTGGGCACTACCTGCGCTCCGGTGATAGCGCGTTCGGCCTCCGCGATCTGGTCCAGCGCCAACTGACACTCCTTCCAAAAAAGCGCCCCTTCGTCGGTGACCTTCATGCTTCGCGTTGTCCGCGAAAACAGGCGCACGCCCAGACGGCGTTCGAGCCTGCTGATCGATCTGCTCACCGCCGCTGGGGTAACGCCGAAAAACTCGGCCGCCGCAGTAAAACTCCCCAACTCCGCCGCTTTGCAAAATTGCTCGATGCTTCCGAGCTGAACCGAGTCAATCGTCGCCATCTTTTGTTCCGGCATGTAATAGATGAAATGATTTTTACCCCATTTATCACCAGCAGACAAGCTAATACAGTACGTCCATTGCTTGTGCAAAGACAGATCGCAAGCTAACCGCAGCACTTTCCTGAAGCTTCTCCAACTATCCGCGCCAACCACAAGGAACTACCAAAATGACGACCAAACTGCAACTCTTCACCTCGCCTTCGGCCTTCCCCAACCCGCAACGCCTGCGCTTGTTCATGCACGAAAAAGGCATTGCCGATCAGTTCGAGGAGCGTATCTACGATATGACGCCGGGCGGCGAGCAACGGCAATGGCCGCACCTGAAGATGAACCCATGGGGCGAAACGCCTACGCTGCAGCTTGCCGACGGCAGCTTCATTTCCGAAACCGCGGCCATCGTCCGTTATTTAGACCAAGCCTATCCCGGGCGCAAAATGATGGGCGGCAATGCACTGGAGCAAGGTCTCGACAATATGTGGGATAACCGTATCTGGGTGCATATCCTGTACCGTATCGTCACGGCGTTTCATGTGCTGCATCAAGGGCTTGGACCGAAGCTTGAATTGACCACCAATCATGCCTGGGGCGAGCATTGCCGCAAGGAAGCGCTGTCGCATTCAGCCTTGGTCAACCAACATCTGTCGGACGGACGCCACTGGATACTCGGCGGCGACGAGCCCACCTTCTCGGACATCACATTGGCCACTGCCATCGCCTTTTCCAAATTTCCGGTTAACGCACTGCCACTCGACGAGCGTTTCGAGCATCTGGATGCGTTCTGGCGGCGCTGGCAGCTTCGGCCCGCCTTTCAGGCGGCCTATGCCGACGGTAACAGCGGCGTGCCGGAGTTGAGTAATTTGGGCTGAAGGGTTATAACCCTTCTTCAGTGCAAGCGAACTTGGTCCACACCGGCACCCATCCGGTGTTCACTTGCACTTCGCATATCGGCTCTTGGCCGACTCCCATTCCCGGTCCAAGAGCTTAGCGCCCTATGGTAAAAAAAACCTCTCCCGAACAACGCCGCGAGTTGGGCGCCTTCCTCTCCAGCCGGCGAGCGCGTCTGCAGCCGAAAGAATTCGGCTTGCCTGAGGCGCCGCGCCGCACGCCTGGCCTGCGGCGCGAGGAAGTGGCGGTGCTCGCGGGCGTCAGCGTCAGTTGGTACACCTGGCTCGAACAGGGGCGCGACATCCAGCCCTCGGCCGACGCGCTGCGTCGAATCTCAAAGGTATTCAAGCTCGACCGCATCGAATCATCCCATCTCTTTGCCCTTTCGACGCGCGAGGAATCACCCGTCGTGACGAGCGGCGGGGTGAGCCATGGCCTTGAAATGCTGGTCCGGGCCATCAATCCCATCCCGGCTTATGTCCGCAACACGCGATTGGACATACTCGCCTGGAATGACGCGATCGCGGATCTTTTCGTCGACTATGGATCGCTGCAGCCGCACGAGCGCAATACACTGCGCCTGTTGTTCCTCTATCAACCCTATCGCACCTTGATTCTCGATTGGGAGCAGATGGCGCGGGGCATGCTCTCGACCTTCCGCGCCTCTCGTGCCCACGCGCAGGACAAAGCGCCATTCGACCGTCTGATCGAAGAGCTGGCTGATCAGAGTCGTGAATTCCGTGAGTGGTGGCAAGATACCGACGTGAGGGGTTTCGATGAGGGCAGCAAACGTCTTCTGCATCCCACTTCGGGCCATATCGAATTCACCTATGTCGCGTTGACGCCCGAAGGCCGCCCGGATCTTTCGCTGGTAACGTATATCCCGAGGCATGCTGCCTATGACTCGCAGTCATAGGATCACAAGACACCTTCTTCATTCGATCCGACTTGCCTACACTGAGCATCAGAGCAGTGCATCACATGCTGCTTTCAACCCTCGTGGAGGTAATAACGATGTCACATCTGAACGCTCAGTCGAACCCCAACCCCGCTCAAGTCGCGACCTCGCGTAACCCCTCGACCGGCGAATTAATCGCAAGCTATACGTTCCAGACCCCGGATGAGGTGGAACACATGCTGGACCAGAGCGCCGCCGCTTTCCGCATGTGGCGCGCCACCCCGATGCATGAACGCATCGCCGCCTATCATCGCCTTTCAGCGACATTACGGGAACGGTCGGAAACCTTGGCCGCCCTCATCACCGCCGAAATGGGCAAAACCATAGTCGCCGCGCGCGCGGAAATCGAAAAATGCGCGGCCACGATAGACTGGATTGCCGACAACGGCCCGGCGATCATCGCCGACGAACCGGTATCGGTCGATAACGACGATCAGGTGCATGTGTCGTATCTGCCCATCGGCACCGTCCTGGCTGTCATGCCATGGAACTTTCCGTTCTGGCAGGTGGTCCGAGCTTCGGGGCCAATTATGTTGTCCGGTAACGGCTTTTTACTCAAGCATGCACCGAATGTCATGGGGTCGGCCTATGCGCTGCAGGACGCCTACGAGGCTGCCGGTTTCCCCAAGGGACTATTCGCCAATCTGAATACCGACAATGAGACCGTCGCCCGCGCAATCGAGGACCCTCGAATCGCGGCGGTCACGCTGACGGGAAGCATGCGCGCAGGTTCCGCAGTCGCTGCGACCGCCGGAAAGGCACTCAAGAAAAGCCTGCTGGAACTGGGTGGCGCCGACGCCTTCATCGTGCTGGCCGATGCGAACCTCGACCTGGCAGTGAAAGCCGGCATCGAAGCGCGTTTTCAAAATGCAGGCCAAGTCTGCCTGGCCGCCAAGCGGTTCATTTTGGAACAGCCCATCGCCGAGGAATTTACCCGGAAATTCGTTGCCGCCGCAAAGCAAGTGAAGGCCGGCGATCCGCTGGATCCGGCAAGCGCCATTGGACCCATGGCACGCAACGACTTGCGCGACGAATTGCACAGACAGGTAGAACGAACCATCGCGGCGGGCGCGACACTACTGCTCGGGGGCAAGAAGATGGAAGGCATCGGCAATTTTTATGAACCGACGGTGTTGGCGGATGTAATGCCGGGTATGGCGGCGTTCGACGAGGAAACGTTCGGGCCGGTTGCCGCGATCACGGTTGCCGATAACGCAGAACATGCAATTTTGCTGGCCAATACAAGCGACTACGGCTTGGGCGGCAGTCTCTGGACCGGCGATATCGCACGCGCCCAGCGCATCGCGCGCCGCCTGGAGACCGGTGGGGTGTTCATCAACGGGTTTCCCGCCTCGAACGCCCGCATTCCGGTCGGTGGAGTCAAGAAAAGCGGTTACGGCCGCGAACTATCGCATTTCGGCTTGCGTGAGTTCACCAATGCCCAAGCAGTCTGGGCCAAGCGCGTGGACTGATTCACCCCGCACGCCCTGCGAAAACCGATTTCACACTTTCAAAAAGGTAGACCCGTCATGTCCAACGCACTATCAAGTCCTGTCTTGCAACCGGTCACCATCGGCGGCATGCATCTGAAAAACCGCATCGTGATGGCTCCGATGACGCGCAGCCGTTCCGACGACGCCGGGGTTCCCCCCGACTACGCGGCCGATTATTACGCACAACGTGCCGATGCCGGCCTGATCATCACGGAGGCGACGAATATCTCGGCCCAGGCCCGTGGCTATCCGCGCACGCCGGGGATCTGGAGCGAAGCGCAGATTAATGCCTGGCAGCGCGTGACCCATGCCGTGCATCGCCATGGTGGAAAGATCTTCCTCCAGCTCTGGCACACGGGGCGTCTGTCCCACCCCGACATGCATGGCGGTGCGCTCCCCGTCGCGCCGTCGGCAATCAAACCGCAAGGACAGATTCGGGTAGACGATGGGATGAAGGATTTCGTCACCCCGCGCGCGCTCGAGATCGACGAGATCCCACTGATCATCGACGACTATCGTCGCGCCGCCGAAAACGCAAAAGCGGCGGGCTTCGACGGCGTCGAAGTTCATTCGGCGAACAATTATCTGTTGGAACAGTTTATCCGCGACAGCACCAATCACCGCACCGATCAATACGGCGGCTCGATCGAAAACCGTTTGCGCTTTCCCCTCGAAGTGGTCAGGACCGTCATCGACGTCTGGGGTGCCGATCGAGTTGGCATCCGCATCTCGCCGGTGACAACCGCGCCGGGCGACACCCCCCTCGACAGCAACCCAAGGGAGACCTTTGGCCGTTATGTGGACGCCTTGTCTGGACTGGGATTGCTTTATATCCATGATATCGAGGGTATAACGCAACTAAGTCGCGAGACATCCGATGGCATCAGCTTCAAGGCACTGCGCAAGCGCTTCGACGGCGCCTACATCGCCAACAACCAATATACGCTCGGCCTGGCCGAGCAGACGCTGGCTGCCGGTGATGCCGACCTGTTCAGCATCGGACGACCGTTCATCGCCAATCCCGACCTGATCGATCGCTTAGCCAAGGGGGCGCCGTTGGCGGAAGCACCGAAGGAATATTGGTATGGCGGGGATGCGAACGGTTACTCCGACTGGCCGCGGATGAACGATCGGATTGCGGTGGAACAGTGAGAGACCGATCTGACTAAGCGTAAGGATATCTGCGCGCTCGATATTTGCGGAGGTATCGCAGCGCTGAGATTAAGTCCCAAGCTTTTCCGCCAACTTGATGAAGTCGTTTGCTTGCACGTCCCATTCTTGTAGCGCGTGTAAATCTGTCGTTTGAGCTGGTCCGTGCTCGTGAGGCCGCGCAACAAACGCCGTTGCGTAACCACAGGCACGGGCGGCGGCTAAATCGCCGTTGTGCGCGGCCACCAGGCATACTTGGTCGGGCCGCAAATTTAATATATCTGCCGTGCGCAGATACGCCTCCGGCGTGGGCTTGTAGGCCTGCGCCACTTCAGCGCCCAGGATCGCATCCCATGGCAGCCCGGCGCGTTTCGCCAGATTCAGCATGAGACTGATATTGCCGTTTGAAAGAGGCGCGATGATATAGCGCCTTTTTAATCGAGCCAAACCTTCGATCACATCCGGCCAGGGGTCGAGACGATGCCATGCCGAATTGAGTTCATTCAGCTCCGAGACCGGCACCGACCCCGGGTCCAGCCCAAATTCCGGCAGTACCGCTTCCAGATTCTCTCGATGCAAAATATCGAGGCGGGTAAACGGCCGGTTTCCGCTACGGACCTGTTCCATTGCCGGCGAATAGCGCCGACGCCAGGCGTCGGCGAACGTCGTCGGATCGACGTCGTTTCGGCCATGCCGCGAAAGAAAGACTTGGGCTTCACGTGTAACCGCGCTGCGCCAATCTACAACAGTACCAAATACGTCGAATACCACTGCCTTTAGGTCGATTGAATTCATAGTATGTTCCTGCGTGAGGGTGGGTTGGATTTCGACATCAGGGCTGAGTCGCCTTGACAACGTGATAACGTCATTTCGAACCTAGTCTATGCCTGCGATAAAACTCGATTACCGTTCGTCGTCGTATGTATTGAATTCCCGGGGTGCAGATGCGATTATGACGCAACAGAGTAACGCTGGCTTGGTGGGAGTACGAAGATGATTTCACATGTTTTTGTCGGTGTCACCGACTTTGAACGCGCCATGAAGTTCTACTCGGCAGTTATGGAAAATTTGCAGCTCCAATTGAAATTCTGCGATAGAGATAGACCTTGGGCAGGCTGGATGGCAGCGGACGCACCGCGCCCGCTATTTCTGATCGGCACGCCATACGACGGGAACCTCGCGCGTTGTGGGAACGGCCAAATGATAGCGCTGCTTGCTGCCGAACGTGGAATGGTTGATCGCACGCATGCCAGCGCACTGGCAAACGGTGGCTCGTGTGAAGGGCCACCTGGCCTGAGACCGCAGTATCATCCCGACTACTACGGCGCCTATTTTCGAGATCCAGACGGAAACAAAATGGGTGTTTGTTGCCATGATGCGGTGCTTGCTTAATGCGGACGCTCGATTTTGCGGGGGTAACAAACAAGGAATGACGCTAAGTCGTGCCTTGCAGGCTATCGGCTTTTGATGTCTTTGGCAGGATGAGGCTGCATACCACCGATCGGACAACGGACATCCGTACTGGGGCGTTCTGCCAGCTAACTTGTCAAAGAACAGTGGTATCGAATTTCCGTCAGCGAAAGACCACAAATGGAGATGACCTTATTTGAATCATCGTGAGTGAAGCCGATTCGTTCATAGAACGCTCTGGCATGATGATTCTCTGACAGCACCCAAAGTGCAACAAACGAGTAGCCAGCGCTACGCAGCAATTGCCGTGCTGAATTGCTCAAGCGCTTGCCGATGCCTTTGCTCCAGAACTCCGGCAACACGTAGAGCGCTTCCACCTCGGCCCATGCACTATCTTTATCTGCATCCCGACAGGCACCGAACGCAATCCAACCGACAATCGCTTCGTCCGCATATGCCACCAACACTCGGGGCTTTCCTGCACGCAGTGATTTCTGCCACATGTTCGAACGCGCCTCGACGGAAAGTTCGCTCAAGAACTTTTCCGACATGATTCCCCTATAGGCCGATTGCCAGGAGATCACATGGACTGTTGCGATCGCCTCGGCATCTTCGACAGTAGCTTCGCGTATTTCTACGGGCATCAACCTAGCTCCAGTTCATTGTTTGACGGCAACGATGTTTTCGAAAAATGCCGCTCGACGGGTGCTCCGGGCTGTCCTTGGCAAGTGTCCGGAACTGGCCGACAACGGACAAAGATCTACTTGCACAATTCGCCCGGCGCATACGTCATTTCAAACGTATCCGGTCAATCAGGCGCCTCGTGCGCGTCGTCCCGCCATATAGCGGCCCGGCGACGTCCCCAACGCCTTGCTGAACATGCTCACGAAGCTACCTGCGCTTTCATAGCCCAGGCCAGCCGCGACCTGCTGGACCGAAGACCCTGTGCCCAGCCATTTCACCGCAAGCATGAGGTGGAGCTGCTGACGCCAGCGGCCGAAGCTCATGCCCGTCTGCCGGGTGAGAAGGCGTGCCAGAGTACGTTCGCTCAGCCCCACGCGTCGTGCCCACGTCTGAATCGTTCCACGATCGGCGGGGTCGTCCATGATTATCTGGAAGATCTTGCGAAGCCGGACGTCGGCGGGCATGGGAAGGTGAAGGTTCCCGATCGGCGCCATCGCGATTTCATCCAGCAGCAGCGTGACCAGATGCGACTCCATGCCGCCGTCTGCATAGAGTACGGGCAGGCTGGCGGAGCGAATCAGAAGTTCGCGCAGCAACGGGGTCGTGGAGAGCGCGCAGCAGTTCGACGGGAGACTCGATGCGACACTCGGGTCGATGAAGACGAGATAGCACTCGACCGTGCCGGCGGCTTTGACTTTATGCAGGACGCCGCCTGGTACCCAGATCGCGCTTTGGGGCGGTACAAGCCAGAGACTGCCTTCCACCTCGCAGGTGAGAACCCCGCGAAGCGCCAGTATGAGCTCACCCTTGCGGTGACGATGGAAATCCGTTTCCGTTTCCTGCGGGCTGAGGCTGGCCGTCGTGATACCGGCGGCACCCATGGTCACAACCGGGCGCGGCACGAGATCCGGATCCGTCCACTCGGCGGGAGAGAAATGCTCACTCAGGATTGGCATAGTGGCTGATCGGACCAGATGGCGCCGCGATGATTGGCAAGAAATCAGTATACCTTGGCCATATTAACCAATGCTGCCACAGTTGCCGGTGCGTATCCTTTCTGCAAGGCGGCAAACGGAATCCCCGTAGCCGCGTCCTTCGGAGGATACAAAACCATGGATTCATTGAGCACAGGGCGTGTTGCCCAAACCCTGCAACGGCTCTTCAACGAAGCGGAGCAAGCCGATCGAGCGTTGATGGAACAGTTCACCGACGCCGAGACGTCCGGGCAGTCTCTCGGCGAGGTTCTCGGCGAGCATCTCGCCGGGGAAAGCCGCGATCTCCGAGGCTTTTATCGTGGCTACGTCGATAACTTTCTGAATGTGACGCCGGAGTACGGCCGGTTTCTCTATCAGTGCGCCCGCGTACGGAAGGCGAAGAGGATCGTCGAGTTCGGCACGTCGATGGGCGTCTCCACGCTCTATCTGGCAGCGGCGCTCCGCGACATGGGCGGCGGGCACCTGATCGGGACCGAGCTGGAACCCACCAAGGCGGCACGCGCACAAGTCAACCTTGAGGCGGCTGGGCTCGCGGATCTGGTCGACATCAGGGTGGGCGACGCACGGGAGACGCTCGTCGAGGTCGGCGGCGATGTCGATCTGATTTTGCTTGACGGTGCGTTCAGCCTTTATCTGCCGGTATTGAAGCTGCTTGAGCCCCATTTGAAGACCGGCACGCCTATCCTGGCGGAAAACGCCTTCGATCACGACAATGAATACCTGGCCTATGTTCGCAATCCCGCGAACGGATATTTCTCGCAGGCGATTCCCATTAATGCGGGCCGAGGCAACGAGCTCACTGTTGTAACGCGATGATGGCGATCACCGGCGCGAGGACTCGGCGGAACGGCATTCGATCGCCGACCGGTGCCTGGCCGCTTTCCTGTCGATAACGGCAGTTCGTCACTTGAATTGATGAAGGTCCGTAACGGGTCGCCCACTCCCCTCGGCATCCGGCATTAACCTGCCCAGGGGCGATGGTCGCCATACGGGTTTTCCGCAGATCGATGGGTAAGCTCGCAGCCAGGAAATGAGTCGAAACAAAACGCCTGGCGCGAACCAAACATAATCGCGATATGATGACTAGATGCCTATTTTCGGAGGAACAGTCCATGTCTCACGTAGGAGTGCTACGCGACTTTTATGCCCGATACATAACCGCTAAGGTGGGGTGCAAAGACCCGAAAATCCAGGAGGCATTCAATACCGTCGAAAGAGAGAATTATCTCGGCCCGGGCCCATGGAATGCGGTGACAGAATCAGGTTCTCACGGCTTAAACACCGGATATATCTCGACCGAAACTTCCGACGCCGCCGTACTTTACCAGGACATTTTGATCGGGCTCATCACTGACCGAGGTCTTAACAACGGTGAACCCAGCTTGCATGCACGCTGCCTGGACGCAGCAGCCATCTTGCCGGGCGACACCATAACGCACATTGGTTCGGGGACCGGGTATTACACAGCGCTTCTAGCGCATCTCACCGGTAACACCGGGAACGTAACTGCTTATGAGATTGATCAGGCCCTCAGCTCGAAAGCGACGGCAAACCTCGCTCACTTGGGGCATGTAAAGGTCATCGGAGAAAGCGGCAGCAAAGCAGTGTTACCCCAATCGGACCTGATTTACGTCAGTGCGGGGGCGACGCGGCCATTGAATAGCTGGCTGGAAGCGCTTAACGATGGTGGCCGTCTGATTTTTCCGTTGACCCCTGCCCGGGGCCTCGGCGGTATGTTGCTTGTGACTCGCGTCGCACCCGCCTCATACGCAGCAAGGTTCATCTGCCCCGCAATGTTCATCCAATGTATTGGCGCGCGCGACGAGGCGACCGGGGAGGCGCTGGTCAGCGCCTTTCAGACAAACACTTCCGCTACGGTCAAGTCGCTACGATTGAACACTCAAGCCGACGATACTGCGTGGTTTGTCGAGGACGAGTGGTGGCTATCGACTTCAGATCCGTTTGTCGGTCCCTGAGATCAATTTCTAATTTTCACTTTCGAGAATTTCGGCGGGCAGCGAATGCCACAGTGTTTACGAAGGCATTTACTATGGCGCCTATTTCCGAGACGCCGACGGAAACAAGCTCTGCGTATGCTGTCATCACCCGGCTAATCGCTCTTGGGCGCCGTCTGTTTTTCCTTCATCGCATCCGCCAGTTTTTGCACCAGCAGCGGGAACATCCGACGTTCGTCTTCCGACCAATCTGCGATCAGCTCGCCAAGCAGCTTACGGCGTGCCCCGGCGATCGCCGCGATGGTACGCGACCCTGCTTTGGTGATGACGGCCGCTCGCACCCGCTGGTCTTCCTGCGCGGAAGGTCGCTTGACCAGCCCCAGTTGCTCTAGTTTGGCGAGCTGCCGGCTGACCGTCGAGGGATCTCGCCCCACCTGCTCGGCCAGCAAAGCGACGCTCAGGGTGCCCGCAGCGCTCAAGCGTACCAACAGCGGGAACAAGGCGCGATCCAAGGATACCCCTGCGGCGCCAAGTAGAACCTCATCTTGGCGCGGACTGTTGAGACAGCCGGTCAGGTCTATCAGTGCAGACGCGATCTCGTCCAAATTACGTGCATCATACATGCTTTACATCTGCCTCGATTCGGTTCACAATGCATGCATCATACATGCAAATAGGTGACGTCATGAAAAGTCAGAAAACCATTCTCCTGATCATGGGCAGCACGCGTGCCGGTCGAATCTGCCCGAAAATTACGGCATGGGTCGCGGAAATTGGACGGGCCTGCAATGATTGCGTCTACGAGCTAATCGATCTGGCGGACTGGCCGCTGCCAATGGATGACGAGGCGGCAATCCCGGCCTTAGGGTCTTACGCCCAAATCCATACACGTGCCTGGAGCGAAAAAGTCGCCAGCGCGGACGCGGTGGTGTTCGTCACACCTCAATTCAACTGGGGATACCCGGCGGCGCTCAAGAACGCGATCGATCATCTATACCATGAATGGCGCGACAAACCCGCGGCCATCGTGACTTACGGCGGCCATGGCGGAGGCAAATGCGCCGAGCAATTGCGGCAAGTGGCCGGTGCGGTAAAAATGCGCGTCGTCGCGACTGCACCGGCCATCACACTGTCCGAAGCGGTGATTCGTCAAGGCGCGCCGATCGACCCGGAGGCAGATTTCGCACAGTATCGGGCGACGCTTCAAACCGCGTTCGCCGAGCTGGCCATACTGATCGATTCGGCCGGCGGGTCCTGATGGTCTACTTACGCGATGTCGAGTTCGCCCCGTCGCGAATGCTGGACCACCTGGCTTCCAGCCATCGATCGACGGGGAGCCCTCAACCTTGCAGTTGTGGTTAAAGTGGCGCTCAGGTCGATAGTTTGGATGCACTGCAGCATGAACTCGGCACAAACGTCCATTGTCTGGTGTGGGAGCGCACGCTCGTATGCCCACATGGCCGCACGGGTGAATGGCCGGTATGGGTTCATCACCCGGCGCCGAGCTCCTCATTTAGGACGCGATGCGGCTTAACCACGGCTAGCCCAACATTTGGTCTACTTGTGCGTCCATGGCGTCCAAGGCGTGAAGGGAGCGTAGTCCGATATCGAGCTTGACAGTTAATAGATGACCGGTTATCTTGCTACATCATTACTCTGCTGAAGATAACTGCAATGCCCAGACCCGCCAATCCCGAAGTGCGCTCCCGCTTGTTGTCGATCGGACGCGCCGTGGTCCATGAGCGTGGCTTCAACGGCTCCGGAGTTCAGGATATTACGGCTGCGGCAGGCGTACCCAAAGGTTCGTTCTACAATTATTTTGAGAGTAAGGAATCCTTCGCGGCGGAGATTCTCGAAGACTACTGGCTGTCCATTGAGCGGCGGCACGGCCCCATTCTCTATGACGCTCGCCTTATACCTCTGGTGCGTATAGCGCAATTTTTCAAAGCGCTATCGCTGGATCACCGCGAACAGGGCTTCACGCTCGGCTGTTTGATTGGCAACCTGTCACTCGAACTGGCTAATGGCAGCGACGAAACGCGCGCCAAGCTGGTCGACGTGCTCGACAGGTGGGGAAAAGCTCTCGCGGCGTGCCTGCGTGAGGCGCAGGGGCGTAGTGAACTGGACGGTGATGCCGATCCCGAGCAATTTGCGGCAATCATGATCGAGGCCTATGAAGGCGCAGTCATGCGGGCAAAGGTTGAGCAAAATGGTAACGCCTTCGAGCGGTTCGAGAACGTGGTATTGCCCCGATTGATCAGTTAATTTTTTTTCCTATTTATAGATGACTGGTCATATATAAAATATGCCGCGCTCTTCAGAAGGGGCCGGTCGTTCCGCAGCAATCGCAAATCAGAGGACGTCATGAACAACGAAAACCAAGCAGGGCGAGTCGACGCAGACCCTTATGCAGATCCCGTCAACCCGGCGCTGCCGCCAAGCGACTTCAAGCTGGATCGCTCGCGAACCGCTTTGGTCGTGGTCGATCCCCAGAATGATTTCCTGAGTCCCGCCGGCGCTAGTTGGGCCTTATTCGGCGAAAGCATTATGGAGAACAACACGGTGTCAAACATCGGGCGGCTCTTTAAGATATCCAAGGCAGCGGGTCTGACGGTCGCGGTGTCGCCGCATTATTACTATCCATGCGACCACGAATGGCAATTCGGCGGTCCCGTGGAAAAGGTGATGCACAACATCTGCATGTTCGACCGCAAAGGCCCGAATACGCTGGAAGAATTCGAAGGCTCGGGTGCTGATTTCCTGGAGGAATACAAGCAATACATTCTGGACGGCAAGACGATTATCGCGTCACCCCACAAGGTCTACGGCCCGGAGACGAACGACCTGGCCTTGCAATTGCGTAAAAAAGGTGTGTCTCAAATCATCCTTGCGGGGATGGCCGCCAATCTGTGTATCGAGTCGCACCTGCGGGAGCTGATCGAGCAGGGGTTCGAAGTCGCAGTGGTACGCGATGCCACTGCGGGTCCACGCCTGCCTGAGGGTGATGGCTATCTTTCTGCGATTATCAATTATCGTTTCCTCGCGCATGCGCTTTGGACTACAGATCATACCGTCGAACAATTATCGAAGTGACGTTTGGACCTGTTGCAAGGAAATGCGTGCAGCACCGAACACACGAAGATGCAAATTTTGCCGCTCACGACGGCGCACAAATGAAGCTGCTCGCGCGATTGAGATTGCCCTTGCCGATATAACGCGGGAAGGCCGGGTAGCGGCACAGCGGCCGCGTGCGGCCGTTGGTGGCCGGCGCGAGGTCGGTCACGAGCAGGGTTTCCGGCTCGTGACCGTGCGTGACCCAGTCGTCGAGCGTGCCGAGCAGATCGACCGACGGAATGAATACGCCATTGCCGTGCTGGAAGCCCGGCACCATGTAAAGCCGCATGAAGCGATCCACGCGCTCCTGACCGTAACGCGCGACAAGGCCGTTGTAGTAGGCGATCGTCTGGTTCGGGCTGATGACTTCGTCCGCAAGTCCTTGCAACGTGATCAGTTTGCCGCCGCGCGCCATGTAGCGCGTCATGTCCGGGTTCATCGCACCGATCGTCGCCGAGAGCGTGAAAAGCTGCGGCTGGTAGCGGCCGGGATGCATCACGTCGAAATTCAACGAAACGAACGTCGGATTGTGCGTCACGAAGTACTTGATGTATGCGTCGCCCTGCGCGAATAGATAACCATTCGGCAGGAACGCGGGCTGCGGCGGCCGCTCCGCCGAGTGCGCGAGGCCGAGCATGCTGGTAAAACGTGTCCCCTGAAACACGTTGTAGCCGGGATAGCGGTCGACGTTCCAGGCCAGCATGTACGGCAGGTGCAGGCCGTCGCGCAATTTTTCCAAGGTCGCGAGCTGCGGCGGTGTGAGGCAGTTGTCGAAAGCGGGAGTGTCTTGCGCCTCTTGCGCCGTACAGCGCAGCGATTCGACGATCTCCGGCTCCTTCGCGCGGCAGGCTTCGATGTTGCCGACGATACCGTCGGCGGCACCGTCGAGCGTATCGCACATCTGCATCGTACGCTGGTACACGTACTCGAGTAGTTGCGGCGACAGATAGCCGCCGGGGGTGCGGTATTCGTGCTGGCCTGTCTCGACGCCTAGCAGCCGTACGCCCGAGAAATTCAGTGCGGGCGCATTTGCGATGACGCCGTCGTAGTCGTCGGGATAGCGCTGGATCACCGTGTAGCCTTCGCGGCCGCCCGTCGAGCCGCCCGCGAAATACATGTGTTCCGGCGGGCGGCCATAGCCGCGTACGATAAGCGCGAGCGCGACGTCGTGCGCCTTCTTCAGGTGTGCGTAGCCGAAGTTCGTCACGGCCTCGTCGAGCATGCCGAAGTTCGCTTCCGACGAATCGCCGTTATGGCCGGAGTCGTCGCTTAAGGTCACATAGCCACGCCCAAGCGGTGCGCGGTCCGGCGAGAAGGGCATCGGCCCCGTTCCAGTCACCACGCTCCCGCTGTAGCCACCTCCGCCGAATTGCACCGCGCGGCCGTTCCAGCGGCTCGGCAGGTTCAATTCGAAGCGGATGTCCGGGGTCCCGTCGGTCTGCGCGCGAATCACGCCGGTCAGGTGACAATAGTCGCCGTCGAGATTGCCGGTCGCGGTCGCGAGGATCATGCTGGCAGTCTGCACGAGCGCGCCGTTGGTCGGCAAGACAATGCTGGCGGCGGGTAGTAGCACGCCGGCGAGATCGGTGCAGTGCCGCGGCAAGGCAGGAGTGCGCTGGGCGAAAGCGTAGCCGCTTGCGGTGAGCGTCAGCGCCGCGAAGCCGATCGCCTTGAATGCTTCGAGTACGCTGCCGTTGCGCCGGGTCATCCGCAGCCGGCTCCATTGACGGCCGCGCGCACCTTGTGCCGGCCAAGCATGGTGCGCCAGGCCTTCGCAAGCATCAGCGTCGCGCCGATTGCGGCGAAGTCGCCGGTCAGCGCCGCCGCGAATGCCGCCGTGCTGTGCAGCGCGCGCGGCGTCGCGGTATCGACAATCACCGAGATCAGCGTCCCGCCGACAAAGCAGACGAGCCCGGTGCGGCCTACCGTTACCACGGACGGCAGATGCGCCGCGATCCACGCGATGGTCCCGCGATGGACGAAATACGCCGCTACCATCGCGATGACGATGAAGTTGGCCACATGCGAGAACCCCAGATTCTGTTTCATTGCGCCAGGCAAAGGTTGAGTCAAGATGAGCAGCTTCACCGCCGCGAACGCCGCCATAGTAGCGAAAGCAAGCCATACCAGCCAGCGCGCGGTTTCCGAGGCTTTGAAACCAGGCGACAGCGGGTGCAACCGGCAGAGCAAGCCAAATACGAAAATCAGTTGCCACGCGAACGGGTTGAACGACCAGTTCACGCTGAACAGCGTGGCGAGCTGCGGCGCGAAACCCCAGATCAGCGCGCTGCCTATCAGTGCGGCGAACGGTGCCCGGCGGGCAAGCGGCACCGCTGCGGGCACACATAGGGCAAATATGACATACATCGGCAGCACGCTGGACAGATATGGCTGATGCGTGAGGGACAGAATGTAGAACGCCTCGCGCACAGGATGCATTGCAAACAGCGCCCAGCCGCTTTCGTCGGCGGCGGGCCGGTTCAGATGAAGCAGAGCAAGCATCGCTCCCGACAGCAGCGTGAGCACGGCGGTCAGCAGATACGCACGGTAGATTTCCCAGCTACGCCGGAAAAAACGCCGCGTCGCGGCGCTGACGCCACGGTGCGCGAGCACCGCCATATACGCCGCGGCCGATGCATAGCCGCCGAGAAACACGAACACTTCGGCGGAGTCACACAGCGCGTAGGCGTGCAGGGTCACGTGGGACAGCGCGCTACCGGGAATATGATCGAGCACGATCACGATCAGCACAACGCCACGAAAAAAATCGACTTCGATCGAACGCCTCTGACGGGATTCCATGTGACCCTCGCAAGCATCGGGTCGCACGGAATCGATCGGTGCCGGCCATTCGATGAAAGGTATGGCAGGGGCAAATGCAACGGCCCTGCCACGACGTGCGATGCACCGCGCTAACAATGATAGTACGACCAAACCTCGCAGGTATTGTTCCGCGTTCGACGTATAACCAACCCTCAAAAGGTCGGACATGAACCCGATGTCATGTTTCAGCCATCTACGTGTCAGTTTCGGAGTATTCCGGTGCCGTGTGCTGCATTGTATGATGCGATTTCCAGATGCTTGTCACGCGACCAAGGATTTGGGTTCGACTCCCGGGGGCGACGTGTATCGTTCGCCCCGGCACCCTGCCGCCCTTCCCGCCTGACTTTGCCTATCGCCCGATCAACTTCGCCAGGCAACGATGTGCGCCCCGTCGCCGAGCGCCACCGCGTGCGAACGGCCCATTTCAGCAAAGCTTTATCGCCAAAATGTGGCATCATCGGCAGCGAGCATCCCCCTTTGCTTTCACCTCACATTTCCCATATTGAATGAGTCAGTCCTTGGAATACGACCTCGTCCAGATCATAGAGACAAACACATGGAACAAGCTGATTTTGGCGCGAGCAGCTCAACTTGGGTATGAGGACTGGTGGCTGACCGCCGGCTGTGTTGCACAGTCGGTTTGGAACGTCGCCTGTGACAGAGACATTCATACCGGCATACTGGATTACGATCTTTTCTATTATGACTCAGACACCTCATGGGAGGCAGAAGACAAGGTTATCGAGAAGGGTAGGCAGCTCTTTTCGGATATCCCTGTTGAGGTCCAAATTCGCAACCAGGCCCGTGTTCCGGTGTGGTATCAGGAGAAGTTCGGAGTCCCGTTTGGCGCTGTGAATCGCGCCTCCGACGCGATCGATCGATTTCCGTGCGCGACAGTCGCAGTCGGGGTAAGGCTTCTCGAAGAGCGCTTTGAGGTCTACTCGCCCTTCGGATTGGAGGCCCTGTTTAGCGGAATTTTGCGTCCTAATAGAGCGCTGCCTATCCCGGATGTGTACGCAATCAAAACCGAGCGCTGGCTACGCGAGTGGCCGCATCTTACGCGCGCACCTTGGTAGGCATTCGCCCATACTTCGCCACCCCATTTCAGTCAATTCCTTCTCTGGAAAGCAGACATCCCAAGAGCAAGCCAAACTGAATGAGATCGTGATATTCACCGCCCCAGTAGCCCGCTTGGCGCGAGGCTACTCCTGGAAATGATGGATTTGCCGCGGCGAGCTAAGACCGACAGCGTCGTTATGCTGGATTGAACACTGACGGCGGCCGGTATTTGGCTGGTGATCATTGACGATGTATACGCTCGCGTATCAACCATTGTTATTGGCCGCCCGCAACCGCTTATCCACGCCTCATTTTAAACGACGCGTCATCGGTATCCACCACTTGAAAACCAAGCCGTTGATACAGATTTACCGCTTTATTGCCTTTCAACACACTGAGCGTGACGGGGACATCGGCGTGGTCTGCCTGCCGGAGAAATTCTCCGATCAGTTGGGCCGCGATGCCGCGACCTTGGTGCGACGGCAAGATTTGAATTTGCACGATGCACCACTCATGCGGGTCCCGAAAGAATTTGAACAGCCCAAGCGGTTCGGCCCCGCAACAGACTACGTGTGCGTCGTTAAAGCGATAACGAAGACGCGCCCAATGAGTGTTTTCGTCGGTCGGCTCACCTGCTCGTTCAAGGTGTTCATGCATGGTCGACCTGCGCAACTCGAACAGGAAGGGTTCGTCTTCGGAAGTCGCCGGACGTAAGGTTATCTCAGAATTTTTCATGTGTAAGCGTCGACCATGCTATTGAATGGTTGGACGATTGTTAACTATCTCCAGCGTGTTGTCGATATGTCCCTTACTGCTAAAATTCTTCAACTCCGAGCAATTTCGATCATCACTGACCTGCAGGCAATGGGCTTTCACGATGCGGACTGCAATATCCTCCCTGGAATTGCAGTCCGGTAAAAACCATGCCGCAAGGTGCCGCAATCACGATCTGGTGTGCGACCAGCCCACAGTTGGACAATTTGGGCGATATCGCATTCGTCATACCCGCGGATTCAACTGAAATGCGAGGTTTCATACCAAGGGCAATCGACCCGGAACGCACGGATCGATTGTAGCAATTGAGCGAGAAATTAACCGGCGTCACGATCGCCAACTAACTTGAGCGGAAACCATAGGATCAGCTACGCCGCCTATGACTCGTGCCTGTCTCCCGGCACTGACTTGAGGCGGTCGCGGCGCAGTTCGACCAATTCCAATTGCTCTGCGCCGACCGTTCGATAATTGAAGGCAATAAAACCGAAGTCGGCGTAGAGCGCTAAAGCCGGCGCATTTCGAGCACCTGTGGAGACGATAATTGTTTGGCTTTGCATGTCGTCCAATAAGGTCCGCAACAATGCTCGCGCCAAACCCCGCCGTTGATATTGCGGAGCGACAGTCACCGACGAAATAGACCGTGGCAATCGCCTATATTAAGCGCGCCTGATATCCGCGGCAAATTTCGCAGGTGTGGTCCCAATCAAGCGCCGGAACAAGGCGATAAAACTGCTGACGCTGTCATAACCCAAGGTGATGGCAACACTGGTAACCGAGTCGCCGTCGCCCAGCATTTCAAGTGCACGTTGTAGTCTTGCTACCTGCCGCCAGGAGGAAACAGAGAGACCGGTTTCTTCACGAAAGCGCCGGGTGATGGTCCGGCTCGACATACCGAGACGTTGCCCCCAATCCTCCAGCGACGTATCGTCGGCCGGATCATCCGCAATGACGGATGCCAATGTAACCAACTGACGACTGACCGGCATTTTCAAGCGTAGCGGCTCCAGTTCGGCAGCATGAATTTCATCCATAAACACGGCGAGCAGTCGCTGACGTGTGTCGCTGAGCGGTTGCTGCTGCGGCCATTGCTGCATGCGTTTCAGGATTTCCCGCATCATGCCGCTAAGACTGAGGACGGTAGGCTCAGGCGGAAATTGAGCGCATAACGCAGGCAGCAAATACAGCGTAAATCCGACCGATATATCCGGTGCGATCGATTTGGTACTACCGATAACCGTTGCGCCATGCGGCACCATCGGTGGAATCCAACCCACGCGACCCGGTGGCATGATGACCCGCCCCTGCGCGGTTTCGACCACGATCAATCCGTGCATGGCGAAATAGAACTGCCCTTCCGGATGAGTGTGCAAAGACTTGCCTTGAACCCCCATACCGGCGGCTTGCGACAACAAAAGAACCGGTGCGGCACCCGTCAAACGGACTTGGTGAAACGGCTGAGGTGAATGATCGCCCATTGGCTCAAATGCATTATTGATTGTCATTTAGTAGTTAGCCGGACAACACACTTCCTGTCAAGCTCAGCATCTATTTAACGACAGGAGGAATTCGCGTGACAAAACGTATACTTTTATTAGGTGCCACGGGTCGCACCGGGGGTCTTATCCTTGACTATGCATTGTCAAAAAACTTGGAAGTCGTCGTACTCGCCAGGCGGCCGGATGCGATCCGTATCCGGTCGGACCAGTTGACCGTCATCAACGGCTCACCGCTTAATCTCGACGAAGTGCGGAAATCCATGATTGGCTGCGATGCGGTTATCAGCGCACTGAACAACAATCGGGCGTCCGATATGCCTTGGGCCAAACCGCTAAGCCCAACCCATTTATTGGCCGACTCGATAAAAAATTGTGTAATTGCCATGAAGGAAAATGACGTTCGACGCATCGCCGTATTGAGCGCAAGCGGCGCGGGCGAGTCCGCCAAATATCTTCCGTTTCTCATGCGCTGGATAGTCACCCACACCAATCTGGCGATTTCACATCGTGACCATGACGCTCAAGAAGCCGTACTGCAGGCCTCGGGTTTGGACTGGACCGCTGCGCGTGCAGTAGCGTTGAGCAATAACGATAAACACAAATTACTTGTGACTAGCTACAAAAACGACCCCAAACCCGCATGGTTTATTTCTCGCGGAAATGTCGCGCGCTTTCTGGTTGACTGTTTGGATCAGCCGAAATTTTTTGGAAAAACTCCGGTGGTTTCGGAACGCTGATATCTACATCTCGTTTTTATGTTTTTTTCCAGTTGCTTAAGGGATCGGAACCAGCTCGTGCCATAATTAAATGGTTTAGTATTCGCACGACCGGCCCAAAGATCATCTTACCCTCGCCTGCCCCCTATTGCTCATGACCTCCATGGCTCAATCGCGTCGAAGCAGTGCTGAACCCAAATTAGTTTTTTCAAACACCTCAACAAAATAATTTTCGCCCTGCCACAATATCCCCCATTGTGAAACGTCTTCACCCTTATCAAACAGCCAATTAAGCCGAATCCGATGACCGACCCTATGAAACCTGCAGCAACCTCCCCACCGCCCAAGTTCACGCATTACCAAAAAATCGTGGTCGGGATGCTGGCCTTCCTGCAGTTTGCCGTGATCCTCGACTTCATGCTGATGTCGCCGCTGGGCGCGGTAATCATGCCCGCATTGGCCATCGGCCCGAAGCAGTTCGGGCTGGTTGTGTCGGCGTACGCATTCAGCGCCGGGGTGTCGGGATTGCTGACGGCCGGCTTCGCCGACCGGTTTGACCGCAAGAAAATCCTGCTGTTCTTCTATGGCGGTTTCATCCTCGGCACCGTGTGGTGCGGGCTGGCCCAAAGTTACGAAGCCCTGCTGCTGGCCCGTATCGTCACGGGGCTGTTCGGCGGTGTGATCGGCTCGGTGGTGCTCGCCATCGCGACCGACTTGTTTCCGGCGCAAATGCGTGGCCGGGTGATGGGTTTGATCCAGACGGCCTTTGCCGCCAGTCAGGTACTGGGTATCCCGATCGGGTTGTATTTATCCAATCGATGGAATTGGCATATCCCGTTCCTGGCGATGGCTGCTCTGGGTTTATGCGGCGGCCTGGTGGTGATCTGGCGCATGCAACCGGTTGCAGCTCACCTTGCCATACCTCAGGAACATAGTCCCTGGATGCATCTGTTTCATACGGTGACGGTACCGCGCCACCTGATCGCCTTCGCCACCACGGCATTGCTCACGACCGGCGGCTTTATGCTGATGCCCTTCAGCAGCGCCTATGTGGTAAATAATCTAGGCATCAGCCTGGGCACGCTGCCTACGGTTTATCTGATTACCGGAATGTGCACTATCTTCTTTGGCCCGATGATCGGCAAGGCTGCGGATGCATTCGGCAAATTCCGGGTGTTTACACTCGGCACGGTGATGTCGATTGTGATGGTATTGATCTATACCCACCTTGGACCGGTCTCCGTACCCTTGCTTATTGTAGTGAATGCGCTGATGTTCGTCGGGATTTTTTCTCGTATGATTCCGTTCCAGGCACTGGTGGCGTCGGTGCCTACAGCCAATCAGCGCGGCTCTTTCAACGCGATCAGCTCTTCCATCCAGCAACTGTCGGGCGGGATCGCTTCTGTCGTCGCCGGTCACATCATCACGCGCGCGGCGGATGGCCAGCTCCAGCACTTCGACGTAGTGGGTTATGTAGTGGTTGGGACGGCAGTGGTGGCGTTAGCGCTGCTCTGGCGCCTACAGCGCAGTCGCGGCCCCGAACCGGCACCGCAGGGCGTCGCCGCGCTATGAACCGCATCAGCGCTTGCCGTTATGCGCCAAGGCCAGGATATATTCCTGGCACGGAGGCTCACCGACGGAAAGCAGTCCTGCGCCTCATCCTCAAATAGCGCCGCTCCCCGGATCCACCAAACGATGGACCGGCGCATCTCGCCCCAGGTCAATCTCGAAATATTGCTTTAGCACAGCGCGATACTCCGCCGTACCGCTCAAATCTCGCGTGCTTCGTTGCCCGGCCTCCGTCACGATCAAGCTACCGTTACTCAACGACACCCGTCCATTCCGAGTCGCCCGGGAACAGATCGATTTTTGCGTAAAGTGGGAGGCTGGGGAAGTCTGTTGGTACTCGCACATCGCGGCAAAGTCACTGAGTTGACGCGGCACTTCCGCAAAGACATATTCGGGGTGCCAGATACCATCACGCATTTTCTGCAACACTTTATACTCGCCCTCGCTGACCAGTCGGTAGGCTTGTCCGTACGTCCCCTCCTGCACCGCGCCATCCATTCCCAACGGATACACAAACGAGTCACCGAACCCAACATCCGCAATCATCAACGTTTCCATCCTGACCAACAACAGCATGTGGTCGTGTTCCGGTCCCGGCCGTCCAGCGCTGAAAACCCGGGCCGACAGCAGGTCCACTTCATAGCCGAGTTGCTCAAGCAAACACCCAAACAAGGCATTCAGCTCATAACAAAATCCACCGCGCCGGCGCAATACGATCTTGTCGAATAACGAGGGCAAAGATAAGACAATCGGAGTTCCCAGGTGGATATCGAGATTTTCAAAAGGGATGGTGCGCAAATGCAATGCATGCAGTTGTTGAAGGGTCGCCAACGAAGGTTCGCGGGTTCCGATATAACCTAGACGGGCAAGATACGAATCGAGTTCCACTGGGGCTCCGGTTAATGCCAGGGGCAATGAGCTTGCATGCTTCTGTCTATGATGCCACCGCGTCTTCCAATGAAATGAGGGGCGCCATCAATATACATCAACGGTTCGTTCCGAGCGTCAAGGGTGCGACAACCCCGTGACCGCATAGGCGCATCCTCGCGGCGTAGCTATCATTTTTGAGATGACGCGCTTTTGCGCGAGATCAATGTTTTTCTCCACTGGCCGCCGATACTGCCTACGTCATCTCTGATCTTTTACCGAGGCTACGACAGAGTCCGGCAAGACTGCATCGGCCAAGATATCCGAGGCTATTCATTTCATCTTTCTACTATTGTGACGATGCGTGACAAAGCGTAATCGCCGCTAAAGGAGTCACCCCGCATGTCCGACGAAATCAATGTATTGCCCCGCTCCATGAGCTCGCCTCAAGAGGTGATTGAATATGGTGTCGATGCCTGCCAGCGCGGTGTGCTGTTTCTGGATATCCTGCGCCAGCGGGGCAATATCTATCGCGAACACGCACACCTGGGCAAGCCGCCGGTTCTTATTTTCGACTATGAAATAGTTGCCGATGGCCGCGACTTGCCCCATCCGGTCAACTATGCCTTGGCGCGTATCATCCCACCGGAAGACTGGGTCGACACGGACCCGGGGAAACGTCCATTTGTCGTAATCGATCCGCGCGCGGGCCAAGGCGCCGGCATCGGCGGCTTCAAAATGGACAGCGAAATCGGCATTGCCTTGAAACAGGGCCACCCCTGTTATCTGATGGACTTTTACACCAATCCAGAGCCTGAGCAGAAAATTGAGTATGTCACCTTAGCCGAAATCGAATTTCTGCAGCGCATCCACGAACGGCATCCCGATGCCGAGGAAAAACCGTTCATGATCGGCAATTGCCAGGGCGGGTGGGCTTTGATGATGTTGGCCGCATCGACGCCCGAACGCCTCGGTCCCATCCTGCTCGCGGGATCGCCCATTTCGTACTGGGCCGGTATTGAGGGCAAAAGCATGATGCGCTACTCGGGAGGTTTGCTCGGCGGTTCATGGATGGCATCTTTTGCGAGCGACCTGGGCGCCGGTAAATTCGACGGCGCTTATCTGGTCAACAACTTCGAGCAGATGAATCCGGCTAACACTTATTGGGGCAAGCTCCATCACGTCTACCAGAATGTCGACACCGAGGCGCAACGCTTCCTGGACTTCGAGCGTTGGTGGGGTGGCCATTGCTTGATGAACAAACAGGAAATGGACTGGATCACGCAGAACCTGTTTATCGGTAATCGCCTGATTGCAGGCGAGGTGTTATCGGCCGATGGCGAAACCCATCTCGATCTGCGCAATATCCGCTCACCCATCATCGTCTTCGCCTCATGGGGCGACGACATCACCCCGCCGCCACAAGCATTGAATTGGATTCCCGATCTCTATGAGAATGTTGACGCAATCCGCCTCAATGAACAAACAATCGTATATTGCTTGAACGACAAGATTGGTCATTTGGGCATTTTCGTTTCGGCCGGCATCGCAAAAAAAGAAGATAGCAAGCTGATCAATGCGCTGGATCTTATCGAGACCCTACCCTTTGGTTTATACGAAGCGGTCATTCAAGATACCCAACCCGATCTGCCTGGTCTGGAATTTGTGACAGGCCGCTATTTGATTCGTTTCGAAAGCCGCGAAGTCGACGACATTGTACGACTGGGTGGAGGGCGCGATGACGAACGGGCATTTGAGGTTGTCAAGCGCGTCTCGGAGATCAACCAGGGAATCTATGACAAGTTCGTCTCACCTTGGATAAAAGCATGCGCCAACCCGTGGACTGCTGCGTGGATGAGACAGATGAATCCGGCGCGCGCCGAACGCTGGATGTTGTCCGACCTGAACCCGGCGATGTGGGGCGTCAAGTCGATAGCCGATGCGGTACGCACCGATCGCTTGCCCGTGGCCCCAGACAATCCGCTTTCGGCACGCGAACGACACACTTCAGATTCAATCGAACAAGGCTTGGACAGGTATCGCGTGTGGCGTGATCAAGCCACAGAGCGAACCTTCAAGGCAATCTATGAATCGCCGTGGTTGGCCGCATGTGTCGGACTGAAACCCGAGACTGCGCAGCAACGCAACCATCCTGCCGGCAACTGGTTCGAAAAGGAATTCAAACGTCTCAAACGTCAAGAGCTGGACGCCTCGTTCGAGGAAGGTACCTTGCTCGACGGTGCAATGCGCTTGTTTGTCTATTGCGGCCACGAACTGCATGTGATCGACGAACGTCCCTTCAATGCTTTGCGGCAACTGCTGCAAAAATCCGGATTGGATAAAACAATTCGATTGTCGGATCTCAAGCAAGCGGTCAAGCGCCAGGCATGGCTGGTCGCCCTGGACGAAGCTCGTGCGCTGGCAGGGCTCGCGCAACTCATCCCGCAAGCACCCACACGCCGCCGGATATTCGATACGGCATACACCCTGATTGCCACGCGCGGCGAAATCAGTCCGGCGCAGCATGCACGGTTGGAACAGATCGCCCAGGTCCTCGATCTCGATCCGCGGCGGTCAAGAAAAAGCGCGCAAACGGCCGATGTTGCTTGAAGAGCTTGGTCCATGATCACGCATCAATACTTACTACACCGGCGTACATACTCAACACGTGGAGACGAACATGAAACTTTGGATCGGCAATCTGCCACCCGGAACGAGTCATCAGGAATTATGCGAATTGGTACGCAAGTACACACGGATTGAAATCGATTGCGTTACCGACGTCGATTGCGAAAGCTCGAAACCAAGTGTATTGATTTCAATCAGCGATGCCCATCCCATCGACAGTGTTTCCAATCACACCAAACTGGGGTTGATACAACATCGACTGGACCGTATGTATTGGAAACAACGTCGACTTTCCGTTCATCTACTGGCTCTTTCAGATCTGGAGCCAGACGTTCCTCTTGCGATGGAAATTTAAATCATTTCGAATTTTTGATTCATGAACAGGAGAAATATAATGATTGCACTCAAGATAATTTTTGGCTCACTACTGATTTTGACGATACCTCTCGGTTTTTCGGTCGTAGTCTTGGAATCATGTGCAGCGGTGAAATGGTTATTGAAGTTAATCATCGACAAAATCAAGAACCGGTGGCATACGTTTTTCACACTAAAATCTACGTGGTGTAATTTATTTCGCACTACGAAATTTAATCAAATCGAAGCTGATAGAAAACACGTAGGTGAAATTTTTTAGCCTGCCGCGTGTTCCAGCCAACGCGTCCGGCATGCAGGCCTTTCTCATCTGCAAAGATAAGGCGAAGCTCAAGGTCGCTGGAGACGCGGTTGGGAAAATGTCCTCCCAACCGACGTCCCTGCATTTATCGATGTCCAGCCACCGAGTGTGCCGTAGTCCCCTCATGCCGCACCGTGAGCAGCGCGATCACCAATGCCGTCACGGCGCACACGGCGATACCGATAATCATGGGTTCGGGCATGCCGTTGGCGAAAATCCCCGAGATGGCCATCACCGCGGCACCCACCACAAACTGCAGCGCGCCCAGCAACGCGGAAGCCGTGCCGGCGATCGCGCCATGGTGTTCCAACGCCAACACGCCGGTGGTCGGCAACACCAGGCCCAAAAATCCGTAGCCGATGAACAGAAACACCATCATCAGCGGCAGACTGTCGACGCCCGCGATAAACAGCGCGGCAACCACGCTCATCGAGGCCGCGAATCCACAAGCAGCCAGCCGGATCACGCGCGGCAAGCCGTAACGCCGGGTCAGTCGCCCGGTCAGTTGGCTGACGCCGAAGAAGGCCGCCGCATTGAGGGCAAAGCACAGGCTGAACAGCGTGGGCGTCAGCCCATAATGATTGACGATGACAAACGAAGCATTGGCCAAATAGACAAAAAAGGATGAGATGCCGAACGCGCCCGTCAGTGTCAGGCCCATGAACATAGGGTCAAGCAGCAGCTTGCCGTAGGCGCTGAAAGCGCCGGCCCAGGTGCTGCCGGCACGGTGGTGCACTTCGCGCGTTTCGCGTAATTGGGTCAAGGCGAGGACAAAGGCGACCGCCGCCGCAATGGTCAGGGCCCAGAACACGCCGCGCCAGCCAAAAGCCACGATGATAAAACTTCCGGTCAGCGGGGCCAGGATTGGAGACACGCTCATCACCAGCATCAACAGCGACATCAGGCGCGTCGCCTCGTGCCCGGTATGCAAATCGCGCACGATAGCGCGCGGGATCACCATGCCGGCACACGCACCCAATGCCTGCAGCACGCGGAACCCGATCAGCACGTTGATAGTGGGCGCGAACGCACAGCCGATGCTGCCGAGGGTAAAAATCGCCAAGCCGGCATAAATCGGCGGCTTGCGGCCCACCATATCGGCCAACGGCCCGTACACAAGCTGGCATACGCCCAGCGTGATGAAAAACGCGGTCAGGCTCATCTGCACGGCGGCAGGCGTTGCGTGTAGCGCTCCGCCGATCGACGGCAATGCCGGTAAATAGGTGTCGATCGCAAACGGCCCGACAGCGGTGATGAGACCCAGCACGATGGCCAGGCGATAAAAGCGTCGATTCATGATGTCTCGGTGGAAGCGGGTGAAGGCCGTGGCGAGGATTTCGTGCCGGGGCCGCAGATGCAATGGATCGGCAAGTTTAATACAATGGCGGCAATCGCGTGTCGCGCACCCTTAAATGGATCGCGCGACGGGGTCAAGAGCCGCAATCGAATGAACAGCGCCATCGGCAACGGCAGCCCACCCTGGGAGAGATCCTCAACCTCCAACATCATGAGCGTGCCGGCGGCCAGGTCAGACTCGATCACATGTAGCGGCATGCCCCCGAGACCTTCCCGCGATATATCATAATCAACTCATCGCCATTCACTTGTTTGCAACCCCGATGCGGCATGCCCGAACTGAAGCGTTGAACCAACTGGAAGATTTGCTTACCGCGCTGCGCGCCCTGCCGCTGCTGCGCGAACGGTCGCGCGGCGTGTTTTATTGGCGGGCCCAAGCCTTCATTCATTTTCATGAAGATCCGGCCGGTCTATATGCCGATTTAAGGGTTGGCGCAGAATTCGAGCGTTATCCGGTCAATACCGAGACCGAGCGCGGCCTATTCTGGAGCGCCGTGCAACAAGCCCTGGTTTAGAACATTTCCCCCACGCCATGCTGTTTCTCAGCGTGCGCCGTCAGCCATCAATCCTGTTTATCCCTGTGCGACGGTAGGTCCGATTTTTGGAACGTGTCCGGCTATAACGCACCGGCACTGCTAACGTGGAAAATCACGCCTGGCCAAACTACGGGCGTGCCCGCATGCGATACCGCTGCCGTCATTCCGTTTTCGCACTCATACACCTTCTATCAATTTAGGCCTGATATGCTCAAAATAAACGTCATCGTTTTCGCGTTTTTCTGTCTGCTTTGCTCCGCCTCTGAAGCCCGAGAAAAAACAAACACGATTGTGCTGGAACCCCATACCCATGATGCATTAACGATTCAAATCCCGAAAAACGCGAAAGTGATCACGTCCAGCGACAGTATGGCGCTTGTCGCCCCAAATAAAATGATAGCGGGGAAGTACGAAATGAATGGAAACGTCAAGATCGAGATATCGACAGATCACTATTCGCTCTCTCTCACGGCCGAACACGCGTTGATAAACAGCCAGTAATCTTTGGCTCGATGTGCTGCATGCCTAGTGCCGCGTGGAAAAACGCGAGAAAAGAAGAAGTACACCGCCGGGGGTCGCAGGGCGGTGAATGGCAGGTGCCTCAATCCTGGTCCGGTTTAATACAATTCCGGACACAAAGCCCGCTCAATCGACTCAATCAGGATATGCAACACTTTGATGTGCAATTCCTGCACCCGGTCGGCATACTCGCCGCCAGGAGTACACACGTCGATCGTCGCCAGGGCGCTGAGCAGCGAATCGCGTTTGCCTGTCAGGGCAATCACGGAAGCGCCTGCGGCCTTGGCGCTGCGCGCCGCATTCAGGATATTCGGGCTTTTGCCGCTGGTGCTCAGGGCAACCAGGCAGTCGCCCGGCCGGGCATGCGTTTCGACATAGCGCGAAAAAACGTGGTCGTAGCCGAAGTCGTTGGCGACGCAACTCATGTGTCCCGGGTCGCTGATGGCCGTGGCGGCAAAGCCGCGACGGTTTTTACGGTAGCGACCGGTCAATTCTTCCGCAAAATGCATGGCATCGCACATGGAGCCGCCGTTGCCGCATGAATAAATCCGGCCACCGTTTTGCAGGGTCTGAATCAGCAGGTTCGCCGCGTCTTCAATTTTCGACAGGCCCACCTCATCCGCCAGCAGTTGATTCAGGGCGCGTTGGGCTTCAAGCAGGCTGTTTTTTATGATGGCGGTCATTCTATGGGCTTGGTTGGGTTTGAACGGCATAAAACCGTGCCGAATACCTCTACTGTAAACCATCGGCCGTCCCAAGGCACGGGATCGCGTCCGGCACGCTTTATCTAAGCGGTCGCGGCGGTGCCGGCTTGAGTCCGTATTTCTTGAGTATGGCGGCGAGCTCGCCCGAATTGTTGAGCGCGGCAAAGGTGGTTTCAAAGCGGGCGGCGATTTCCGGCGAGATCAATTTGCGCGACAGACAAATATAGAGGTCCATTATTTTGATGTCGCCTGCCGCATAGACATTCGTAATGTGTTCGTCCGACATCAAATATTGGGCACCGTCACGATCGATAAAACCTATGCCTTTGGCGCCATACCGGCCGGCTGACAGTTTCCTCAAAACCGTGACGTGATTGAGTTCCATCACAATTTTGACGGAAGGTATGCCGGCCGTGATTTGCTCCAGTGTTTTTGAAATGCCGGATGGACCGTAGACACCTATCGTATAGCCCGCGAAATCCTTCCCTTCACGAAATTCAGTCGTGTCGCCGGCCAAGGTATAAACGGTGAAATTGGTTTCGAGAATAGGGCCGATGAAATAATAGTCGGATTCGCGCTCAGGCAAACGCGACATGGGAAATATGCCGCTCAGCTCCAACTGTTGCGCTTCTCCGATCACGCGCCGCCACGGCAGGGTTTCGATGGTGCAATCGGTCTGCATGCGTTGGCAGATCAAACGCACGATGTCGGCAAAAGGACCGGCTGCGCTACCTTTTATTTCCCGGTTAAAGGGTGGAAAGTCCTGGGTCGCAAATGTCAGAGTGACAGTTTCCGCGTTGGCTGAAGCAAACAAGAAGCTCCCCAGCAGCGCGAAAACAAATTGGACTCGCAAGATCTTGTCTCCGGATTTGCGCATCAGCCAGTTTCGCGATGCTGCGATGCAGCGTTCTAGTTTGAGATCCTTTTAAATATAAAAACAAGACTAGCACTAAAGCGCTGTAAGAAAATGAAATACAAGGATATGCGGCGGCTACCCGACACAGTGGGCCGCGGCACCGGCGACCGTGTCAGCCTACGCCGCCGCTGACACACTCCCGTTCCCCGGCAAATTTCCTTCAAGCAGCCCGCTATTTGACCCCGCGCCGCTTACCTGGCTGCCGCAAAAGCCGATTCGCGATGCGCCGGGGGCGCCACGGTAAAGACCGCCACCATTTCGCTTAATTTCATTGCCTGTGCTTCAAGCGATTGAGCCGCGGCCGCGGCTTGTTCGACCAGGGCGGCATTTTGCTGGGTCACTTGGTCCATTTGGCCGACGGCATGGCTGACTTGTTCAATGCCCTGCCCCTGCTGGTCGGTGGCCCGTGTGATGCTGCCGATAATGTCGCTGACTCGTTTGACCGCTTGTTGCACTTCCAGGGTGGTGCGGCCGACTTCTTGTGCTTGATCCGAACCGGAACGAATGGTGGCGACAGAACTGCCGATCAACTCTTTGATTTCCTTGGCTGCCGTCGACGAACGTTGCGCCAAGTTGCGGACTTCCGAGGCGACTACGGCAAAACCCCGCCCCTGTTCGCCGGCGCGCGCGGCTTCGACTGCCGCATTCAACGCCAGAATATTGGTCTGGAAGGCGATGTCCTCGATCAGGGAAGTGATTTCGGCTATTTTACTTGAACTGTGAGCGATGTCGCTCATGGTCTCGACCATACGCACCACCACTTGCTGCCCTTTATCCGCGATGGTGGCGGCATCGACCGCCAGCGTATTGGCCGTGCGAGCACTAGCGGAATTTTGTTTGACGGTGCTGCTCAACTCATCCATGCTCGCGGCGGTCTGACCCAAGGACGCGGCTTGCTGCTCGGTGCGTGCCGATAAGTCGAGATTACCCGCCGAAATTTCCTTGGCCGCTATGCTCACAGAATCACTCGACAAACGCACCTCGCTGATCAGTTCAGCCACGCGCGTTATCAGTTTATTGAAAGCATGCGCGGTATGCCCGATTTCGTCCATACGCTCGATGGGCGCACGCAAGGTCAGATCCAGCGATTCATTGACCTGGGCCAGAACACGCTGGACGCCACCGATGCTGCGGCTGATATTTTGATGCAAACGCGAGGTCAGGAAGGCCGCCAGCAATAGCGTAGCGACCGTGATGCCGATCAGCAGCCAGAACGCCCGTGTGTAATTTTGAGTGTTGGCCTGGCGCAAGTCGTTACTCAGTTGGATGTTGTAGGCAAATTGCTTATTGATGCCATCCAGCAAGGCTTTGGCGGTATTGAACATCGGCCCGTTTTGCAACGAAGCTTGGGCGCGGCGGATCGAATCGGCCTTGATCATGTCGAAAAATTCCTGACGCGCTGCCCGGTACGCCGCCATATTCGTCTTATCCGTTTCGAGCATGCTGCGTTCGCTGCTATCCGAAATATCTTCTCGTTGTGCGTTCGCCAGATGTTGGTCGAATTGTTTATCCGCGTCAGCCAGCGCCTGCTCGGCCTGGGAATTTTGGCTGACATCGGCATTGTCGAGCAGTTGCAGCACCAGAATCCGGATATCCGCCAGATTGTCTTTGGCTTGTGCCAGCTCTTTGATGCTGGGCAGCGTGTTGATTTGGATATATTCGAAACGCTGCTGCGATTGGAATAATGCGATGACCCCGTAAGCGCCGACGAAAGCCAGCGCCAACATTGCTATCGACAAGGTTGTGATCAAGCGTTTGCTGATATTCATCGTCGTTCCCGCGAGATATGCCACGATAAAAATAATTAAAATAGAAAAACAGCGATCAGTACTACTAATCGCCGTTTTTCGGTAAAAATAGGCAAATTGGGATTGCGATACGCATCCAGGCCGACATCAGCGCGCTGCAGCCCAGCGCCGGTCCGGCTTTGACGTTACGCCGCCCCCAACATGACCGGCTGGCCGGTCTGCAATGAGGTGCGCAAAGCAATGCCGATACGGGTCGCTTCAAGCGCATCGTCCAAGCTCAGTGCCAGCGGCGTATCCGTCAACACCGCCTGGACAAAGGCTTGAGCTTCGTGATGAAACGCGTCTTCAAAACGTTCGTAGAAACTCGGGGTGCACGCGTTACGCACGCCGCTTGCATCGGCTATTTCGACCCGGTCGGCGCGAGGGTTGCGTCCAATGGCCAGGCTGCCGGCGGTCCCCATCACTTCGGTGCTGGTGTCGTGGCCATGCGCCATGGTGCGTGAAGCATAGAACACCGCCAATTGGCCACCGTCGAATTCGCAAATTGCCACACCGTTGTCCACATCCTGGCAAGCGGCCAGGCCTGGGTGCATGGCAATGGTGCCGCTGGCGTAGACACGTTTGGCGATCGGATTACCCAACATCCAACGCGCCAAGTCGATGTCGTGTACGCTGCAATCGAGAAATATACCGCCCGAAGTCGGCGCAAATTGGACAAAAAAACCATCGGGATCATTCTTGTCGCAGGTTTGCGAGCGCACCATAAAGGGCTTGCCGATTTCGCCATTTTTGATCCGCCCGTGTGCCGTGCGATAGCTTGCATCAAAGCGCCGGACAAAACCGATCATCACCTTAAGATGCGGGTAACGAGCAGCCACCGCGGCCACCTCATGGCATTCGTCGAGATCCAGCGACAAGGGTTTTTCGCAAAAGACATGTTTGCCGGCGTGCAAAGCGGCAATGATTTGCGCAGCATGCAAGGACGTCGGTGTAACCAGCCAAACCGCTTCGACTTGAGAGTCGGCCAACAACGCCGCGTAATCGGCATGAATGGTGCCGATCTGCAAGGTGTCGCGGGCCCATTCGCATTCCGCGGCAATGGGGCTGCAAGCCGCCACCAACTGCGCTCCCGGCGTGTACCGCGCAAGATTTTCGGCATGGCGCCGGCCTAGACGCCCTAAACCGACGATGCCTATCTTGAGGCTTGGATGTTCCATATTGCTGTCTCCATTGCTGTTATAGGTTGCCGTGGTCTACAAGTCGTCACGGTCATGCCGCATGGCACGGCGAGGCGGCAAGATTCCCTGCCGCCTCGCTGACCCTTGGGTGTCGCTCTTGAAGCCTGGTGTTTCAAGCTCAGTCCAGCGTAATGATGCGGTTTTCGCGCCATGAGCGCGTCGCGGCATCGGCCAGCACCAGTGCCTTCAATCCGTCTTCAACGGTGGTACGCACCGGCGTACCATGGATAATCGCATCGGCGAAGTGCGCCATTTCGGCAGCATAAGCGGCGCGGTAACGTTCCAAAAAGAATGGCTCGGGCACGTCGCAGCTTTGCGCGGTTTTGGAATAAGCGACGACTTCGGTCGGACGCACATTGCCGGCTTGCAGCATGCCCAGGCTACCAAGCACTTCGAAACGCTGGTCGTAACCATAGGCGGCACGGCGCGCGGTATTGATCTGGCACAAACGGCCGCGCCGGGTGCGTATCGTGACAGCGGTCGAGTCGATATCGCCTGCTTCCTCGATGGCCGGATCGGACAGGCAACTGCCGGTGGCATGCACCGAGATTGCTTCGTCGTCGAGAATCCAGCGGAAAATGTCGAAGTCGTGAATCAACATATCCTTGAAAATGCCGCCGGAGCTTTTGATATAAGAAACCGGCGGTGCGCCGGGGTCGCGGCTGGTCACCACCAGCATTTCCGGGGTACCGATTTCGCCGCGCTCAAGGCGCGCATGCAAGGCCGAGAAGGTCGGGTCGTAACGGCGTTGGAAACCGATCATGGCGGTTACGCCGGCGCGTTTGACGGCATCGGCGCAAGCCCGGGCGCGCTCCAAAGTCAGGTCGACCGGTTTTTCGCAAAAAATCGCTTTGCCGGCCGCCGCAGCCTTGATAATCAGTTCGGCATGGGTGTCGGTGCTGGTGCCGATGATTACGGCGTTGATCTCCGGGTCGCCCAGCGCACCGTCGATATCGGATACCTTGGCGCCATGCTCTTGCGCCAGCGCCGCCGCCGACGGCGCATGCACGTCAACCACATACTTAAGCTGCACGCCGGGCTGGCGAGCCAGATTACCCGCGTGAATCTTGCCGATCCGGCCGGCGCCGAATACGGCCGCATGGATCGTGGTGTTGGTTTGTTTAGTCATCGTATCCTCCTGTCTCCTTGGTTTCGTCTGGGTCGAGTTCCATCTTGTAGGCCAGTGCGATAAACAATGCCTGGCATAGGCAAATCGTGCTGGTCAGGGAACGAAACGCAAACGCGCTGCCCTCCTTGACCGTCAATAAGGCGTCCGCCGAACGTGCCAGCGGCGACAGCTTGGTATCGGTAATGACCAGCGAGCGGGCTTCGTGCTGACGCGCGACGCGCAAGCAATGCTGGGTTTCCTTGCCATAGGGCGCGAAGCTGATGGCAATCATGACGTCACCCTTGGTCACGCTGCGAATTTGCTCGCGATACATGCCGCCGATGCCGTTGATCAAATGCACCCGCTTGGCGGTGTGCTGCAAGGCGTAGACGATGTAACTGGCGACCGGGAACGAACGGCGCACCCCAATCACATAGATGTTTTCGGCGCGACGCAGCATATCGACCGCCGCATCGAACTGCGCGTCATCGAGCCCGGCATGAAGTTCGTCGATCCCGGCCCGGCTCCCCGCGATAAATTCGCGCGCTACATCGGCGCTGGACAGCGAGCTTTGTTTATCGGTAATCAGCTTGCGGATACGCTGCTGATAATTACGGTTGGGGCTGGTTTGTTCCGTATAGGCTTCCTTGAACACCTGCTGGAAGTCGGAAAACCCGGAAAACCCAAAACGCTGCGCAAAGCGCACCACGGCCGACGGATGGACGTCGCAACGGGTGGCGATATCGCTGGTGCGATCGACCATCAGGCTGGCACGGTTTTGTTCCACATACTTGGCTACACTTTTTAACTGTCGCGGCAGTTCGTCGTAGGTTTCAGTGATCTGCTTGATCAATTCCTCGACGGTCGCCAGCGGCTCCAGATCGCTCATCTCCCCTCCTCTCCAGCTTTTTTTGCATTGTATGCGAGACACGTCCAATTTGGAATAAATTTTCCACCAAATAAAATATCGAACGATATGTTGCATTTCTGGATTGCTTGCACTAATCTTTCCATGACGCGATTCGATGCTTTGCCAGAACAGAGCCAAGTCGCGTAGACGGTATCTCAATATAAAAAATGGTGGAGACAAATGAAGACGATTCTTAACAAGCGTGCCTTGCGCACCCTGGTCGCATCGCTGTCGCTGAGTTTTGCCACGCTGGCCGTTGCGGCCCCGCCCCACCTGGTTCTGATCAGCCATGCGCCGGATTCGGACACCTGGTGGAATACCATCAAGAACGCCATCAAGCAGGCTGACGAGGACTGGGGTACACAAACGGATTACCGCAATCCGCCCAACGGCGACTTGGCCGATATGTCCCGCCTGGTGGAGCAAGCAGCCGCGCGCAACTATGACGGCGTGATTGTGTCGATCGCCGATTTCGACGTACTGAAAGGCGCCATCGCCAAAGTGACGGCGAAAAAGATTCCGCTGGTGACGATCAATTCGGGGACCGAGCAGCAAAGTGCCGAGCTGGGCGCCATCATGCACGTGGGCCAGCCTGAATATGGCGCAGGCAAGGCCGCCGGCGAAAAAGCCAAGGCCGACGGCGTAACGTCGTTTCTCTGCGTAAACCACTACGCCACCAACCCAGCCTCATTTGAACGTTGCCGCGGCTTTGCCGATGCCATCGGCGTCGACTATCGCCGTTCGACACTGGATGCGGGTACCGATCCGGTCGGCATCGAAGCCAAGGTTGAGGCCTACCTGCGCAATCATCCCAGCACCCAAGGCGTATTGGCCCTGGGCCCGGATTCGGCTACGCCGACCATGAAGGCTTTGGAAAAAATGGGCTTGGCCGGCAAGACCTGGTTTGCCACCTTCGACTTCTCGACGGATATTGCCAAGGGCATCCAGAACGGCGAAATCAAGTTCGCTATCGACCAGCAACCGTACTTGCAGGGTTACATTCCGGTTGCCGTGCTGGCGATTGTAAATCGCGACCACACCACCGACCCGGTGAAGATTCGCGAAGCGCTGCAAGCCAGTCCGAAGTTCCAGAAGCGGCTTGAAACCTATGGCCTGGCTCCGAGCTACGGCCCGCGCAATATCGGCTCCGGCCCGGGCTTTATCACCAAAGACAACGTCGACAAAGTGCTGAAGTACGCAGGTCAATACCGGTAATTCATCAAGCCGCGGCTTAAGCCGCGGCGTCTACATACTGGCCACGACGCCGCGCAGGCTGGATGCTGCGCGGCGCCGGAAACGGCCGGCAATATACAGGACGCATTTTCGCCGTCCGCAATGAAGGAGATTCCTATGAGCGTTGCCAAAAAGCGCTTTCAACCCGGCGGGCCCGATGTGGTCGCCGGCCTTGCAGCCACCGCTCCTTCAGGTGCCGCATTGGACGAACGCGTTCGTAGCGAGTCGTGGTTCAACAAAATTCTGAATCGGCCCGAGTTTGCATCGATTTCGGGCACCGTGATGGTATTCGCCGTATTTATCCTGGCTGCCGGCAATTCGGGGATGTTCAACCTCGACGGCATCATGAACTGGACCCAGGTCTCCGCCTACCTCGGCTTGATTTCGATCGGTGCCGCGCTGCTGATGATCGCCGGTGAATTCGATTTATCCATCGGCTCGATGATCGGCTTCGCCGGCATGATGGTTGCAATCCCGACCATGTATTTCCATTGGCCCATCTGGCTCGCCATCGCCTTCGCCTTCGCCGGCTCGATGGCACTGGGCGCCTTGAATGGCTATCTGGTGGTGCGCACCAAGCTGCCGTCATTTATTGTGACGCTGGCCTTTATGTTTATCTTGCGCGGCCTGACCCTGGCCCTGTCGATACAGTTCGCCGACCGCACCATTATTTCCGGTGTGGGCGATGTCGCGGCGCAAGACTGGTTTGCCCGCACCTTGTTCCAGGGTGTGGCCTTTCATGATTTGATGCTGCGCCTGGGCCAGATGGGCTGGATCCGCATGGTCGATGCCAACACGCCGTTGGTGCCGGGGGTGCCCAAGGTTATTTTGTGGTGGATGTTACTGGCCGGCCTGGGTGCTTTCCTGCTCGCCAAAACCCGCTTCGGCAACTGGATTTTTGCGGTCGGCGGCGACGCCAATGCAGCCAAGAACGTCGGCGTGCCGGTCAAGCGCGTGAAAATTTCGATGTTTGTGCTGACCGCGTTTTGCGCTTGCCTGTTTGCCGTGTTGCAAGTCTGCGATATCGGTTCGGCGGCGGCGGACCGCGGTTTGCAAAAAGAATTCGAAGCGATTATCGCTGCGGTGATAGGCGGATCTTTGCTGACGGGCGGCTACGGCTCCGTGATCGGCGCTTGTTTCGGCGCCCTGATCTTCGGCGTGGTGCAGATCGGGATCGGCTACACCGACGTGAACTCGGATTGGTTCCGCGTGTTCCTCGGCCTGATGCTGTTGCTGGCTGTACTGTTTAACCACTATGTGCGCCGGCGTGTGGGCGGCGGGAGGTAAAGGGCATGAGCGACTATATTTTACAACTCGAAGACGTCACCAAATGCTTCGGCAAGGTGATCGCATTAAACGGCATTACTTTGCGCCTGCGCCAGGGCGAAGTGCATTGTTTGCTGGGCGACAACGGCGCCGGAAAATCGACCTTGATCAAGACCTTGGCCGGGGTCCATCAACCGACCAGCGGGCAATATCTGGTCGACGGCGCACCGGTGGTATTCGAATCGCCGCGTGAAGCGCTGGATCGCGGTATTGCCACGGTATATCAAGATTTGGCGCTGGTGCCTTTGCTCTCGGTAGCGCGCAATTTCTTTATGGGCCGCGAGCCGCAAAAGAAACTGTTCGGTTTTCTCAATGTCATGGATCTGGAACAAGCTGCCACGGTCGCCAGCACCAAGCTGTCGGAAATGGGGATCAACGTGCGTGATCCGCACGACCCCATCGGCACCATGTCGGGCGGCGAAAAACAGTGCCTGGCGATTGCCCGGGCGATCCATTTCGGCGCTCGCGTCCTGATCCTCGATGAGCCGACGGCGGCACTCGGGGTCAAGCAGAGTTTTAATGTGCTCAAGCTGATCCATGTAGCGCGCGCCAAAGGGATTTCGGTAATTTTCATTACGCACAATGTGCACCATGCCTATCCCATCGGCGACTCGTTTACCTTGTTGAATCGCGGCAAGTCGATGGGGACCTTCACCAAAGATACGATCAGCAAGGACGAGGTGCTGGACATGATGGCCGGCGGTGCCGAAATGCAAAAAATGATAGGCGAACTCGAAGGCGCAAGCATTTAATCCGCCTCTCAAGCGATAAGGAATTAGCGATGCAACATGCGACACACCTCGTTGCCCCGGCTGTGAATACGCCGGCGGCAATCACGCCCTCCCGCGCCGCGGCCGACCGACCGCTCGACCTGATTTGTATCGGGCGGATCGCCGTCGACCTCTATGCCCAGCAGATTGGTGCGCGGCTGGAGGATGCCACCTCCTTCGCCAAATATCTCGGTGGTTCCTCCGCCAATATCGCCTTCGGCACGACCCGGCTCGGTTTGCGCTCGGCCATGCTGGCGCGGGTCGGCGACGATCATATGGGACGCTTTCTGACCGAGACGCTGGCGCGCGAAGGGTGCGATATCAGCCATACCACGCTCGACCGCGAACGCCTGACCGCCCTGGTTTTGCTCGGCCTGAAAGACCGCGACACTTTTCCGCTGGTGTTCTACCGCGAAAACTGCGCCGACATGGCGCTGGAAGAAAGCGATATCGACGAAGCCTTTATTGCTTCCAGCCGCGCCCTGCTGATCACCGGTACCCATTTTTCGACCGCCAAGGTCAATCAAGCCAGTTGCCGGGCGCTGGGCTATGCGCGCCAACACAATGTGCGTACCGTGCTCGATATCGATTACCGGCCGGTGCTGTGGGGCCTGACCGGCAAGGCCGACGGCGAAACGCGTTTTATTGCCGACGCCGGCGTCAGTGCTCATCTGCAAAAAATCCTGCCGCTGTTCGATCTGGTGATCGGTACCGAGGAAGAATTTCTGATCGCCGGCGGCGGCGGCGATTTGCTCGCAGCGCTCAAGGCTGTGCGCGCCGTGACCCAGGCAACCCTGGTATTGAAACGTGGCCCCTTGGGATGTTCGGTCATCGAAGGCGGCGTGTCGGCCGGATTGGATCAGGCACCGACCTTCGGCGGCGTGCAGGTCGAAGTGATGAATGTGCTGGGCGCGGGCGACGCTTTCGCTTCAGGCTTTTTATCCGGCTGGTTGCGCGACCAGGATTACGCACGCTGTGCGGCGCTGGCCAACGCATGCGGTGCCCTGGTGGTATCGCGCCACGGCTGCGCCCCGGCCATGCCGACCCCGGCGGAACTCGACTATTTCCTCGCGGCGGCCGAGGTCGACCCGGGCAGCATGCGGCGTCCGGACCGCGATGCCCGGCTGGTGCGTCTGCATCGGGTGAGCGTGGCCCGTCCGCGCTGGGACGAATTGATGGTGTTTGCTTTCGACCATCGCAATCAATTTTTCGAACTGGCGCAACAGACTGGTGCCGATGAAGCGCGGATTCCGCCACTCAAACGCCTGCTGGTCGACGCCGTGGCGCGGGTTGAAAAAAACTGCGGGCTGCACGGCAAGATCGGGGTGCTGACCGACGACCGTTATGGCCAGGACGCACTCGATGCCGCCACCGGACGCGGCTGGTGGATCGGCCGCCCGGTCGAGCTGCCGGGGTCGTCGCCGTTGGTATTCGAACATGGACGTTCGGTGGGCTCGGCGTTGATTGCCTGGCCGCACGAACATACGGCCAAGTGCCTGGTGCAGTATCACCCCGATGCCGAGATCGAAATCCGTCTTGAGCAGGAAGCGCAAATCGCGGCGCTATATCAAGCGGTGCTGGTCAGCGGCCATGAACTGCTGCTGGAAGTGATTCCTTCGCGCGATCTCCCCAGCGCACCGGACACCGTGTACCGCGCGCTGAAACGTTTTTACAATCTGGGCATCTACCCCGACTGGTGGAAACTGGCGCCGATGTCGGCCGGACAGTGGCAAGGTATCGATGCGCTGATCGCGGAGCGCGACCCGGCTTGCCGTGGGGTAGTGATGCTCGGTTTGAATGCATCGCTGGAGCAACTTGCCGAAGGTTTTGCCCAAGCTCAGCAAGCCCAAACCTGCCGCGGCTTTATGGTCGGCCGGACCATCTTCCAGGAACCGTGCCGCCTGTGGCTGGCAGGCCTGATCGACGATGCCGAGCTGACCACGCAGATCAGCACCACCTTCGAGTCGCTGATCGCCTTGTGGCGTTCGGCCCGGCCGGTTACCGCGGCGCATCAAACCACGGCCATCACCACGGAGCGTGCCGCATGAACGGACCCACGTCAGCCCCTGTGCTGCATGCTCAGTCAGCTACCCCGGTGCCGGGCACGATCCGTTTGACGGTCGCCCAGGCACTGGTGCGTTACCTCGCCGCGGTACAAGTTGAAACCTCGGAGCCGGGTAAAACCGAAGCGCTGTTCGGCGGGGTGTTCGCCATCTTCGGTCATGGCAATGTGGCCGGCTTGGGCGAAGCGTTATATCAACAGCGCGAACAGTTGCCCACTTACCGCGCGCATAACGAACAAGGTATGGCGCTGGCGGCTATCGCTTATGCCAAAGCGCATTTCCGCCGTCGCATGATGGCCGTGTCGACCTCTATCGGTCCCGGCGCGACCAACCTCGTCACAGCGGCGGCTTTGGCTCATGTCAACCGTCTACCGGTGTTGTTGCTGCCGGGGGATAGCTTTGTCTCGCGGGCGCCGGACCCGGTGTTGCAGCAACTGGAAGACCCGCACGATGGCGGTGCTTCGGTCAACGATTGTTTCAGACCGGTGTCGCGTTACTTCGACCGCATCGTCCATCCGGCGCAATTGCTCAGCGCCCTGCCTCGCGCGATTCGGGTGCTGACCGATCCGGCACAGTGCGGCCCGGTCACCTTGGCCTTGCCGCAGGATGTGCAAACCGTCGCCTACGATTATCCGCTGTCATTCTTCGAACCCAAAGTGGTGTCGTGGCGTGCGCCCCTGCCGCTCGAAAACGAATTGCAAGCCGCCCTCGATGCGTTGCGCAACGCCAGGCGGCCAGTGTTGATTGCCGGGGGCGGCGTGTTGTATAGCGACGCGGCGGCGACCTTGCAGGCGTTTGCGCAGACCCACGGGATTCCGGTGGCGGAAACCCAGGCGGGGAAAAGTTCAGTGCCCTGGGACCATCCCTTCAACCTCGGCGCAATCGGCGTTACCGGGTCGCCCGCGGCCAATGTCCTGGCGCATGAAGCCGACCTGGTGATTGCGCTCGGGACCCGCTTGCAGGATTTCACCACGGGCTCGAACTCGCTGTTCGCCAACACCCGGGTCTTGTCGATCAACGTCAATCCATACGATGCACTCAAGCATGACGCGTTGGCGCTCGAAGCCGATGCGGGCCAGGCCCTGCACGCCTTGAGCCGCGCCTTGGGCGACTGGCAAGCCGACAGTGCTTGGTCGACCCGGGCACGCCAGCAGGCGCAAGAGTGGCGCGATACGGTGCAGGCCATCACCGGCGGCCGTCCGGGCCGCGAACATGACGGCTTACCTTACGACGGCGACGTGATCGGCGCGGTGCAGCGTTCGCATCAGGATTCCGCCAACCATGACATCTGCGTCTGTGCCGCCGGCACCCTGCCCGCCGAGTTGCATAAACTGTGGCGGGCCGGCATACCCGGCGCATATCACGTCGAATATGGCTATTCATGCATGGGTTACGAAATTGCCGGCGGGCTGGGCGTCAAGATGGCCCGCCCCGAACGCGAAGTCTTCGTGATGGTGGGCGACGGCAGTTACCTGATGATGAATAGCGAAATCGCCACCTCGGTGATGCTCGGCCTGAAGTTGATTATCGTGGTGCTCGACAACCGCGGTTACGGCTGTATCAATCGTTTGCAGCAAGCCTGCGGCACGCCGCCCTTCAACAACATGCTCGAAGACTGCTTGCAGGGTCCCGCCGGTGCGCCGCAAATCGATTTTGCCGCGCATGCGCGGGCTCTCGGTTCGCATGCGGTGCACGTCGACGATCTCCAGCAATTGGAAACGGCGCTGCAGCAAGCGCGCGCAGCGGACAGTACCTTCACCATCGTGATCGACACCGACCCGGCACGCACTACGCCGGATGGCGGCTGGTGGTGGGAAGTCGCGATCCCCGAAGTGTCGGATCGCAGTGAGGTACGTGAAGCACGTGCCGCTTACGAGATCGGTAAAAAGCAACAAAAGGTATAAGGACCTCTAACATGACTGATTCAATCAAGGCATCAGGCATCCGTATCGGCGTCAATCCGTTGTCGTGGATGAACGACGACCTGCCCTCCCTGGGCGGCGAAGTTCCTTTGGAACTGGCATTGCGGGAAGGCAAACAAATCGGCTTTGCCGGCTTCGAACTCGGCAATAAATTTCCGCGCGAACCTGAAGCATTGCGGGCTCTGCTGGCACAGCATCAACTGGCGTTGGTTTCGGGCTGGTATTCCGGACGCCTGGCTCAGCGCTCGGCGCAAGAGGAAATCGACGCGGTCGGCCCGCATCTCGAACTGCTCGCCAAAAACGGTGCGACGGTGATGGTCTACGGCGAAGTGGCCGATTCGATTCAGGGCGCAGCCCAGCCTCTGTTTAAACGGCCGCGTTTTGTCACCCAGGCGCAGTGGGAGACCTATGCCCAACGCTTGAACGACTTCGCCCGTTACACCTTGAGCCAGGGCGTCAGAGTGGCGTATCACCATCATATGGGCGCGTACGTGGAAACGCCTGACGACGTCGATCGTTTAATGGCATTGACCCATGCCGACGTCGGCTTATTGTTTGACAGCGGCCATATCACCCTGGCCGGCGGCAACGCCGCAGCCATGCTGGACAAACATATCGCGCGTGTCTGCCACGTGCATTGCAAGGACGTGCGGCAGGCGGTGATGAAGCTGGCGCGCAATCGCGACTGGACCTTTTTGCAATCGGTAATCAACGGCGTGTTTACCGTGCCCGGCGACGGCGATATCGATTTTGCGCCGCTCATCAGCCGTCTGAAGCGCCATGGATATCAAGGTTGGTTGGTGGTCGAAGCCGAACAGGACCCGGTGGTAGCACCCAGCTATACCTATGCCGAACTCGGCTATCGCACCCTGGCCGGCCTGCTGGATGGCACGACGGGAACGATGGGCGCGGCTGTTGCACAGCGAGGCGCGGCATGAAACTGCTCGTCAAAGGACAACGCGATATCACCGAGATCGCCACCGTCACCCCCGAATCGGCGGGCTGGCGCCATGTCGGCTTTGCCGCGCGCAGGCTGCTGGCCAATCAAGTGCTGGAAGTCGGCGAAGCGCTGCGCGAATCGTGTATCGTGGTGTTGACCGGCACGGTCACCGTGACGGTACTGGACCATCAACAAAGCTGGACCTCGATCGGCGGCCGCAACAGCGTGTTTGACGACGTCGCACCCACGGCGGTGTATTTGCCGCCCGGCGTCACAGCGCGCGTCAGCGCTGAGTCGGACGCGGAACTGGGGATTTGCAGCGCCCCGGCCACCGGCCGCTACCCGGCGCGCCTGATCGAACCTTCACAGATGAAACGCTCGGTGCGCGGCAGCGGCGCAAACACGCGTTATGTGTGCGATATCCTGCCCCAAACCGAGGCAGCCGAATCCTTGCTGGTGGTCGAAGTGCTGACGCCGGCGGGACATTCGTCGAGCTATCCGCCGCACAAGCACGACGCCGACAACATTCCGGCCGAAAGCTCGCTCGAAGAAACCTATTACCATCGGCTCAATCCGCCCCAAGGCTTCGCCTTTCAGCGGGTGTATACCGATGCGCGCGATCTCGACGAATCGATGGCGGTGGAAGATCACGATGTAGTAATGGTGCCGCGCGGTTATCACCCGGTGGTGGTGCCGCATGGCTACGACTCGTATTACCTGAACGTGATGGCCGGCCCCACCCGGGCTTGGCATTTCCACAATGACCCGGCACATGAATGGCTGTTTACGCCTGCAGTTAGTCCGACTGTCAACCCTTCGGGCAAGCCCCAATAAATAGGAACGTCATGTCAGTTGTGATTTCGCAAATCGATCATTTTATTAACGGACGCCGCGTTGCGGGTAGCAGCGGGCGCCACGGCGAGGTATTCAACCCGGCCAACGGGGCGGTCGAAAAACACGTCCCGCTCGCCGATGAGGCGGAAGTCGAGGCCGCCATCGCCGCGGCTAAAGCGGCATTTCCCGGCTGGAGCGAAACACCGCCCCTGAAACGCGCCCGCGTGATGTTTCGCTTCAAGCAATTGCTGGATCAGCATCACGATGAACTGGCTCGCTTAATTACACTGGAACACGGCAAGGTCTTGTCCGACGCCCACGGCGAAGTCACACGCGGCATAGAAATCGTGGAATTTGCCTGCGGCATTCCACAACTGCTCAAGGGCGACTACACCGAACAAATCGGCGGCGGCATCGATAACTGGAGCATGCGCCAGGCATTGGGCGTGGTGGCAGGCATCACGCCCTTCAACTTTCCGGTGATGGTGCCGATGTGGATGTTCCCGGTGGCGCTGGCGTGCGGCAATACCTTTATCCTCAAGCCTTCGGAACGTGACCCGTCGGCCTCGGTACGGCTGGCCGAATTACTGCACGAAGCAGGTCTGCCGGCCGGCGTGTTTAACGTGGTCCATGGCGACAAGTCCGCGGTCGACGTGTTGTTGACCCACCCTGATATTGACGCCTTGTCGTTTGTCGGCTCGACCCCGATTGCCGAGCGCATTTATGCCGAAGGAACACGCCAAGGCAAACGCGTCCAGGCCTTGGGCGGGGCTAAAAATCATCTGATCGCGATGCCCGACGCCGACCTGGATCAAGTCGTCGATGCGCTGATGGGCGCGGCCTACGGTTCGGCCGGTGAGCGCTGCATGGCGATTTCAGTAGCGGTGGCGGTAGGCTCGATTGCCGATAGCCTGGTGGCCAAACTGGCCGAGCGGGTCAAGCTGCTGAAGATCGGCAGCGGAATGGAGCCGGATTCCGAAATGGGGCCGCTCATCACCGCCGTGCACCGCGACAAAGTGGAAGGTTATATCGCAAGCGGGGTTGCCGAAGGGGCCACCTTGGTCGTCGATGGACGCGAGCAACATCACGCCAAACCAGGATTCTTTACCGGCGGCACGTTGTTCGACCATGTGTTGCCCGAGATGAAAATTTATCGCGAAGAGATTTTCGGGCCGGTGCTGGCCGTGGTGCGGGTGGCGGATTTCGCCAGCGCGGTCAAACTGGTCAACCAGCACGAGTTCGGCAACGGGGTGGCGCTATTCACCTCGGACGGCGGTACCGCACGTGCTTTTGCGCGGCAAATCAAAGTCGGTATGGTGGGCGTCAATGTACCGATTCCGGTACCGATGGCCTGGCATTCCTTCGGCGGCTGGAAACGTTCGTTGTTTGGCGACCATCATGCTTATGGCGAAGAAGGCGTACGTTTTTACACACGCTATAAAAGCGTGATGCAACGTTGGCCCGACAGCATCGGCAAAGGTGCCGAATTCACCATGCCGGTCGCAAAATAAGCGAATGCCGGATGGGTAGCGATGGCACTTGCATGCGCTGCAACTCATCCGGAAGATGAAAAGCACCCGCGGTAGGCTCGCGGGTGCTTATTTCGCCGCGGTCTGATTCTTGTCCGCACTAAAGATGCTGGCGATACGCATGAGTGCGATCAGCACCGACAGCATAAATATGGTCGAATACCACCAGGTGGATTTGGCGGCACCCGATTCCGCAAAGATAAAACCCAAGGCAACGGCCGCGACCAAGGCGTAAACGCTGAATTCAACCTTGTTGCGTCTGCTGAGCGGGTGATGCCGGATCTGATTCAGAAGTTGATTCAAGTTAGCGTCCAGACGGTTAATCGATAGCCAAGATCGGTACGGGGCGGCGGATGCCGTTACAGCAGACAGCGCCATGCTGCCTCCTGATAAACCCCGATAGCGGACAAAACCGCTAACGCAGGCGACACTCAAGCCCCCTGAGGCATTCTCCCTAGCTTACCAGAGAAAAAAGCTCCAAATCTGCCGGGCGGCCGCATCTCGCTGGCAACCGGAGTGTATTCCCTCTAGTGCACACCATTTAGTCAGCCTTATTGATTAAAATGGCGCCTGCCCGGCTTGATCTGTTAAATTAAGGATTCGGCAACACTGAACGTCGGGCACCGGCAGTACGATCCGAACCGACCTGTATCGCCTTTGCCTTACGTCAGGCTTTACAATGCCGGAATTGGCGAGCGTCATTGGCGCGCAACACGCGCTTTACCTGGATCCTGCAGCATTAAAAATTGAAGACGGGTCACGACTTACACACCGCAGATGCCAAATCATTTTTTTCCCGCCGTTCGGACCATGGCGCGCGCTGCCCGTATCGCTTACATAACCATGCTGGGTTTGCTGGCAGCCGTGTATCCGACCGCCTCGGCACACGCCGACGCCACGGTCACAACCTTGGGAGTGCGCTTTCGCGACATCGATATCGCTGAATATCGCGCCTGCGTGCTTGATTTCCGCGTGCTGGCAAAAGGACCGCCCGATTTCCCCGAGGCGGCGTTTATCGTCGACGGCAGCTTGGCTTATGCGGTACCGCGTTCCGGGGCCCCGCCCCGCATTGGTTTGAGTGTGGTGTTTTCCAAGGAATTTAAGCGCTCGCTCGACCCCCTGGACAAAATCTACGTCGCTTATGTGCGCACGCGCAGCGGCACCACCGGCAATAGCCTGGCGGATCGTGTGCCGAACACGCCCAAGACGGTCGCGTCATTTGCTTTTGCCTTGGACCCTTCTTCCAGAAATGTGCTGAAGGATGTGCGCGACGGTGACGGTTTCACCCTGGCTTACCGGCTCACCGCCAATAGCGATGAGCATTCCATCCCGGTCGACATGCGCATCGCCGATTCGACCTTTATGGGCGGCAAACTGACGCGTTACCCTTCGGCCCAGGCTACCCACGCCTATGCGGCCTGCGTAGACCGGCTGGAACATCCCAACGCCTCGATCACCGGCCGCTCGGAGTCTGAAGCCGAAGACCTGTCGAAAGGTTTCGGCGATTGGGTCAAACAGTATTCGCCCTTCGCCTTGTATCGCTCGCACTGAAGCTGAATCCGGGGGTGCCTGGAGTTTGCTCAAGCACCCGGCCTCGATTTGCCCCGAATTTGCTACGCGCTCCTGTCTTGTCCCTTCTTGTTTATCCCTTCTTGTCTTCGCGCGGCGGTTCGCTCAGCGCCTGGGCCTGGGACCGGTCTCGAATCAGCGCCGAGTAGCGCATCGGGTCGGCCAGGCAGGCTTCGACATCATGGGCTGACATCGGGCGAGCCGCGTAATAACCCTGGATTTCGTCGCAGCCCAGCCGTTGCAGGATTTGCAGTTGCTCCAGGGTCTCCACACCTTCAGCCACCACCGTCATGTGCAAGGCATGCGCCATCGAAATAATGGCGTTAACGATCACTTCGCTTTCAGTGGAACGTTGCAGTTCGGAAACAAAGGATTTGTCGATTTTCAGCACGTCGAGCTCAAGACGTTGCAGTTGCGACAGCGATGAGTAGCCGGTGCCGAAATCGTCGACCAGGATTTTGATACCCAAGTCGCGGATCGCCACCAGATCCTGGTAGACCTTTAAATCCTGTTCCAACATCGAGGATTCGGTAATTTCGATTTCGATTGCACTGGCCGGCAAACGGTATTTGCTCAGCGCCGCACGCAATACGCTGCGCACATCGGAGCGGGCAAATTGGCGCGCTGAAACATTGATCGAAACCGGCACGCGGGTCTCAAACCGGACGCGCCAATCGGCAATCTGGCGGCAGGCTTTTTCGATCACCTGGGCGCCGATTTCGACGATCAAACCGGTCTCTTCCGCCAACGGAATAAATTCCCCCGGCGGCACCAAACCGCGCCCCGGCTGATGCCAACGGACCAATGCTTCGAAGCCCAACAAACGCCCGTCCAGGGCCGATACGCGCGGCTGGTAGTGCAACAGAAATTCCTCGCGCTCCAGACCTTGTCGCAACGCGTGTTCGGTTTCAAGCTTGGCCTTGATCAGTTCATAGAGCCAAGCGTCATAAAACCGGTATTGTCCGCGCCCATGCGTTTTTGCACTGTGCATCGCCAGATCGGCGTTACGCAGCAGCGTATCGGCCGTGTCTCCATCACGCGGATACAGCGTGATACCGACCGACAAACTGACCGTGACGACCCCTCGCGACAGGGTAAATGCCTGTTTGAAGGCGCGCAGCACGCCGTCCGCCAGGGCGCGTACAACATCTTCACTGGCGACCGGGTCAAGGATAATCAAAAACTCGTCGCCGCCGAGATGGACCAGTTGATCGGTGTCGCGCACCGCGTCCGTCAAGCGCCCGGCCGCAGCCTTCAGCAGTTCATCGCCGACAGTGTGGCCCAGCAGGTCATTCACCTGCTTGAAACGGTCGAAATCGATAAACAGGACAGCCAGCTTGCGTTGGCTTAAACGCGCCGCTTCCAGCAATTCCGGCAGGGTGTTGATCAACCAGTTGCGATTGCGCAAATCGGTCAGTAGATCCTGGTTCGCCAGGGTCACCAGCTCTTCGCGCAGCCGGCGGTCATCGGTCACATCGGAAATGGCCACCGCGAATAGATCGCCGGTACGCACGATGCGCCGGCGCACCCATTGGATTTGGGGAAGAAACGGCGAGCTGGGTTCGAGTTCCGCATCTTCTTCGAGAAATTCGGTATCGCCCGCACGTTCATAGATACTAAGAATTTCCTGCAATTTATCCGGCGACCATAAATTGGACCAATAGAGGCCGGTCACGGCTTCACGCGTACGGCCCAGCATGGCTGCTCCGCGCACATTGCAGTCGATCGCCTGCAGGTCGATGATACGGCCTTGCTCATTCAGCCAAGGCTGGAACATAAAAAAACCGTCCTTGCCGCCCTCGGTCGCAATGCGGTACGAGAGACGGTTGTTCTCCTCGCGCCGGCGGCGGGCAATCAGTTGTACAGATAAACCAGTGCCCAGCACGGCCAACGCCAGCAACAACACACTGACCGTTTGCGCGGTGCCGATGCGGGTACGACGCGCGCTATAGAACCCGGCCAGATAGCGGGATTCGCTGGTGCCGCTAAGCACAATCAGCGGGTAATCGTCCAGCGCCCGCCATGCATACAGCCGGCGCTGATGATCGTTGATCCAGCTTGCGCCGCTCAGCGCACCGCTGCCGGCCAAGCCGGTCAACTGGGGCGGCTGGCCGAAACGGCGAGCCAGCGGGGTAAACAACGGATCGATAGTATCCCGGCCGATGCGCATGGCACGGAGGACCCGGTCGCGGCCCAGCACCGCGCTAAAATCGCCATCGTCCTGATTGGATGAAGTGGCGGGCGGATTGAAATAAGACAGCGGCACCGAGATCACCGCGACCCCGTCAAAACTGCCGTTGCGCCCGCTGACGCGGCGCGTCAACTGGATCATGCTGCGTCCCTTGCCTGAATCGCCTGACATACGCGGATCCGGCATCGGCGGGCTCAGGCGCAAGATGTCGCCGGGCTGGTTCCGATGAAACAGGAAAAAATCGCGCTGGCTGAAAGGGGTGCCGAGCGCGGTATTGAGACCTGGGTCGCTGGAGGTCTTGACCGCGCCATTCCGGTCGAGAATCAGGGCTTCGAGTTGCTGCTGCCGCGGGAAGACCCCCTGCACCGCGGCATCTTCCAGGCGTAACGGCCCATTTGCGCTTTGAAAGCGGATCAATTGCAGCACCTGATCGGCCTTTTGCACGGCGTTGGACAACGCTTGCGCGTAGCCTGCGACGTCGGAGTTGAGTTGGCGTTGCGCGTCGGCGACCGCGGCCTGCCGGTCCAGGTCAATCTTGGCGAAGGTGACGATCCACAATGCCACGCAGACAAACAGACACAGCAACGGCCAGGCAGCGGCCAGCGCAAGCCGGTCCTGCGTCCACAGGCGCCGACCCATCATTGAATGTAAATGTGGCAATTCCGGCATAGGCGTGATTTCCATCACGAACACTGTGGGAAGCGCTGTCATCAAGCCTGAAACCGGCCGGCTCGCGGCGTTTGGCGGGCTTGCCGGCCTGACTGGTTTCTACTCTGAGCCGATGCAGAATGGCAAAAATCCACCCTGACAGTTCAGATGGTAGTCGAAGCGGAATCCGGGTGGGTGATTTAGTACCAACAGCGCAAGCCCGGATTGACATGCCACCCCGCTTGGTGCCGAAGCGCAGCACGGACGCGAGGCCCGACGCCGGGTTCAGAACGGCGCTCAAGCATGGTCCGGGCCTGAATGGCGCTTACATCGGTTCCGAGGTGCGCGGCCGCTGACGTCCCGAGTCAGGCAGGAACACGCGCCGCAAGAAGGCGGCGAGGTGAGAAAAAATATCGTCGGGCTCGTCGCTGAATAATTCCGGCCTGAGCAGCCGCAGCGAATCGAGCACGCCTTTTTCGTCATCGCGACTGAGTGAACCATATACCGTGGCCAAACGCATCAAGACGCGTAGCTGGCCCAGCCGGTCGCGGGCATCGGAGCCGCGCGCGGTGTCCAAAGCACGCCGCGTCGATTGCAATAATTCGTGGACGCGGTTGGCGACCAGCCACGCCGGACTTTGCTGGTCTTTTTCCAGGTCGACGAATTTATGTGCGGTTTCGACGATTTGCAAGGTCAAGGGGGTGATCATTTCGGGCTTACCGCCGCCCTTTTCAACGACGTGTTTGACCCACGCCTGGGCATTTTTAGAGAGATCTTCGGGGGTCCACCGCGCCGCGCCGACAATAAAAAAGCCGAATTGCGCGGCATCTTCTATCATCACCTGGAACAAGTCCGGCACCCCTTTTTCAAACGACCGCTGAGCCCAGCCGTATTCACCCTTGGCCAGCAGGTCGGCGACCGCGGCTTCGGTCAGGGGCGCCAGGTTGTCGAGGATCTTGGCGTTGATGAATGCGTCGAAACTGGGCGGACGAAAACCAGGATCCGTTTTCATCACCAGGCGCGAAAACAGACCAAACTCGTCCTGGACGCGTTTTAGCTGTTCATCGCTCAAGGTGATGGTGATCTGGCTCATTGCGGATCTCGGTGCAGTCCGGACAGGCAGGGACAGCGGCTAGACAAGCCCGGGCTGGCTGTGCCTTACGCTATATTACCAGCCGCCAATATAGATTTTGTCATGTGTCTTGCGATGTGTTGCATATCGTCAAACTCAAGGCGGCCCAAGCGGAACCGCGCATTGAGTTGCGGGTCCCGATCAGGCGCGCTATCCGGCAACACGCTAATCGAGCCCGCGCATGCCGAGACACGAGGCGGCGTCATGGTCAGGCCCGCGCTTGAGCCTGTCGACCCCTGAATAGGCGCACCGACAGGCCCGGGCCCGCAACCGCTTAGGCTTTAACCGCAAGGCGCCACAGCGACGTTACTTCGGCCCGGCGTGCGGAATGCAACGGGTCGGCGGCATCGGCCGCACGCGGGTGCGTCGGTTTGATATCGCGCCGGCCCAGCACTTTTAGTCCGCCGGCCTCGATCGCTGCCAGCAATTCGGCGCGCGGACGCAGGCCTAGATGTTCCGCCAGATCGGACAGAATCAACCAGCCTTCGCCGCCCGGCGTCAGGTGCGCCGCCAGTCCGGCCAGGAAACCGCGCAGCATCCGGCTGTCCTGGTCGTACACCGCATGTTCGATCGGCGAACTGGGACGCGCCGGAACCCACGGTGGATTGCAAATGATCAGCGGAGCACGGCCGGCTGGAAAAAGATCGGTCTGCAGCAATTCGACCTGCTGCTGATAACCCAGGCGCTTGAGGTTGTCGCGAGCACAAGCCAAGGCGCGCGGATCCGTATCGGTCGCCACCACCCGCTTGACTCCGCGACGAGCCAGCACCGCCGCCAGCACCCCGGTCCCGGTGCCGATATCGAAAGCCAAGGCTTCGGTGGGTAACGGCGCCTCGGCGATCAAACCGATATATTCGCCGCGAACCGGCGAAAACACTCCGTAATGGGGATGAATACGCTCGTCCAGCGCCGGAATTTCCACGCCTTTCTTGCGCCATTCATGCGCACCGATCATCCCCAGTAATTCGCGCAGCGACGACACCGAAGGTTCGGTGCCCGGGCCATAAGCTTCGACACAGGCTTCTTTGGCGTCGGGCGCGCGGCGCAGGGTAATGCTGTAGTCGGCATCGAACGGCAGCAATATCGTGGCGAGGGTGCGGGCACGTTGCGACTGAGCCTGCCGATGTAAATGGAACACTTCGGGCGGGGTGGAGCCAGGCGGAATTTTGCGTGGCTTGCGGTCGGCGCGGCGAGCGATCGCCTCCAGCAATTGGCGGGCGTTTTGGAAATCACCGCGCCATAACATGGCGGTACCCTCGCAGGCCAGGCGATAAGCACTATCGGCCGTCAAGGTATCGTCAGCCAGCACTACCTTTTTGGGCGGCGGATTACCGCTTTCCGAATGCCAGAGCGCCGAACGCTCTTCGCCGGCTTCGGTCCAGTGGATACGGATCGGTTCGGTCATCGTGATACTCCTGCGCCGCAGGCGCATAGCAGCGGCCGAGCGGGCGAGACAACAGGCAAAATAGCGTACAAAACAGCGGACAGCATACTGCCGGCCGCGTCAGATAACGTAGGCGTTGGGGAATTCAAATCCATGATGTGATCACAAGGCAAGAGGTGGGCGCGGCCGGTTCAGGCCTGCCGCGTGTCCTGTTGTCCTGTTCCGTAAATTGTTTGATGAATGAAATTGCGTAACAGAACGCCGAGAACGCCGAGAACGCCAAGAACGCCAAGAACACCAGATACAGCCTTAATCATCATGACGTACATAATCGTGATGATCGTCGCCGCCGCCATACCAGCCGCCGCCGGGCATGAGAACACAGCCGCTTAAGGCGGCGCAGGTGAAGACGATGCCGGCAGCCAGGGCCAGGCGCGCGACGAGACGTACAAAATGATGAGCCATATGCTGTTCGAGAGCGGCAGTTAGGGCGTTTGGGTTGGGTATGGCTGGGTCAAGCACCGTAGCATAACCGTCAGGTCAAGCGCCACGGCGCGAAATCTCGGCTTGGCTGCCGCAGCGCGCAATCGTTGAATCAGGCATCGCAGCGCTGAGTCGTTGAATTACGCGCCGTAGCGCATAAAACCTTGATTTATCAGAGCCCAAGTCGCGGAAAACCCGCCGGGGACCCCGCCGAACAAGCCCGGAATAACCCGTCAATACCGCCCGTTTGCGTTAAATCAAAGATCTTTAACTGAAAGCCCGGCTTCTTTGCCGTCAATAATGCTTTCACCAAAACTGTCCGCGGCGCGGCGTGCGTCGCCGGTGTCTTCGAACGGCAATTTACGTTCGATGTGGAATACGCGGCTCAACGGGCTGCCGCTTTCTTCACCCGGGCGGCAAATACGCACGGCTGCATCGAAGCTGCGCACCATGGTTTTGGGCTTGCCCAACGCCGGAGCGCGACGCAAAAATACCAGCGGGTGGATTTCAAAGCCCATATAGGTGCTGGGTCCTGGATTATTCATAGTCGCTATCCTTCAATGTTAATTAATTTGTCCGGACAAGCCGTGGAGCGATTCCGCCGGGATTTGCCGCGCGCCATGACGCGGCAATCGTGATCGATACAGCGGAATATCGTCCGGCATGCTGCCCGATCTCATTTGGCACCTGACACGATCAAACAGCTCGGCCAAGCCGCTCCGTCAAACGGTCAAGTGCTGCCAAAATTCAGTGTTTAAGCCGTGATTAAGCCGAAATAAAGCGCGGATAAGTGCGGCGTGGGTTACCTGAGCCCCCTACAACAGCCCTGTCGGCCATCTCACGCAGGGTCTGATTGACGTAGCGGGAAGCATTCAAGATGCTGCTCCACTTATACAGCAAGCGACGCAGAAAGTCTTTCCGCCGCTTGGCCTAAAGCGAAATATTTTGCCGGAGCGCCGCAGCATCGGCGGTTTTCAGGAGATTCACATCGATTTGTCCCTTTGAAGGAACAAATTGCCTATTGTGAGGCTCTGTAACTGAGTACATGCGCTAGTACATGCGTCTGATTTTTTAATGCAATTTCCAAAACTGAGGGTTTACCCATGCAAATCAATCTGAGTTTCGCCCCCGTTGTATCCCTGATCGCCGGCATTTTGATTCTGGCCGCCCCCCGTCTGCTTAACTATATTGTGGCGCTTTACCTGATTGTGATGGGCTTGGTCGGCCTGTTCGGCACCGGTGCGCTGCATCTGCATTAAACTCGCGGCCGCTTCACCCCTGGCTGCCGCCTCGCACAGGGGCCAGGGTCAACCTGCAATTCGCGGAACTTCCAGACTGAGTTTATGAAGAAAAAAACATTGCCGCGGCCGTCCGCGCGCCAGGTCATGCTGACCGAAATCCGCAACTTGAAAATGGCGCGCTCCTCCAATGCCTATGTTCGCGGCAATACCCTGAAGTTCTACGAAGCACTGAACGCCCTGCCTGATCAAGCGATTCCGGAAGGTCCGCCGATCTGGATCTGCGGCGATTGCCATGTCGGCAATCTTGGGCCGCTCGCCAATGCCCGGGGCCGCGTCGAGATCCAGATCCGCGATTTGGATCAAACCGTGATTGGCAACCCGGCCCACGATCTGATCCGCCTTGGGCTTTCGCTGGCCACGGCGGCAAGAGGTTCCGATCTGCCCGGCGTCACCACGGCACAAATGCTGGAGCAGATGATCGTGGGTTACGAGGCGGCATTCGATGATGAAACCAATGCCGCGGACGGTGACGAAACCGAACGCAAATCCGAGTCACGTAATAAAGGCGGCGAGAAGGCAAGCAAATCCGCCGCCAAATCAGTAGCCAACCCGGACAACATCAAGCTGGTGCTCAAACAGGCCAAGCAACGCACCTGGGTCCATCTGGCGAACGAGCGCATCGAAGGCATGCGCCCCGAGATTCCCTTGGGCAAACGCTTTTGGCCGCTGTCCAAAGAGGAACGCGGTGAACTGACCCAGCTCTTTGAAAAGGCATCCGTCGCCAGCCTGGCGACCTCCTTGCGCCAGCGCGATGCACACGCGCATGTCGAAATCCTGGATGCCGCCTATTGGGTCAAGGGCTGCAGCTCATTGGGCGGTTTGCGATATGCCGTATTGCTCGACATCGGTGGCGGCACCTCAAGCGGGCGCGACCTGTGCCTGATGGATATCAAAGAGGCGGTCAAAGCCGTGGCCCCGCGCTATTCAAGCAATGCCATGCCGCGCGACAACGCCCACCGCGTGGTAAGCGGTGCGCGCCAGCTTGCGCCATTCCTTGGCGAACGGATGCTGGCCGAGCGTCTGCTCGATCGATCGGTATTTATGCGCGAGCTGTTACCGCAAGATCTGAAAATAGAACTCGACGCGTTGAGCCATGAAGAAGCGATGAAAAGCGCCTATTTCCTGGCGCAGGTGGTGGGCCGCGCGCATGCGCGCCAGATGGATGCAGCAACCCGCCATTCATGGCAGGCGGAACTCAAACGCAACCGCTCGAAAAAGCTCGACGCCCCCTCGTGGCTATGGAACAGCATGGTCGAACTGATACTGATCCATGAACGCGGTTATCTCGAACATTGCCGCCGTTATGCACTGGACGTGGCACAACGTTAGGGCTGCTGGAGGCCCGATAAATCAACCGGGTCAAACCATTTATAAGCCAGCCCGAGTGAGCAATTCCCTCTATGTGCATTGACACCTATTTGTAATAAACTCCCGCTACTCTTCACGGCCTCCTGTCGTTTGACCGGGGTATTCGCTCGGCCGATGCCGATGCGAGGTCAATGGCGTACTGCGGTGTCGCGCTCCCGCGCCCACTTGCGCATATCTAAAAAGACTTAGCGAATCGGAGATTCCAGATGCTAAAAGCCAGGCTTGTGCGTTCAATTGCGGTTGGAGCAGCACTCTTGTTGGGCGCTACCCATGCCGCGCTTGCCGCCACCGAAATTCAATTCTGGCACGCAATGGAGGCCGCACTCGGCGACCGGGTTAACGATATCGCCAACGATTTCAACGCTTCGCAGAATCAATACAAGATCGTGCCGGTATTCAAGGGTACTTACGATCAGACGCTGGCCGCCGGCATCGCTGCTTACCGCGGCGGCAACGCCCCCGCGATCCTGCAGGTTTACGAAGTCGGCACCGCCACCATGATTGCCGCGAAAAAAGCCGTGATCCCGGTGTCGCAGGTATTCCAGCAAGCCGGCATCAAGCTCGATGCCAATGCTTTTATCCCGACCATCGCCAGCTACTACAGCGACTCCAAAACCGGGCAATTGATTTCGATGCCGTTCAATAGCTCGACCCCGGTTCTGTACTACAACAAAGATGCGTTCAAGAAAGCCGGTCTGGACCCCGAAACCCCGCCCAAAACCTGGGACGAACTGGCCGCGGACGCCGCCAAACTGAAAGCCTCGGGCATGTCCTGCGGTTATTCCAGCGGCTGGCAAAGCTGGATCCACCTGGAAAATTACAGCGCCTGGCATGCCGCGCCGTTTGCCAGCCGCAACAATGGCTTTGACGGCACCGATGCCGTGCTCGAATTTAATCAGCCGTTGCAGATCAACCATATTCAGTTCCTGGCGAATATGGTCAAGCAAGGCACCTTCACCTACGTCGGCCGCAAGGACGAACCTAATTCGAAATTCTATAGCGGCGACTGCGGCATCATCACCGGCTCGTCCGGCGCACTGGCGACCATCCGCAAATATGCCAAGTTTTCCTTCGGTACCGGTTTTATGCCCTACGACGCAAGCGTGGCAGGTGCGCCGCAGAATGCGATTATCGGCGGTGCCAGTTTGTGGGTACTGGCGGGTAAAGACCCGGCGGTGTACAAAGGTGTCGCTGAATTCCTCGCTTACCTGACGTCCCCCGCTGTGGCGGCCAAATGGCATCAGGACACAGGTTATCTGCCGGTTACCAAAGCAGCTTACGACCTGACTCGCCAGCAAGGTTTCTACGCCAAGAATCCCGGTTCCGATACCGCCATCCGCCAGATGCTGAATAAACCGCCTCTGCCGTTCACCAAAGGGATGCGCCTGGGCAATATGCCGCAGATCCGCACCGTGATCGACGAAGAACTGGAAGACGTCTGGGCCGGCAAAAAGACCCCGAAAGACGCGCTCGATTCATCGGTTGCACGCGGCAATGATTTGTTGCGACGCTTTCAGGCTCAAGCCAGCAATTAAACTGCGCGCGGCTTGAACGGCGGCAATTCATACCGCCGCTCAAGCCCTCGGCAACTTGGTCCGGTCGTATCCGGTTGGTTTTAAATTCTCACGCGGCTCCGGACCCACACTCCATGCAAGAACGCTCTCGCTTCGGCACCAGCCTGCTGCCCTATCTGTTGATCGCGCCGCAGTTGGCCATCACCTTCGTCTTCTTTTTATGGCCGGCAGCCCAAGCCTTGTGGCAGTCGACGCAATCCCAGGATGCGTTCGGCACCTCCAGCGAATTTGTCGGCCTGAGCAATTTCAAGCAATTGTTTGCCGACCCGCTTTACCTCAGTTCCTTCGGCACCACCATGCTGTTCAGCTCGCTGGTGGTGGTCGTAGGCTTGGTCTTGTCACTATGGTTTGCCGCAATGGCCGACCGCGTCACCCGCGGCAAAGGTTTTTACCAAACGCTGCTGATCTGGCCGTATGCCGTCGCCCCGGTGATTGCCGCCGTGTTATGGGGTTTCTTGTTCAACCCCAGCATCGGCTTGGCCACCTACGGTTTGGCCAAACTCGGCATTTCCTGGAACCATGCCTTGAACGGCGGGCAAGCGATGTTCCTGATCGTACTGGCCTCGGTGTGGAAACAATTCAGCTATAACTTCCTCTTCTTCTACGCCGGCTTGCAGGCGATTCCGCGCTCCCTGATCGAGGCCGCGGCCATCGACGGTGCCGGCCCGGTACGGCGCTTTTTTAATATCGCGCTGCCGCTCTTGTCGCCGACTAGTTTCTTCTTGCTGGTAGTGAATCTGGTCTACGCCTTTTTCGATACCTTTCCGATTATCGATGCCGCGACCGAAGGCGGACCCGGCCAATCGACCCGCACCCTGATCTACAAAATTTATGACGACGGTTTCAAAGGACTCGATCTCGGCAGTTCCGGCGCACAGTCGGTGGTGCTGATGCTGATCGTGGTATTGCTGACGCTGGTGCAATTCCGCTTTATCGAACGCAGGGTTCAATACACATGATAGAGAACCGCCGCGGTTTGGACATTTTCTGCCACGCCATGCTGATGCTTGGCGTGTTGCTGGTGGTGTTCCCGATTTACGTCGCATTTTGTGCGGCCACCATGAACGAGCACGAAGTTTTTTCCGTGCCCTTGTCGCTGATTCCCAGCACCCATCTTTTTGAAAATATCGCCACCGTCTGGCAGCATGGCACCGGTTCGGCGGCGAGCCCGTTCGGCGTGATGCTGCTCAATAGCCTGGTGATGGCACTGGTGATTTCGCTCGGCAAAATTACCGTGTCGATGATCTCGGCCTATGCCATAGTATTTTTCCGCTTCCCCTTCCGGCAAATCGCCTTCTGGCTGATTTTCGCCACCTTGATGCTGCCGGTCGAAGTGCGGATCTTCCCCACGGTGTCGGTGGTGTCGTCGCTGCATCTGGTGAATACCTACACCGGCCTGACCTTGCCGTTGATTGCCTCGGCCACGGCAACCTTCTTGTTCCGTCAATGTTTCCTGATGATGCCCGACGAACTGATTGAAGCGGCGCGTATCGACGGCGCGGGGCCTATCCGCTTTTTTGTCGATATCGTGTTTCCGCTGTCCAAAACCAATATCGCCGCCTTGTTTGTGATCACCTTTATCTACGGCTGGAACCAGTATCTGTGGCCCCTGCTGATCACCAACGTGGCACCGATGACCACTGCCGTAGTGGGCATCAAAAGCATGATCGGCAGCGGCGACGTCGCCACCGAATGGCATCTGATGCTAAGCGCCACGCTGCTGACCATGTTGCCGCCCCTGCTGGTAGTGCTGGTGATGAAGCGCTGGTTTGTGCGCGGCCTGGTGGATGCGGAAAAATAATCACGGCATGTCGCGCAAGCGACCGGTTGATAACGAACGACGCGTAGCGGATGGCAAAAATGCCGACGCCGCAGCGGTTTAAGAATGCATGTTGAGCGGTGGGGATACGATGGCCAAGCTGTCACTGAAGAATGTCAAAAAATCGTACGACGGCAAACAAGCTGTCTTGCATGGTATCGATATCGACATTAGCGACGGTGAATTTGTCGTTCTGGTCGGCCCCTCCGGCTGTGGCAAATCGACCTTATTACGCATGGTTGCCGGCCTGGAAAGCGTGACCTCCGGCGAAATTATCATAGGCGACCGCGTAGTCAATAAATTGGAACCCAAGGATCGCGACATCGCAATGGTGTTCCAGAACTACGCGCTCTACCCGCACATGTCGGTCGCCGACAACATGGCCTATGGCCTGAAAATCCGCAACCTCGACCGCGCCACCATCGACGCCCGCGTGGCCAATGCCGCCAAAATCCTCGAACTCGACAAACTGCTGGCGCGCCGCCCGCGCGAATTATCCGGCGGCCAACGTCAACGCGTCGCCATGGGCCGCGCCATCGTGCGCGAACCCGCTGTGTTCCTCTTCGACGAGCCTTTGTCGAATCTCGATGCCAAGCTACGGGTGCACACCCGCCTCGAAATCCAGCGCTTGCATGCCCGCCTCGGCACCACCAGCTTATACGTCACACATGACCAGACGGAAGCCATGACCTTGGCTCAGCGTGTGGTGGTATTGAACCAAGGCCGTGCCGAACAAATCGGCGTACCAACCGAAGTCTACGAACGCCCCGCGTCGATCTTTGTCGCCAGCTTTATCGGTTCACCGGCGATGAATCTGGTGCCCGGACGAGTCTCCGATGACCTGCAACACTTCGACATCGCCGACGGCGTGCGACTGCCTATCGCCGGCGCGCCCGGCCTCGGCGAAACCGTACTGGGCGGGCGCGAATATATTTTGGGTATCCGCCCTGAACATATGGCGCCGGTTGACGACACTGCGCGCATCTCGCTCAAGGTCGATACCTGCGAGCTGTTGGGTGCCGATAACCTGGCTTATGGGCAGTGGGGGCCACATGATGTGGTGGCGCGACTGCCGCATGAACAGCGCCCGGCGCCGGGGTCGGTGATCGAGTTGGGCTTGCCGGCGCGGCGGCTGCATTTCTTTGATGCGCAGAGTGGGAAGCGGGTGGGTTGAGCAATTGGGATCTACTGCCCTGGCGATCAATCAAACAACTGTAATGCTCAATGAAAAATTCCTTCCTTTTTTCGCTTGTCGGATTCTCAGGAAGTACCGTCATCGCCATTATCTTCGCGGCACTTGCGCTTGGATTCCTGCCTGGTCATCATTCGCCTTTCAGTAGGATTGGAGGCGGAGTTTTGACAGTTTTATTTTTGTGGGTGGCTAGCAAATATGTGCCGGGCCTTAGAGGCAGAGCGGCGCGTCAGGGATAAAGGCGACGTCTGAAGGAGTCGAGTCGGTTGGCGAATTCTAGGGACTGTCAGATTTTTTGTGTTCGAGGCAGTTAAGGCAACCCGCTTTTCAGCGGGCAGCGGTTTTAGGATATCTCAGTCGTAAGGATGCGTGAAGCGCTCCTCGTACAATATCGCGAATTGATTCATGGCAGCTTTCCAGTCATGGGCAGCGCGCTTCCAGCCAGCCGTGATATTGCGCAGCACCAGCCATAGCAGCTTCGTCGCCGCCTCGTCACTCGGGAAGTGGCCACGCGTGCGGATGATCTTGCGCAGGCCCGCGTTCACGCTCTCCAGCGCGTTTGTCGTGTAAATCACTTTGCGCACCGCCGGCGGGAACGTAAAGAAGGGAATCACACGCTCCCATACTCGTCGCCATGCCGCGCTTACCGTCGGATAGCGACGCCCCCATTCACCTTCGTCGAACGCGTCGAGTTCGGCAGCAGCGGCTTCGGCGCTGGGTGCCGTGTACACCGGCTTGAGCGCGGCAGCGAGTGCCTTGCGATCTTTCCAGTTGGCATAATCCAGGCTGCTGCGAATCAGGTGAACGATGCAGGTCTGCAATGTCGTCTTCGGAAACACGGCGCCCAACGCCTGTTCCATCCCCTGCAGCCCGTCCGTGACGGCGATCAGGATATCGTGCACGCCGCGCGTCTTCAAGTCGTTGAAGACTTTCATCCAGAACTTGGCGCCTTCGGTGTTCTCGATCCACAGACCTAGAATATCGCGAGAACCGTCCGGCAACACGCCCAGCGCCAGGTAGACCGCTTTGTTGCGTACCAAGCCATCGGCGCGGATTTTTACCCGTAAAGCGTCGAAGAAGACCACTGGATACATCGGTTCGAGCGGACGGCTCTGCCAGGCAAGCACCTCGTCCATCACGGCATCGGTGACCGAGCTGATGAACTCCGGCGACACCTCGGTACCGTACTGTTCTTGCAAAAATGCCTGAATCTCGCGCACCGTCATGCCGCGTGCGTACATGGCGATAATCTTGTCGTCGAAGCCCGTAAAACGGCGCTCGTGCTTCGGGATCAGAATCGGCTCGAAGGTGGAATCACGGTCTCGTGGGATCTGCAAATGCAGCGGGCCGTCCGAGGTCAGAATCTTCTTGGCGCTGTGTCCGTTGCGCTGATTCATGGCTGACGCGGGCTTCTCAGCGCCAGGCGCATAGCCCAGGTGCAGGCCAAGCTCGGCACCTAAGGCGCGCTCGATCAGCGCCTTCTTCAAAGCAGCAGAGAGATCCTCAATCGAGCCGGTCGTCATCGGGCCTGACGCTAACTGATCGATCAGCTCTTTAGGGATTGACGGCAGTTCGCGTGGTGGTGTCTTTGGTTTGCGTGGCATAACGGCTCCATTTCCATCATGGTAGCCTCACACACAAAATTCCTGACAGTCCCGAAAGTGATGGGCGAAGCAGAGATCGCAAAAACAAGGTGCACAATTATTTTCATATTTTTTCACAAGTTGGGCGTCCGGTCGCATGCAGAACACAATGCGAATTTTGACCGAGCGGTGCTCTCGCACGCTATGTTTATCGTCATGTCGACGGCGCCGGCGGTCACCCGTTGAAAGCGCAGATTGTCTTGCCTGTCAAATTCTCAACGGCGATCAACACTTCATTCCATGTGTAGTTTTCAATTTCGCTGACTCCCTGCGCACTTTCAATGGCCTAACAGTATTCTCTTCGTTAGTCGGTCGGGACTAGATCGGGGGTCCACCCGCCGCCATCCAGCGCCGCCTCAATTGCCACCGTGTAGGGTAAAACAAGTTTCTTTTCAACGGAGGCCGGCACGACCTTTACGTAAAGGTCGTAACCCTCTCCATCGCTAGCGACGAAAGCCTCGACTTCATCAGAGGACCGGCCAAGCGATTGGTTACCCAACGCCCGATTAATCGCGAGGCCAAGTTTTGCAAGTTCGTTCCGCGTGCCGACGATATAAGCATCGTCATTCTGGTTGGTCTGAGCATAGACATGAAGCGTCATTGATTTTCTCTCGATTATTCGCCTTGATCGCATATGGTTATACCAAACCGAGTGATCTCGTACCTTGCACGTTGCTCGATGCTCGCGACCCTCAGTTGCGAACAGCGAAGCAGTAACCGCGGATTAAATTCACGAAGCCGCGTTCCCGTGCAATGGTCGTTATCGAATCTCCGGTCCGCATGCGGATGGCCGCTGCAAACTTATCCGTGATTCCGCTCTTAGATGAGACGTGCCAAAGAAGCATGAATACATTCGGCATAACAATCAGATTCCAAAACCGCGCACCGACGCCGACAAGGAACGCCGACGCTGATATAGCGACAACCGCTATGACCAAGTTGCTTCCCGTTCGAAGTATTTGACAAGCTATACCTGCAGTATAAATGCCAGTTCCAATGCTGACACAGGCCAAAAACGCCGAAAATTTTGTGCCGAGCGGAAGTCGACGTAAGACGGCTGCAGTAACACGAAAGAAAGTGGCCTCATCCGAATCGTGTAGTTTGATCGTGCCCGTGCCGTCCTCGATGTCTTCCGTTCGAAAATGGTGCTGGCGCTCTGCTCTTCGATATGCCTCGAGAAAGTTGATAGGATCAAAGATCCTTTCAGTCGTCAATGTGTAGGCTCGGCGGTGGTCGACTTCGTGAATAAACTCGCCAGCGAAACCACCAGACGTCGCCTTGTCTAGATATTTTCGATATGCCCGACGTTGAGCCCATTGATAAAGTTGGTTTACGCTATAGAGGAGGGCAAGCATGGCACACAAAATGATAGCCATCGTCGCAGTATTTGAAATAGTCATGTTTGGTTTCCGTGAATCAGTGTGGCGTAGGTGCTGCGCCCCAGGCGCATAACTCGGCCGTTACCTTGTCGATACGAAATGCGAGATCCATACGTTATGTCCGTTTGCGTTCATATGCTTTCGTTATTTTAGGAGCGATCCGGCCAACGTCCAGGAACGACCACCGAAAATGCGACCGGGATGATGGTGCGATACAGCGGCCACGCCATCAGCATTGCGGCTGAGCACCCAAACGCAATCACCAGCCAGGCCGGAGTACTGACCCACATAATCGCTTTGCCTATTTTTCCTAGGACGTTAGCTGGCGCTCGGCTTGTGAGTTTGCCGAATGATGAAGGCCACCACGACGAGCAAGAAACCAACGGCGATCATTGCTATCGGCGTCGATATTGCAAGCACATGACTGCGTGCCAGAATTTGTGGAATGCTTTCAAATGGCAAGTCATCCGGCGCGGCGTATGGCATTAACATCAGCCCGCCTGCTGCAACCCACACGCCAGCGAATAAAGTGTGCAGTTGAAACATGGATGTGAGCATGTCCACCATGTGGCGCAGCACCAAACCAAAGAGTATGTACGGGAGGACGAACAGCCAAACCACGAATTCAAGTAACACGATCATTTTATTTTCCTATGTGCCGACGGACCGGCTTTTCCGAGTTACTTGCTGTTCGTCGTCGCATCTGCCAGCGGAATATCGACCGGTCAGACCATGTGCCCGTCAGCATCGCTTGCTTCAGGGTGATTCTTGCGATATTCACCGCCAACGCTTCGCCCCAACTCCGTGAAGAAATGCAGTCCACGGTTGACCTCGATGTACCCGAGACGCATCAGATTTTGTTGAATCGCGGCCGTCGATGTATTGTGCTTTCGCGCGAGTTGCGTTGCGGACAATTTTTCGGTGAACATAGCTGTTTTCCTTAGTCTAACGAGTGAAGCAACTCGACTCGATATTGCCTAGATTCCCCGGCGGCGGTCTTGTTCACGTCCACGAACTGCAGCTCGCGCAGATCCCGCTCCAGGGCGCTCGGAATGTAGCAATTGAAACCCAAATTGATGCCGTACCCACCGCGCGTGTATCCCAGCAGAAAGGGGAACCCCGTATCATTGACAACGAGAAACGCGTCTAACTTCGCTATGGGGATCGCTCCTGCATACACCAGGTCAACGGCAAATCCCTTTT
>Ga0302313_10000058_pt1 | contig 99797 bp, 85 predicted proteins | sample III_Palsa_N2_2_FD_200454 | JGI IMG/M metagenome (GOLD analysis project Ga0302313, IMG submission 200454) | Peat permafrost microbial communities from Stordalen Mire near Abisko, Sweden - III_Palsa_N2_2 | ecosystem: Environmental > Terrestrial > Soil > Palsa > Peat permafrost | place: Sweden...
TGCTTGTGCTTACGCCAGACCGAGTGAGTCGTTTCTTGGTTGAGTCTGAGCATCACACAATCTTGGATGAGCCCATTGCAATTGTGTGGGACAACGATTTAGCGCCCGGTTATGGCGGAATGCGCAATTTCACCGAGCACTTTTGGGTGGTCAAAGGATCACGGGTGTATCCGCCGGTGCCTCACATCACGCTCAATATCTCTCAAGACCTCGCAGCAAACTGCGGCGAATTCTTGCAAGAAGGGACGGGCTATGAGCTGACGCGTTTGCTCACCGATGACGTAAGACAGATCGGAGAAAGACTCTTTACCGCTCTGAAGTGGTACAACGCCACCAATCGGGCAGAGGAGAGCGAGAGCGAGGCTTTGGTCAATCTTGCAATCGCCTTCGAATCCCTGCTCGATCTTCCTATAAACGAGAAGACTGATCGATTCGTCGATAGTGTCTCGCTCCTGCTAGGACGCGTACCAAGATTGAAGGATTGGGTTCGACAGTTCTACGACGCCCGCAGTCGGGTAGCACATGAAGGCAAGCTCTCGCAGGGCCGCTTCATGATCCCGCGACCAGGTAAGCAATCCGAGCATCTGGTCTATCACCCTCTGCTGGTCTTTGGACGTGAGATTTTTCGTCTCTGTGTCGGCGCGATCACGCATGGCGCATATCTGGCCGAGTCGAGAGACATCGCTGCAAAGCTGAAGACGAACAGTGAGCGTTTTGAAGAATTATGTCGAGTGCTGGATGATGGGCCGATGTCTGATGCCAAACGAGGGATCGAAATCCGTCGTTTGGTCAGTGAAATCAATCGCTATCGCTTCGTCGGCGAATCTGGGTTGTCTGTCGCAGTGATTGTCGGAGCAGTTCAGCGGGCGGTGAAGGGCCTGATAAATCTGCAGATTCCTTTGACGCGACTGGAGCAGACTGAATTATCGAAGTTCGCATTGGTCAGTACCAAGAACGAGCTTGCCGCTTTGGAGGCGCTCAGTAAGCTTCATGCGCGCCCAGCTTCGCAACAGACGACTCAGATTGCCGAGCCCGAACTGACGGTTTGGCAGCTCGTGGACATTTCGTGGATGTATACCTTCCAAAACTATTTCAGGCTGAAAAAGATTGAGGACGAAAAAACTGGGAAGAAAGAAGGACCGGAAGCTGAGGAGCAAGCTGCTAGTGACGAAGAAGCCGACGTGCTGTAAAAGTCAGCTCTACATGGCCGTCAACAGCATCTTTGCTGCTGTCAGTACGCGCCACCGCCAGGGCGACCTGCTTAAGCAGCTTTCTCTCAAATGATTGAATTGGAATACAATTAGTGTTGCGAAGTCGGCTTTGTCGTCAGTTCGTGCTGTCAGCTGCGAACGTTCGTGGGCTGCACCCCTGCTCTATTCGCGCGAACAATACGCGAACAATGTGCATCCCAAAACAGCCTAATTTGCCCCAAGCAGTCCTAAAATTGCCCGAGTATAAATGCTTTCCCTTCAAGTACATCCGCTGATTCCGGGCCACTTAGCTGAATTGTCCGGCAGCCCTGAAAAGGCCGGCGTCGGCGGTTCGATCCCGTCTCTGGCCACCACATTATTCACTTCAAAATCAACAGCTTAGAGTCGGTACAAAAGAATCGTACCGACTTTGTACCGCCACCGGGGTTAACCTTCTTCTAGGAGGTTGGTGCCGTGCTCAACATCTATACCCGTCACTCCGCTGACTGCGCTCACTCTGACAACTCTCAATGGCGGCGCTGCCGCTGCCCTAAGTGGCTCCGGGGCGTGCTGCCCAATGGCGCGACCGTTCGCGAGTCAGCGGGCACGCGAAGCTGGGAGCAGGCCGAGCGGGTTGCGCGGCAGAAGGAAGCCGAAGCGGATCCCACGCGTGTCGACGAACAGAAGACCCGCCGGACAAGCGTCAAGGACGCCATCCGGATGTGCCTCGAAGATGAGGAGGCACGCGGACTTGAAGTCTCGTCACGGAAGAAGTCACGGACGATTCTGGAACGCCAGTTCCTTCCCTTCTGCGAGGCACGGAAGTTCGTTCATCTCGACCAGATCCTGCCAATTGATCTGACCGAGTTTCGCTCCTCCTGGAACAACGGCGAGGCGACTACCCACCGCAAGCATGAGCGGATCCATTCCTTCTTCGCCTTCTGCGTCGCGAACGACATGCTCCGCAAGAATCCGATGGATGCGCTCAAGAAGCCGAAGACGCCGGATGTGGTGCCGACCGATTACTTCCGCGCGGAGGAGTTTCGGAAGATCATCGCGGCGACCGACAAGTACGAGTACGGCGGCGGCAACGATAACGAGCACCGTGCCCTCCGCATGCGGGTACTCACATTGCTCATGCGCTGGTCGGGGTTGTCGATTCTTGATGCCACATCTCTCGAACGCGAGAGACTCTCGAAGAATGAGAATGGCGACCATCAGATCTTCCTGTATCGCGCAAAGACGGGGACGCCAGTCAACGTCGTCATCCCCGACGAAGTGGGTGAAGCGCTGCAGGCGCTGCCGAACTCCCACCCTGCCTACTTCTTCTGGTCGGGCAACGGCGATCCGCGCAGCGCCGCGAAGGGGTTCCAACGGTCCTACTGGAAGCTCTTCAAGCTGGCGAACATTCAGAAGCCCGATGGCACACCGAAACGATGCCACCCTCATATGTTCCGCGATACCTTCGCGGTGGAGCTGCTGCTCGCAGGCGTGCCGCTCGATCAAGTTTCGCTGCTGCTTGGCCACTCCAGCGTGAAGATTACAGAGAGACATTACGCGCCCTTCTGCAAGGCCCGACAGGAGCAACTTTCCGCCTCCGTCAAACTGGCGTGGAGAAAGCCAGATCCATCGCGTGAGGAGAAAGAAGCTCCCCCCTCGAAACAGCATTTAAGGCGGCAAGATTCACGCAGTATTCGGAGATCAGCATGACCGACTGATCTGCATCCCAGATAGATTCGCGTAATTGCGAAGGCCCGAAACATTAAGAATCTGCTCGTAATTCCCCTTTGAAAGATGGTCCCTCGATTGAGTCGCCGCGTAACGGCATATGTAACACGTGGCCCCTTCCATGCCATGGAGTAGCTATCTCGCTAAGTTATAGATGGCAAGGGCGTTATAAATTGGAAAAACCGGCAAAACCGGCGCTCTTTGCGGCAAGAATGCGACAAACTTTTCCAAGCGGAGCACGGGGCTGAGTCGTGGGGGATCGGCCCGAATTTCGTTTCACACCACTGGGTTTGGAACTGAACCACGGTGTCTACGCTCCGAAATCTACTCGTCGGCGAGGAGGGGGGATGCGTGAGTCGCCACAATTCTTCCCAGGGCCAAAGGAGGTTTAATGCCTCAGAGTCGTTACCCTAAAGAGAAGATGATTGAACAGCATTACAGCGGGATACGGGCGGAGATCGTCGCCCTTCTTCATGCGGCACGAGCCGCGTCCGCGCGCTCCGTCAACGCCCTGATGACGTCAAGCTATTGGGAGATTGGAAGGCGAATCGTCCAATTCGAGCAGCAGGGAGAAGAGCGCGCGGAGTATGGGGAAGCCCTGGTCAGCCAACTCGCCGCCGATCTGACCCGACAATTCGGTAGAGGGTTCAGCCAGCCGAACCTCTGGAAAATGCGTGCCTTTTATTTGGCATGGCCCGAAAGACAGATTCTCTCGACAGTGTCGAGAGAATCTGCAAAACCTCTTTCTTCCAATGACTTACCTTCGCTGCCCACCGACATCGGAGCAGCCGCAGCGGCTTTCCCTTTGCCTTGGTCCTCGTATGTGCGTCTGCTCTCCGTGAAAAGGGTCGAGGCCAGAGCGTTTTACGAAGCCGAAGCGCTCCGCTCCGGCTGGTCCATAAGACAGCTCAATCGGCAAATTGAAAGCCAGCTCTATGAGCGGATCGCCCTGTCCAGAAACAAGGCCGCAATGTTGGAAAAGGCTGAAGAGGCCGGACCGAGCGATACGATGACACCGGAAGAGGCGATCAAAGATCCGTTCGTCCTCGAATTCCTCGACCTCAAAGATGAATACTCCGAATCCGACCTCGAAGACGCCCTGATCCAGCATCTCGCGGACTTCCTGTTGGAGTTGGGAGATGACTTTGCGTTCCTGGGGCGCCAGCGGCGTTTGCGGCTCGACGATAGATGGTTCCGCATCGACCTCGTTTTCTTTCACCGCCGCTTGCGCTGCCTGGTCATCATTGACCTCAAGGTGGGCACGTTCGGGTACGCAGATGCAGGCCAGATGCACCTTTACTTGAACTACGCCCGCGAGCACTGGATGAAGGAAGGCGAAAATCCTCCCGTCGGCCTGATTCTGTGCGCGGGGAAAGGCGCGGCCGAGGCTCGATATGCACTCGACAACCTGCCCAACAAAGTTCTCGCTGCGGAATATCAGACCGTGTTGCCAAATGAAAAACTGATCGTAGAGGAACTCGAACGGTCAACACAACAGCTCGAAGATCGGCGGCTAAGGTCGCAGAACGAAAGTGACTCGCATTCCCCCGAAAACAAGAAACGTTCTAAATGGTCGTGAGCCCCAGTAGGGGAGACAGCGAGAGGCAGTCGAGTCAATCTACCTGACAATGTGAGACGACGTGTTGTGCCCAAAGGCTTTTGGACGTTTTAGATGTGGACACACGAACAAGAATGTCCAATCATTGGAGGATGGGTCACACAATTTTCTTCTCATGGCAGAGCGATCGAAGCCCAGATGAGGGACGCAACCTGATTGAGTCTGCCCTGAAATCAGCCATTCAAAGACTTGGCGAAGCCGCAGAGGTCGAAGAGTCTCTGCGCGATGCACTTAGCTTGGACAAAGACACGAAAGGTGTCCCGGGAAACCCGCCTATATTTGAGACAATTCTTAAGAAAATCGATCGATCAGCTATCTTCGTTCCGGATCTTACCGCGGTCGCCAAACGAGCGAATGGAGAACTGATACCAAACCCAAACGTCCTTATTGAATACGGATGGGCGTTGAAGTCTCGCGGTTACCATCAAATTGTGCCGGTGATGAATACCGCTCACGGCGACCCCAGAAAGTTTCCACTCCCGTTCGACATGGCTCATCTGCGCTTTCCGGTTCTATACTCGCTGCCGGACGGCAGTCCGGCGGCGGAACGGCGCAGAGTTCGGGAAGAACTCGCTCGGGTGTTTGAAGGTGCGTTCCAAACCATTCTGGAAAGCGAGAATTCCAGTCTCAACTAGCGAAGCCCCCTGCGCCGCCGCCATTTCCCGAAAAAGAGCCCCTAAATGGTCGTGCGCGTTTTCGCGCTGCCGGCAAGCCACTCGGAGTCGCAAGCGAAGGTCTGATCGAGAGAATCGAAAACCGGGAAGCAAGAACTATCAAGTTGGCAGATGGCCCCGCGTATTGGTTGCGAGTGATTCCGACTGTCGAACCTAAGCCGAGACTAAGCACGCAGACCATAAAGGATAAAGGCTTACAACTTGGCATTGTTCCGCTGGTTCGACCGGCGCGGTCCATCGGCTTTGTCAGAGGAGAGGACGGTGGGGGCTTTTATCCAGTCCAAGGTACTGACACGGCGAATTCAGTGGCCTACGTCTTCAACACCGGAGAGATCTGGGTCGTCGATGCTTGGCTATCGCACATTCCCAAGTTCTTGGAACTGGACGAACGCATCTTCTCGGCGACACTACAACAGTGTGCAGAATTTCTCGGTCGAGTCGGAATCAACGGACCATATAAGTGGATTGCCGGAATGGAAGGCATACAGCATCGCCGGCTCGTTTTGGCTGACCGTCCAAATGCACTGTTGGGTACGTGTGTCGTGGATCGAATCGAAAAGGACGGTATCTGCGAGACCGACAAAAACCCTGGTATTGCCCTTCGACCCTTCTTCGAAGAGATATTCGATGCTTGTGGCACAGTGCGCCCAACATCCACATAAAGCCGTTGTCATTGCGCCACAACGGGTCCCGAAGAGTCGTCCGTCGCGCTTCCCTGCGAAATGTCATCCAGTCGAAAGAGCCGGCAGAGGGTTCGTAACTCTACATCCTCCATCGTCAGGCCGTACTGGATAGCATCCTCGATCATCGCCTTGTTCGCGGTGTTCATCAGAGGTGCAACATCCTCGATTCCGAGAAACCGGCTCGGCCCGCCTGCGAGTGTCCCTTCTGGCCTCCTCGCTGGTTGGAGCGCCATTTTCAAACCTCGCAAGAACACCCGGCGACTGACGACGTCACTCACTCCCGTAATTCGCCATCGCAATAAGGGAAACATCAAGAACGCTCCAGCATCCTTCGGTCGCATCTCGTCGGCGTTCCAGGGTTGGAGATCTAAATCGGTTAGCGCGCTGTCCACCGACGACGATGCGCCTTTCAATAAGCCTTCGTTCTTGACATCCGCGAGCAACGTTGACAGCTTGGCACAAAGTCTTTGATCGTCAAAGAAAACTTGGATAACGAGCCTTAGAAGGATGTCGAGCTGTTCCGGCGTGAGCGAGGGGTCGAGAGAAAGCATCTCACTCGCAACATCCTCAAGATGCGGCTGTGAGGGCTTGAGAGCGTTCCTGAGCTTCTCGATGTAAGAAGCTCGCCACATAGCGTCGGCCTTCGCTGCGAAGAGGATGTTCTCCCAGCGGGAGAGGATGCTCCTCAAGCACGGCTCATTTTGCATGATGCCCGGCGGCTTCACCCCGAGCACCGTGATAGCCCAATCAGGATCGGGAAATCGTCCGTAGGCAAAGGCGAGGACGATGGCGACGAGCGTGCCATGCTCTCCTTGCTTCGCAAGGGTCTGCAACTGTTCCTCGCTGAACGGATCGTTATAGAGGGACTGCTCAATGAGAGAGCAGAAATTGGGATGGAAGTGCCCGCCAGGGCGCGCAAATTCCAAGAATCGCTCAAATGTTGCTGCCTCAGGTGATATTTGTTCGGACGCGCTCATCTGAGGGAGAGTCGAATACGAGGGATGTCTCGGCCGCGTGTTACCTGGCGCACGACCAAGGCGCGTGACCAAGGGAACGAACGCGCACTTGTCAATCGGATCGATGCGATCCACGACGGTACCGAGTTCATCTGGGTTCAACTCTCCTCCTTCGTGAGCCAGCAACGCAAGCCATGAGGATGACTCGTCGGTGTTGAATCCCCGCAGCATTCGGTCGTCGAAGAGAAACTTCCGCGCGGCCCTTGCAATCGCTTGTCGGCCATCCGGCACTTTGAGCATGAATTCCAAAATCCACTGCCCATGCGCCCCAATCCTAGACCCGAGAGATGGCGTGCAGATCGCGTTCCAAACGATGTCTTCCCATAGAGCCGGCTTCTGTTGCGCTTCGTAGATCTGTTCGATCAGCGCCCGCTTGAAACCTCTCTGGATCTGCTGTTCCGCCTCTTGAACCACAAGCGTTGCGTACTCGGGATAATTCCGCATCCGCTCCAGTTCGACTACAAATTCTGGGTTGCGCCACTCGCTTCCATCGAGGGTGAGCACTCTACACCGAACGTACTGCTTTTCATCCAGCTTCTCCTTTACATTTCCCAGCAGTAGCTCCGCTGCTTTTCTAGCGGCTTCTTCGTAGCCGGTATCTGCTATATCGAGCAGAGCTTTCTGAATTCGCTCCGAATCGCGCACAGAATCAGCGATCGGAGAACCATAGTAGGTAGTGAGCGCACCCTCGATGAATTCCCGGAACTGAGCATCGTTGAGCTCAATCCCGTTCTGAACCAGGATTGCGAGCGCAAATACTCGCGACGGTCCCGAAATGAACGGGAGCCTCGACTGGAGATACGAAAGCACAGATGAGCCGTACCTCAGCGTCAGACAATACCGCTCCCACTCATGCCAGGCGCCGTGAGAGCGATGGGACTTGAAGCGGACGATGATCTCCAGTGCCTGGCCTTCCATGTCAGGGTCGCTGGTGATGAGTACCATAGCCGCTCCGTGCCGAATCTCCGGCTCGTTGTCGTTGAGCGCATCATGAAGAGCCACCCGAAACCGCTCGTACTGCGGACTGAGGACCACTTCACGAAAGCTGTTCCTGATCTCCGGGTATCGCACCAACAGGAACTCGCCAACGCCGCGCATACAATCGACGAGCAGCTCGGGGCCGCGCACCTTTGGATCATGGATGAAGCGGAACAAGAGACGCCACCAGCCTGAGTGTCCCCCAAATCCGCCGTGGCGGGTTTCGCCGATGTACGTTACAAGGACTCTCGTGGCTTCATGCCCTTCGGCGGCGATCAACTCACCGAGGACATCTTCTGCCTGAGGTAAATAACCTCCATCGTGTAACGCCTGGATCAGAGGTGAGCCCAGCAAGGATAGGCGCCTCTCTCCGAGATTGAAAAGTTGTATCGCAGCGCCAGCCGAAAGAGCGGTATCGCCATCGAAGAGGAACCATCGGCAGTAGCGCTGGAAGAGTTCATCCCCAAGCCGCTCCTTCAGCTTTTGAACTGTGTGAACGTGTTGGCGATCAACCCGCCGGCCCCGTTTCTGCGTTATCACGGCCCGAACTATCTGGGTTGCAGGCCTTCCGTCACGCAGGCTCAAATAAAGAAGCGTCGCATTCTGCGCGCCGTCCCAGTTCGAAATGGTGGCAGGAAAGAGCTCGAGAATACGATCACGATTTCCCTTGTCGATCTCTTCGCGTATGACAGCTTCCGCAGCGTCGTGAAACAGAGTAGATTCCAGCAGGCCGATGCAATATCTCACTCGCTTCTCGGTATCGAACTCTTGCGGCAGCAGCAAGGCAAGCATCGGAATGAGAGATGAAGCCTGATGCGAATCCGCGGACGAATGCGGAAAGATCATGGAGGCTAGATCAGACTGCTGCTTGCTCGTCAGCTTTCCGATGTGCAAAGCCGCCCAGCGATTGAAGACCTCTTCCGTCAACTGGCTTCCGGCGAAGACGAAGGGATATTGTGGATCGAGGTACTCGCGAAAGAACCAATCGAACCCCTGATCCGATGCCAGTCGTAAACTCTCTGCGATCGCCTGAGCGGCCTGCGGCCATATTGGATCGTCGTAGGAGAACCACAAAGGGCGCCGTCCGAGTTCAGCAAGCTTCTCGATGAAGCAGACTGCAAGCGCATGGTCCTGCGATTCGGCAACGATATACGCCGCGGCGGGAACGTGTTTGGTTTTGCCCAGAATGTCTTTGATGCAGTCACAAAGAGCTGGGCGCACCTGCTCCAACCATCCGAGCCGCCGGACGATCGTGGCCGCGAAAGCAAAGCTGCGCCACTCAGCCTGATTACCAGACAGCAGCCCTGCAGGATTGGCGCGTGCGGCGTCCGCAATCGAGTATCCCCTGCAAAAGTCATCGAAAGAACGCAGGGCCAGCTCGAAACGTCCGCCCTCAAGCACGACCAGGCCGGCGGACTGAAAACTTCGGAGTGCCTGATCTATTAGTTGTGCCTTGCTCACATTTGCGACAGTCGGCAGTAACGTATCTAACCTGGACCGCGCCTTTTCCTCTCGAATCGCTCGATCTCTATCGAGTGCGCCGACGAGATCGGAAAGGAGCTTCATTCGTGACCCAGCATCGGGATATTCCGCGTCGAATTGCGGGGTGAGGCTTACCTTTTGGTCGCTCGCGGCCCACTCTTTCAACCTCTTGGTGAGGAGCTGATACAGAAGATCGCCTAATGTTTCAGTTTCGTGTTCTGTGCCGCTCTGCAGCCCATCGAAGAGAAGGCGGCAGAATAGCGGAGTATCCGCCATCATGTACAACTCAGGCGAGGACCGTAACCGGTTCAGCGCAAGTGAGGCTGTCGAAATTGCATCGTTATCCTTTTTCCCATCGGCGGTCGCTTCTTCAACGAAAAGCTGGTGCTTGTCGTCGTCTTGAATTGGATAAGGAAGACAAAGTTGCCATCTGGTGTGATCGAGCCCCGCAAGCTCGACAGGGCGTCCAGTCGCCAGGACCTGCACTGTGGACCAGTGGTCGACGACTTGCCCGAGACGTTCGACAATCTCTTTGGCAACCTCCAGCGAAACTTCGTCAAGGCCGTCGATGAGGATTGCGACCTCAAGCCCCGAAGTCAGCAGAGCGGACAGATCAAAACCCGAAGCCGTGGGAAGAATCTGGTCGTTCACGAACGACGAGAGGGAGGTGATGAACTCTTTGACGCTGGGCCAACGCAGATGTTCGGCATGGGTTCCCGGCACCAGCATCTTTGCTGGAATAAGAAGAGCGATCGCGTTCTGATTACCTTCCTGGCTTTCGATAGCGAATGTTGCCGCCAGTGTACTTTTCCCGGAACCGAGATCGCCCAATAGAAGACATCGCTTAGTAACTCGCATGGCATCGCCCAAGAGGATGGGCCGCACCTGCCGAGCCTGTTGCCTTTGATCCGGTCGCTCGATCTGCGGTTTTAGTTTTGCCAATTCGATAGTGACGAATGCCGGGATCGTATGCGGTAGCGTCCCGTAGGGTCGTAACGCCCGTGACTTCGCCTCGATCATCTTCCGAGCATGGCTCTCGCAGGCTTGTCGGTAATCTGCCAACTGTGGGAAAACGCGCACAGGGGCAGCTCCTCCGCCTTGCACTACCGAGTCACGGAAAAACAAATCTGTTGCCTCTATCGACTGGCGCCATTCTCGGATTGCGGACTGCGGGTCGAAATCGAATGTGCGGTAAACAAATTTCTCATCGTGGACCTGGATCAATGAGAATGAGTTCGTATAGGTTGCATCGGCGTAGGTGGCGCCGCCGGTCATGATGTACGCCGCCCCCCCATTGCGATCCGGCCGCCGACTTTCACCGTGAGTATGCCCGGTCAACATCAAGTGGCAACGGCCCGCGACAACGTCGAACGTATTCGTCCGCCCTCGTGCGTGAACTTCCGAATCGTGGTACCAGTCTTTGGGATGATGGAGCAGGAATATCGTAGGAGGAGCAGTTGGGAGCTTCTGCGGATGCAGCACTTGCCCATGAGCCTCCAGGACATCGAGGATGGGCCGTCCGATCCAGAGTTGCTCCTTATCCGAGTTGTCACGACAGAACCAGGCGGAGTTCAGTGAGCAGAACGAGATACCCTCCAGATCGCGCTGCCCGACCAGAAAAGAGGTGCGGTCCGCGAACTGAAGCTCCCCAATCCCAAATGTCTTGGCGAAGGCGGTATAGCCCTCAAACGGGACTTCGTACTTAAAGTCCAGTGGGCACGAGAGCATCTTGTCCGCCTCAGTAGCATCTGCAGGGCGAGCGTATGTGACCTTCTCACGATCGATGTCATGATTCCCCGCACAAATCACGATATGATCCGGCGGTATCGACAATTCTCTCAGTAGGCTTTCCAGCCACTTTGCAGCCTCCTCATATTCTGAGGATTTGCCTCGATTTGCGATATCTCCACTAAGGCAGACAATCGTCGGCCTCCATTCTGGCTCCAGTTTCAAAATCGCCGACGTGATTCCGTCAAGCGCGAGTTGGCGCAAGGCGCGCGCGGATTCAGACCTGTCGCACCCGAAGTGGACGTCGGAAAGATGAAGAATCACTTGCATCGGCTTTGCCCTCTGGCGAGTCGAGACAATGATATTGCCTTGACAGGCGATTAGCGCGCGAGGGAAAGATTTCTGTGTCGATTGATGATTTCAGGGCATTGCGCTCATCCAGCCGGATTGTGACTGCGAATTTAATAGGATGTCGGTTCAGAAAAACGTGAGCCTTGCCCACCCTGTTCTCAGCTACTAAGGCATTGGGGGAAGGCCCGGAGGAGGAACTTGACTCCGGCACGCAGCCGGCGAGTGAAGGCCGGAGTAGAGCGAAGAGGGTGCAGGGGGAAACGGCACGTGTTCCCCTGCCGTTCTTGCAGACAAAGAGAGAGGGGCAGCAAAGCCGCCCCTCGCAGGTTCGTCGTGTTGGTGGTTTATGCAGCTTTCTTGGTCGGCTTGGCAGCGGCCTGTGGCGTCTTCCTTGCTTTCTCCTTCGCAGTGAACTCCTGCCGTACCTTGGTGGCGATGGCGTCGGTGTCCACTTTATATACGGTGGCAGCTTCTTTGAGAACGGTCGCCGGATTGCCCCGAGAGGACGCTAGCAGGATGCTGGCCTCCACCATCATCCGGGAGAGCGTTCCCTCATCAGCACGACGGACGAACGCAATCAGGGTCTTGCCGACACCTCCATCGTCGCGCTTCTGTCGGATGCCGTGCTGCCGTGCCAGCATCTCGACGCGGTTCTCATCCATGATCCTTACCAGCTTTTCGAGAATGAAGAGCAGGTCACGCTTGAGCAACCGAACGGGAACGGCGGCGCTCACAGCGGCGAGGACACGGAGGCCGGTCGTGTTGGCGATGGCCTGCTCCTTACGCTGCTTCTCCTGCTCGGTCTTCCACTTCTCATCGGTGCGGTTGTTTGGCTGCTTCGGATGATGGACCGGGCAATTGGGATTGGCACACACCTTGTGGATAGTTCCAACGTCGCTGCCTTCGGTGATGATGGCCTCGGTGGTGAACTTGCATACTTTGAACTCGGGCCGCTTCGCATCGTCTTTCGATTTCGGCTTGTCGTCCCGAATTGCGGTGTAGCTGTTCCTTGGCAATACAGGGCTTCCATCTTTCGGTGCGCCATACGCGGTGCTGATCTGCACCAACTCCGGCTTCGCGGCGACGGTCTGCGCAACGTGCGCTGAGACTTTGGCACCGTAGCAATTGGGGTCGGTGCATCGATCACCCTGTCTTCCGAGGTCATCGCCGAACAGCAGCTTGTTATGTCCTGTCCTCTTGGGGCAATCGGCACAACTGCCAGCGGTCGGAACAAGCTGCGCATCCCGCTTATTGAACGGCGCATCTTTCAAGACCAACAGGATATTGCTGTCAATCCAGAATTGCAGGTTGCGGACAGGCAGCAGGATACGGGCGGGTTTCGATCCGCCGTTGTAAACCTCTTTGAAGCAAGCAGAGAGTGCGGCTTCCTGCTGGTCGGCGGGCAGCTTCGCCAACAGCAGCGCATGGCCTACACCGATTGCATCGGCATAGAACGCCTCGACCGCAGCGGGGACAAGGTCGACCAATTTCAACCTCGAAGCCACGAAGACAGGTGACTTGCCCACCTTCGCCGCGATCTGCTCGATGCTGTACTTCGGGTCTTCCAAGTCCAGCAAAGCGCGAAACCCCTGCGCCTCTTCCATCGGGTGGATTTCGGACCTGACAAGGTTCTCCACCAATTGGGCTTCCAACGCGGCTGCATCGGAGAGATGAACGATGCGGACGGGCACGGTCGGGACTTCGGCCATTTGCGCGGCACGGTAACGCCGTGCTCCTGCGATGATCTCGAAGCCGTTCTCCGTGAGAGGACGAACCAACAAGGGCGAGAGTACGCCCTGGGTACGGATGGACGATGCAAGTTCTTTCAAGGCAACTTCTTCGAAGGTGCGGCGCGGATTGGTCTTGGACTCACTCAGCAAAGCGAGTGTTACGTTGCGGTATTCCGTGGCATTGACGATTTGCGTTTCCATGATGGTGTGCTCCTTTCGAGCGGTTGAGGGTTAACGGTAGCGGGGCGGAGACACACTCACTGTTCCGCCCCTTGGGAGCGGACTAGCCACGTATGCACTTGTCCGTGAAAGCCTCTGCGAATCCCTGCAAGCGCAGGTTGTTGTCCCACGTCTTTGCAAATCGCTGGTGCTGCTCATGCAAAGCGATCAGGTGGACATAGTTGCCGCGCACGATGTTCCGGCTCCACTGCTCGACGCCTAGATAATCGTTGCGAAAATAGAACGCGGACAGGTGCGGGCCTCCGGCCATGCCAAGCTCGAAACACATTTCGGGGTCGCGCATGGGATCGCCGTTCTGTTCCCCATAGTGACAGACGGAAATCGCGAGCAGTCCCATCGGGCCGGACTCGTCCATCGCTTCGATGACAAGCTCCATGTACGGGGCGTTGTCGATCTTGAGGTAGAGGCCGGGGTGCCACCCTCCGGCCATCTTGAGGATTTGAAGGATGATCTGCATTTACGCCACCTTCGCCAGTTCTGCATCGGGCATCGTCTCTGCGGCTGCGGACGATTCCAAGGCGGCAAGGATGACAGCGGAGGTCTGCTGAATGACTTCCAGCGACTCAATCAGCAACGAGGCGTTGCCATGATAGAGACTGATATAAGAGGCGCTGGCATTGCCGGTTTGCAAACCAATTGCCTTCCCGACAACGAAAGCGATAGCTTCGGCCTCTGTCTCCCGCACCGTCTTGGTAGTCGTGGTGCGGCGGCTGGCGTGCATCAGGAGTTCGTGTGCCAGCTCATGCACCAACGTAGCGAAGGTTTCCGCCTTCGATTGATCGGGCAGGATGGCAATGCGTCCGCCATAGCTCACACCAAGCGCGGGCGCGATCTTCTCGGTAAAGACAAGCTCGATGCCCTGCTTTTCAATGAATGCCAGAAGACGGTCGTAGTTCTCTCCTGCATCCCCCTGAACGTGTTCCATCTGGGGAAGGTCGGGGCCGTCTGTTTGCTCCAAGTCCCACACATAGGCATTCCTAAATCCAAGAAGGACGCGGGTATTCTGCTTGGTGATGTCCTTCTCGGCTTCTGCGTCCTGCTTGCGCTTGATCCCGATGATGGGGGCCAGAATGCGGATGCCCTTCTCGCCCTTCTTCACGCGTCGGCCTAGCTGGTTCCACGCATACATCCCCGCAACGCGCGTTGCGGTCGGGCGTTGTCTCGCAATCTCCAAGACATTGCCGAAGGAATACGAATGAAAACGGCTCATTGCATTCAGGTAGGCGGTGAGTGCGTCAGAGTGTCCGGCCTCTAGCTGCTCGATGAGGCTTTGGACGTTGGCGGCAATCATCTCTTTCGCGGTCTGCCGTGGCTGCGGCTGTTTGGCGTTTTGCGTGGACGGGGTGGCGACGGGGGTGATGACTGTGTTGTTCATGGGTGTTTCCTCCTTGGCGGTTGCCGTTGTTTTTCATGCCATGCGTGGCATGTACCTACATGCCGAACGCCTCCTGGCGAAGGCGGGGCGGCAAGGCGCAAGGGAGGGGTATCTCCCACCGGAGCGAAGCGGAGGCAAGCGAAGCGCAGTGATTTTTACGAAGGAAAAATTATGGGGACACCCTTGTCGCCGCGCCAGGGCAGCGCCCTCAGCGAGGCTTGGTTTCCTTATTCGTGCGCGTTCGCGCACATGACTCATGGGGGAGGGCGTTGCGGGAAGGAACGTCCCGCTGAGGAGGGTGGCGGAAGACGCGACAGCGGCTGCAGACAGGGAGGAGCGCCGCTCCACCCTACAGACGGTTGCGGTCGCTCTGCGGGTCAGGAGTGAATTCCGTTACTGCCGGAACGAGCTGGACTTGCTCTATATGCACCCGACGCACCTTCTCCGCATCGTATATTTCGATCGAGCTAAGCGAGGAAGCACCCTCCCCTACTCGGTGTCCTGAACGATGGGCATGGAGTTCTATAGTGACCAGAAGTCCGGTGTTCACTTGCGAAGCGGAATGACGCAAAGGCAAACTAGCAGGAAAGAGCAGGTTGCGAGCGCTCTCTTCGAGCCATCGCGTCCACTCTGAGTATGTTTCTCGCTTGTGCGGTTCTAACCCTTGCAGTCCTTCTTGATTCAGAGATTGGCAGCACTTTTCTTCTATGTTGCGTCCTTCTTCTGCGGCATCGCCGCTCCCGTATGAGGCCTTCGAGGAGATACTTTTGGGCGTATACAGAGCAGTCGGGATCGATGAGATTACTTCGCGTATCGAGCACATCCGGAATCTGCATCGGCTACGCCATCCAGTGACGGAGCAAGATCGACTGGCTCATGCGCGGCGCGAACAGAAGATCAAGGACTTTCTTTCTAACCTGAAGCGTACCGGGGTTCGTCCGATGGTCCCGATGGTGCATGAGCTGGAAGAACTTTGCAGCCTTTCCACCGGAGGCGGGTACCGTCTGTTCGGATACGAGCTGGATGCGATCCGGGAATACGACCGGCGGCTCAATGCGAAGCGGACGCATATCGTGGAATCGCACATCTTCGAGCGCGACACCTTGGTAGAGCTTCCATTGGAACTTGCCGAAGAGACCATGCTTACGCTGGATGCCACCCTGCGGAAGATCGTTCCCCGTTGGCAGAAGGATGTGCCGATCCGTTACGTGGCCGGGCACGTATGGCGGCAGCCCAGCGTGTTTTATGTCCATGTCGGCACGGAGGACAGCTTAGGTTCCAGCATTCCGGCCGGTGCGCTGGCGCAGGTGCAACTGATCGGCAAAGAGGAGGAGTTTTCTCCTCGACCGACAACCATCTATCTCTTCCAGTTTCCCAATGGATATCGGTTTAGCCGATGCGTTCTATCGCAGGGCAAACTCCAGCTGCTCTCCTCGAACTTCTCGTATCAGAAGAAGGAGGAGTTCTCTTATCCCGGGGACTTGGTGCGGATGGTGGGCAAGGTTCTCTCCTTCGCGCTACAACTCCCACAGCCGGAACATCCTACCTCGCAGGATCTCTCCGCCTACGACGGCACAGGCTCTCTTCGCTTGCCGTGGGAGCACAAGACGCGCGGAAGCTATCTCACCACGAAGTTCCGGCGTTTTGTGAGGACGAAGGAGGAGTTGCGCTTTGTGAGGGACGCACTCCAGTTGCCGATCCATGCGAGCGAGCGCACCAAGCGCCGCTATCGAGGCGAGACGCCCACAGAACCGCATGTGGACGTACTGATTGAGTCCACCGTGGAGACGGTAGGCCGCTTCACGGACGCGCTGCGGACAGGAGGATATCCCATACGCGATACAGGCCGCTTCACGCTCGAAGCCCTGCTGCACGCTAAGCACTATGACGATCTCCTGCAACGGCAGTCTGAAGTACGGCAGCCGTTGCCCGAAGCGACGTGGCGAGCCATTCGTGGAGAGATGGCGGAGCTGACACCGCTCCTCTTGATGAAGTTTCCCAACCTCAGCCGGTTAGAGGATCGCCTCGTTCGCGTGGCCCATGGAAGTGTTCGCCCCGATCTGCAACCTTACGCCGGTCCGGGGTCATGGATGCTGTTGGAGGACGTGTCCGTAATTCCCGATGCACAGGGGGACGCACTGAAGCTGGGCTGGGCCCGGCCTTTGTATCTGTTGCAACAGGAACTGAAGATGATCTGGGGCTATCTTGAGCGGAATGGAGCTTCGTACGTCTTGCTGCCGCGCGATGGAACCAGCGATGGCCCAGTGAGCCTGGGACTCAGCGAGATGAAAGACCTGCGCCGCATCGGCGGGATGGTCGTCCGAGTTCTATAAGGTATTTTGATTGGCAAACGTGGATGACGCACCGTGGTCCGACGGAGCGACGAGGCCTACGGCGTAACTATGGCCACCATGGAAGCGATTCTGCCCAGGACACGCAGCAATTTCCCGCCATAACTCCTTCCAATACAGCGGCGAGTATCTTTGGCCATTTGACGGAATTCCCTTGCTCCATCGGTCGATTTAGAAGCACTCTCTGTTTCACAGGCATGAGCGAAGTGGCGATGCGGGGAGGTGGAGTGTGACAAACATCAAGGAGCATCTCCGAACGATCTCGAACGAAGATGGAGCCGCGATTCTCGATACGGAGTCGGGTGACCTGTCCACGCTGAACGCTACGGGTGCCTACGTTTGGGAAGCCTTGCAGTGTGGAGATGACGAGCCAACGATCATCTCGGCACTCGCGCAAGAGACGGGCGAACCCTTGGAGATTGTTGCTGCGGACATTCGCGCTTTTCTAAGCAGTCTTAAAGAACGCACGTTGCTCCCCCGTTGATGGTGACATGAGTCCCCTATGGCAATGCTGTCCACAATCCGAGATGTCGAGTACAGGGTGGTCGTCCTCCATCCTGCGAGCCGGATGTTGCTCGCCTTCAAACGGGATGGGGTGTGGCGTATTCCTCGGCTCATGGTCCCGCAAGGAAAGCGTCCCTCCCTGCACGTACAGGCAGCACTGGACAGCATGTGGGGCATGTCGGTGTTTGTGGTTGACTACCTCTCGATCCCTACGACGGATGGCGCGTGCGTAGTTGCTGAACTTCTGCGGGAGCCCACATCCGACGGTATGGCTGCGGTCAGAGCGGACGAGCTTGATCCTGCGGACCTCCATGAGGCGGAGAGAGTGGGTCTCCAGCATATCCTCGCCGATGCGGTTGCGAACTCAATCGGTCATATTGGATGGATCGACGAAGCCATCGCCTGGGTTGAGGACACGACGGGAGAGCGTGGACTGTCGAAGTGTGACATCGAGCAGCACAACGCCGGCGGAGGTTTTGCTCTTCTGCGCATGCGATCCCTCTCCGGGCATTCGTACTGGCTGAAGGCAACAGGCTTCCCCAATGCTCATGAGCGAGGGATCACGCGGACGCTCGCGCGGGTTTGTAGCTCGCTTCCTGGCTGTAGCCGCCATGTGCCGATGATTCTTGCGGAGAGGGCGGATTGGAATGCGTGGCTGATGAAAGAGTCGGCCAGTTCGCAGGCGTTGCCTCAAAGCGAAGCGGAATCGTTGAAGGCAGTGTGCGGCATCGCTTCCGCACTGGCCGTTCTCCAGCAAGCGACTCTCCCGTACGTCGATCAGTTTCTGTCCAGCGGGGCCTGCGATCATCGCCATGCGCATCTGCGTGCCATGACTCCAGCTCTATTCACGTATCTGCACGTTGTTCTTGATGCCCTTGATGAGCGGTCCTCCAACGATGCGGAGCGGCTTCGTTTTCTCGAAGAGGCATCGCTGGACATCCTGGAGAGGCTTGAGGCTTCCCCCATTCCCACCGCACTCGTTCATGCGGATCTGAACTGGGGCAACATCCTTCTTGTGCCGCACCCGCAGTTCATCGACTGGAGCGAGACGTACATTGGCAATCCGGCCACCTCGCTCAACCAGCTCATCGCGCTCTTCCAGTCCGCGTTCCCGCTCCTCGGGGACCGCCTTTGCTTGGCGGCCAGAGAGGCCTACCTGAGCGATTGGAAAGGATTCAGCATCGCAGACTGGCGCGACAACCTTCACTACGCTCAGGTCACCAGTCTCCTCACGTTGCTGTTTGGCCGTTTTCATTGGATGTCGTCCGAGTCGAATGTTCCGAGAATCGATGGCAGATATCTCCGGTTCCTCACGGAGAAGCTCTACGACGCGGTCACATCACAGAAGGCGGTGCTCGCATGAGGATGCGTCTCATCGTGCGCTGCTGGCTTTCTCTGCTCTGGACCGACATACGCTTGCGCGTTCAGGAGTATCCAGCGGTTCGCAGCTTCCTTCTGAGACGCAGGACTTCGGACCGCACACCTATCCAGAATCCGGCCATGTTGTCGGAGGCGATGGATCTCGCGAGCATCTTTTACCTCCGAAGGCTCTCACCGCTCCACCGTGCGCTGTGCCACACCCTCCTGCTTCGGGACCACGGATGGCCTGCGGAGCTGGTCGTAGGACTCCAGCTTCTTCCTGCGGAGTCCTACGCATGGGTTGAAGTCGACGGTGTGCCCGTTCACGAGCGAGCTGGCGCTCTGGATACGTTCCAGGTAATCGATCGGTGCTGCTCAATCGGACGGAGGGAGCGGAGCGTATGAGCGTGCTTCTCGGATCATGGCATTACGAAGGAAGGCCGGTCGATCTTGCACGGGCGAAGGAACTTGGAGCACCAACGCGCCGTTATGCAGCCGACGCGGACAGTTATCTCGTCTCCGGCTCGCTTTGCTTCGGGTACCAGCTTCTTTCCACGCATGATCGCGATTGGAGCAGCCGAGAGCCCTACACGGACGCTCACGGTAACGTGGCGGCGTTCGCCGGGCGATTGGACAATCATCACGAGCTTGCCGGATTGCTCGGCCTGCGCAGTGCCGCCACTCCAGACGTCCGCCTCGTACTCGAAGCCTACCGGCGTTGGGGGGAGGAATCGTTCACCCAACTCATCGGCGATTGGTCCCTGGCTCTATGGTGCGCTGAGCACGGGAAGCTCTTCCTCGCGAGAGATCATGCGGGAACGCAATCGCTGTTCTATCGGACGCGATCCGGCTCCGTCGTGTGGTCAACCTATCTGGAGACGTTCCTCGCGGATGGGGCGTCGCCGGAGTTGGATCGAGAGTATGCCGCGCGATACCTCGCCTGCGTTCCGACGAAATCCCTTACACCCTATGCAGGCATCTGGGAGGTTCCGCCAGGAGCGTATGTTCGCTTTGACCACGGAGCGACACGGATCATGGGGCATTGGACGCCTGTTACGGAGGACAGGATTCGCTATCGCACGGATGGGGAGTACGAACAGCACTTCTTCCATCTGTTCCGGCAGGCGGTGGAACGGCGGACTGCAAACGGCGCAACGATCGTCGCCGAGCTGAGCGGCGGCATGGACTCAAGCGCGATTGTTTGCATGGACGATTACGCAAAGCGGGAAAGATTCGGACCGGACGCACCGTTGCTGGACACACTCTCGTACTTCGATGACGGCGAACCCAACTGGAATGAAAAGCCGTTCTTTACGGCAGTGGAAGAGGCTCGCGGGAAGCGCGGCATCCACATCGCAACCTCCTACCGGCGACGTGATTTTTCGGTTCCAGACCGTGCGTATCCGTTGCCTGGAATCGACGGGAGCGCTGCCGCCTGGGAGCGGGCGTTGGAAGAGCACTTCCGCAGCCATGAGAAGCGTGTCGTGATCTCAGGATTCGGGGGAGATGAACTCCTTGGAGGGCCAAGCAACCCGGTGCCGGCTCTCGCCGATGCTCTCGTGGAGCGGCGGTTTGGAAGACTGCGCGAGGGTCTTGTTCAGTGTTCCATCGCGGAGCGTATCACCGTATGGCAGATGCTGTATGAGGCGGTTCATTCGGCCTACGGACATCCCTGGTCGAAAGGGCCTGACCGCGCAACGCTCCCTCCGTGGCTGAGGATCTCCGGATCGATTCCCGCACGGACGACTTCTGGGTGGATGGGAGAAGCTGCCGGGAAGCTTCCGAGCACGCGGGATTCGGTCGCGATGTGGCACAGCGTGATGGAGACGTTACCGCACCGCCTTCCTGGTCTTCTGACGCGGCGCGAATACCGCTATCCGATTCTGGACCGGGATCTGGTGGAGTTCCTGCTGCGTGTGCCTTCCGATCAACTCCGCAGACCTGGTGAGAGGCGATCCCTGATGCGGAGAGCGCTGGGTTCTCTTATCCCGATAGCGGTGATGCAAAGGACCCGCAAAGCCTTTTTACAACGCGGCCCAATCCGTCTGTTGGATGAGAACCGAGGCGTGATCTCTTCGCTATTTGACTCATCGGCATTGGGCGATCTCGGCCTTATCGATGCCAGCTATCTCCGCAAGATGGTGCAGCACGACGGAATCGTGAGCCTGGCGCAACACCGGAAGCCACTCATGCGCGCCATTCACTTAGAACTTTGGCTCCGCGCCCGTCTCACCCCTGAGACGAGAGCTCTTCGGGAGCCGCACGAATCCGTTTATCTGGAACAGTCGAGCGTTTCAGCGTAACCGGAAATACGGAAAGCGAAGAGGTGCACTATGAAGTACACAGCTCCTGCCGTCACCAGTACCCGGAAGGCTTCGGCCGTTCTTGGGTCCAACGCCAACATGTCCGTCTTTTCCAGCATGAAGGGAAACGGCGCGCCTGACAACGCTGCAACCCAGACCGACAGCTCGGCCTACACGGCGAACTGCTAGTCCGGCTCAACCTTGGCAGGGAGGCTGCATCGACGGGCCTCCCTGTCCGAGTTCCATGCGCTCATCGTGAACCTTCCGCAACGGGAACCGGCCTCGAAGAGTCTTTGTCCCCCAGGTTCGCGTCAAGGAGCCAGGAAGCGAGCCATGAAACCGTTCCTTGTTGCGACGCATAGCGCTGCCAAGGCTGTTGCAGGATGTGCTGGCCGTCCGGAATATAGACGAGATCGACGACCTTGTGCTGCTGCTTCAAAGAGGCATAGAGTTCCCATTCCTGCAGCAGGGAGTACCACTGAATCGCCTCGATCCGAAGTGGCGTTTGAATCCTGTCCGTGTGGAAGCTGACCGCACGATCCATCCATTGGTGGAGTCCAGGGCCGAATGGCTTTCCTCCGTCCGCACCTTCTACGTCGGTCCTGCACGATTCGAGCGTTGGACAGAAGAGCATGTAACTCATATAGCCTTGGTCGATCCCGTCCACGATGACGGCGGCGCGGAAGGCCGACGGGAACATTTCAAGCGCTGTTTCCACGTACCAACTGGTTCGACTGAACCCGACGATGCCGACGCGGTTCGGATCGATCAGGCCGTCCTTGCTCAGGCTTTGGATAGCCTCGATACTCCCCATTGCGGTCGCGATGGCCTCTTGATCGGCAGGCACACGATGCCGGTCCGAACGATCTTCCAGCTGCAGGACGATCATCCCGCGCGCTGCAAGCGCCTGTGCAGCGAACGCGGTCGTATAGGGACCGTCTGTCAGGTAGCGGTTACGTCGAAATCCATGCGTTTGGATGACCAGAGGATAGCGATGACCAGGGACGTAGGACGGCGGCAGAACCAATCCCGCGCTCCAGTGATAGCCGTCTGCTCCGGTCCATTGATAGACAGAGATGGGACCCCAGAGAGCGCGGTTCAGTTGCGGATTCGGGTTCCAGAGCTGCGTGGTCTTTCCGCTCTCCGTATCCACACCCCACAGTGCTGGAGCGTCATTCAATCCTTGTCGAAGTTCGACCTCGACCTGGCGTCGCTCGGCCATCTCCGTACTTGCCGGAAGCGTAGGAATGTGGAACCACTGTGCTCCGTTGTAGCCGTACTGTTCCACGTGTCCGTCCGACCAGACCAGGGACGCCGTATGGTTACTGTCTCCCAATGTGCCCGAACGTACAAATGTGGCTTGCGCGGGATAGGGAGAGCGCGCCACGCAAGACGTAGTGCGCTGTTGAACAAACGAGACGGCGGCAGCGCACGCGGAGAGTTGAGAGGATGACTCCTGCGAGGCATCCTTCATCAGGAAGGTGTCGGTAAGGACCACCGCCTTGCTGTCCTTCGACCAGATGGCGTTGGCGGTTCCTCCATAGCCGGCGGTCACCGAACTCGGAGCGTCCGCGAGGCTCCACGATCTACCGGAACGAAGATCGAAGTAGACATAGATCCACGGCCAGTCCCAGTCGAGACCTGGGTCGCCTTCGGGCTTTTGTAGATGTGCCAGATCATAGCGGGCTGCGTAGCTCTCGAGCCTGCGCCAGTTTGTCTTGACCTCGCTCACCGCTTGAGCCGCAATCAGACCATGTCCGTCGGGAGAGATCGAGAGATGGAAGAGCGCCTGAGCGGCAACAGGGTAGCTCCAGCCGCTCCCCTGCACACCACGACGCAAGGACCACGTCTGGCCGTGATAGCGGACCCAGAGTTCCGCAGGCCGATAGAGGGATCGCGCGTCGGGAAATTGCTTGGGATCGAAGAGATGGAACAGAGATTGTCCCGTTACGTCGATGCTGACCGAATCGCGTTGCTGTTGCGGTGCATCGGGCTTGACTGCCGTTCGAACGAGATACGCCACCGTGCCGTGTGCCTCCGCGTAATCCGCGATGTCCTGGGTGGGCAAGGAGACACGGCGGAGACGGTGCGTGGTGAGCGAAAACGCATCGAGATGCCTCTTGCGGTCCGCCCCTTCCACGAGAAAGTAGATGGCGGAGGAGTCGGATGCCCAGACAGTCCGGGTGAGGAGCGCCCCATAGGAGTGAAACTGCTCAAGGTGTGGAACTCCTCTCACGGACCAAAGACGGGCCGGAGGAGATGGCTGCGAGCGATTCGAGCCAAGAGACTCGCGCACGCGCAGGGCATCGTAGACCCAAAGGGTGGACTCAATCTCATTGCTGCTCAGGATCGCGCGGGTTGTGACGACAAGGAACTTCGTCTTGTCAGGAGACTGCTGGCAAGGTACGTCTCCGAGCGTCTCATCAGGATCGCTGAACGTCATCCGGGAGATAGAGTCTTCGACACGGAACGGATGCTTCTCTACCTGCCCCTTTACGGAGGGCAGGCCGAGAGTCATGTATGCCGCGCACAGGCATCTTGTGAGAAGGCGAAAGAACAACGATTCCGCCACGCCGGATTTAAGCGTGTGAGTCATCAGCTTGGCTGCCAAGGGATTTAGAAGGTGAGGCGTAGCGCGAATTGGAACGATCGCGGCCCACCTTGCTGGTAGAGCTGGTTCGTCGATCCGAGGCTCTGGTTGAGCATCGCCGTAGCGCGGCCAAACTGGGCATCCGTGAGTGTGGGATCGACGTAGCCGAAGTTCGGGTGATTCAGCAGATTGAAGGCTTCCGCCTTGAAGACCAGGGTGAAGGGATCATAAAGATGGAAGGCCCGACGGATGCTGCTGTTCCACTGCGTCTCTCCGAAGCCCCGCACAAAGTTTCTTGGAGCGTTGCCTGTATCGCTTGCACTGGCCGGATAGGCGAAGGCGGCTGGATTGACGGCTTTTCCGCCGGGATACTGGCTCCCGGAGAGATACGTTGGCTGACCGGCGACGAGATCGAGATTGCCGTAGTACCGGTTTCCGGTGGTCGGATCGGTGAAGAGCTTTCCCTGAAGCGTGATGGGGAACGCCGTACGCGCCATCAGCCTCTCATCCACGCTCCAGTTGTTCGCGACGGCTTCGACGAAGCGGCGTCCACGATAGTGCGGAATGTCCCACGAAACTCCCATCTCCAAGTTGTTCCGAACATCGAAGTCGGAGTCTCCGTAGGTCAAAGGAAGCGAAGAGTTGTTCGAGCCATAGTCCAGCGAGTGCGACCATGTGTAGCTGATCAGGGCTTGCAGGCCAGAGGCAACGGTGCGCTGAAACTTCACCTGGAGCGAGTTGTAATTCGAGGTCACGCCTGTTGGGAAGTAATAGATCGTTCCAAACTGCGGGTTGACGCTCTTGAGGTTGTGCTGCTGTCGCTGTAACTGCCTGCGCCCGGACGAGCCGACATAGGAAATCGTGAGGGTCTGCGCTTTCCCGAACGCCTGCTCGACGGCGGAACTCCACTGAAGGGCGTAGGGAAGCTGCAGATGATGCGGAAACGCGTAGATGGCGGTGCTGGTATACGGAGCCGTCGCGGCGGTCGAGAACGCGGTCTGAGCCGTGGTCACGGGAACAGGAGCATTTGTTGCGGTGGTGAATGCGTAGAAGCCGAGACCGATGAACCCCTGGCTTGCCGCTTGCGTCGCGGTGTCTAAGTACGTCCCTGCTCCGGCACGGAGAACGGTTTCGTGACCGGAACGAGAGTTGACCGTCCATGCGGCTCCGACCCGCGGAGCGAAGTTATACCAATAGGTATTCCAAAGCGGTGTCCCGCGTGGCGCGAGCGTTACGCTGCTGGGCTGGTTGATATCGCCGTTGATCGTATAAGCATCCTTGCCGTTGGCTTCGGTGGGAGCTGGATTCACCTCCCAACGGACGCCTGTCGAGAGCGACAGTGTGGGAACGATCTTCCATTCATCCTGAAGGAACGCCGAAAACTGATTCGTTACCGGCGTCTTTCCCGCATTCTTCTGAATGCTCAAGCTGTCCGCGCTGTTCGAGAGGAGCGAGGACCGGCTATACCACTGGGGCAGGACAACGAGCGCTGGAGGCAGAATGGGAGAGTCGATATGGCGCTCATCGATGCCGGCAGTCAAATAGTGACGACCGAGGGTGAAGCCGATGGTATCGGTGAAGTTCCACTGCTGGAACTTCGTGGCCGCGTCGTAGGCGAAGATGTAGGTGGTGCCCACACCATTGACGACGATGTAGGGCTCGGCCGCCGAAGGAGAGTAATCTCCGGTGACCCCAAGAGCTGCTCGAAGATCGGTGGGAGTCGCGCCCCCAAAATCGTCGAGGGTCATGTCGAGGGCTGAGCGGGTTCGCGTATATCCCACTCGAAAGTCGTTACTGATGCTATGTGACAACTGTCCCGTCAGTCCCAACGCGTAGGATACGGTTCCAATCGAGGATGTTGAGACAGAGGACAGGTTGCGGGTTTTTGTTTGTGTAGGCGTGTATGCGATCCGCACAAACGTACTCCAGTGAGGGGATAGATTCTGATCGAGACGCAATGAAGTCGAGTTGATACCGGCAGGCAAAGAGTAACCACGAACAAACGGCGAGAGTCCGGTCAAGTTGCCCGCTACGCTGATCTCCGGTCCTGTGGGAACTGGAAAGGCATTCAGAATGCCTTGCATCGCCGTGGGAGCGGCGGCACGGACGGCGAGCGACGGGACGTATTGGGTCGTTGCCGCCTGGGGCTGCACCAGCCTCAAGCCTTCATACGAGAAGAAGAAAAAGCTTCGGTTCGTTCCCTTATAGAGACGCGGTATCCAGATGGGTCCGCCGAGCGTTCCACCGAAATCATTCTGGCGAAGCGCCGTCTTGTTCAGTCCGTAGCTGTCATTGAACCAGTCATTCGCATCGAGTAAGTCATTACGGAGATACTCGTAGAGACTCCCGTGAACCATGTTTGTTCCCGATCGTGTCGAGAACGAGAACTGTCCCCCAGGACTTCTTCCGTACTGTGCCGAGTAGGTGGAACTCGATACCCGGAATTCCTGCAGAGCGTCCACGGAGAGGAGACTCTGTGTCGTTCCCAAGGCGGTGGTCGCTGCTACCGATCCCGTGTTGCCCGGTTGCGGATTACCGCCTGCAGCCCCTCCGCCGGATGCCGCCAGTCCATCGACCGTGTAGTAATTGGATTCGGTGCGCTGGCCATTGACGGAGAAGTCACCTTGATAGCCGGGACTCGCGTTGCTGACTTGCGGGCTTTGTGTCACGACGCCCGGCGTCATATCGATCAGATCCTGGAAGCTGCGTCCGTTCAAGGGAGCATTCTCGACGAACTTGCGATCCACAACCGTACTCACCGATCCATCGGTGGTGTTCATCTCCGGGGTGCTGGAATCGACCGTAACGCTCTCGGACGTGGCACCAACTGGGAGGATGAAGTTCAGCGCGAGAGAGCTTTGAACATTGAGGACCACGTCGGCTTTGATGATGGTCTTGAAGCCCTGCTTGGACGCTTGGACGTGATAGTGCCCTGGAGGCAGGACGGGCACGAGATACATCCCAACTTCGTTCGTGCGGGCAGAATAGACGACTCCGGTCGCATCATTCTGGATGTTCACGTCTGCGTTGGGAATGAGCTTCCCGCCGGGGTCGGAGACTCCACCGCTGAGGGTGGCGTTCGTCGATTGGGCCAAGAGGAATGGTGCAGATAGACACAAACTCAGCAGAAGGATACAGCTCTTCATGTGGGAGGGCTCCGAAGCATCGAGAGTGAAGGTACACTCCGTCTACGGGGCGACGCTCCGATGTGTACCAACGGCTTTTCTGTCTGTTTCGATTATGGATGATTCGACGGGATCTGCAGATACGCCCGCAGGAACTGCTTCCCGGTCGGCTTCTGGCTGCCGCCTGGCGGTTCGGCGGTCACAAACACCATGTTGAGGTGTGCCAGCATCTTCGGATCGTCGAATCGCATCACCCAGCGTTGGTGATTGTCATCCTGATAGAACATCCCAAGGCTGACGGGCTTCTGATCGGTGCCGCTGCCCCACACCTGAAATCCTGCCTTCTGGGTCAGGCCGGGCTGCTTTTCGAGGTCAAATCCGTAGAAGACCAACGAACGGTCCCGGGTATAGAAGATGCGTCCAAACGCCTTGGCGGGCTTACCTTTCTCCGTCAGGTCCTGGATATCGACGATTCGGAGATCCCGCGCCGCGATCACATCTCGAATGTCCTTGTCGTGCGTGAGGAAGTCCTTATCAAGAGCCAGCATCCGCTCGCGATCACTGAGCGTGTCTTTCGCCTCGTCCAAGGCGACATTCAGGATGTGGACTTTCTCTTGGAGCGCAGCAATCCGTGTATCTCGTTGATCTATGCCAGATTGAGACGAGGCGAACTTCGCGCGTATCTCCTGGGTCTCTGCCTGCGAAGTAGCTAATTGCGCCGCAAGCGCATCACGCTCTGCGGACACCTGATTGCGTTGTGTCTCGTCGGTACGAATGCGATGCTCTAAGGTCTCATTGGCGGAACGCGACTGCTCAAACTTGCTCTCTGTCGTCGCAAGCTGTTGCTGAAGACCTTGAATCTCTGCCTGGTCCGCCTTCAAGAGCTGGGCGTCATCGTGAGGGGGAACTTGAGAACTCGGAGTGCTCTCGCTGCGCGCGACAACCGCTCTATGCCGCAGGTCGATCCTGCTTCGGAAAGCGTAGATGCTGGCAAGAGCAGCACAGACCAGAATGCCAGCCGCGAATCCTACTCCCCAGCCATGAAAGGCGAGGGGCCTCTGCGGAATGGGCTTCGGTGTCTGAGAAACGTCCTGGAGGCGATCCATGAGCCTGCGCTCCGCTTCCCTGAAGTCTTCCGGCGTCTCATGCGGCGCGGTATCCGCTACGGCTGCGGCAGCCATCGCCGGGATAACATCCTTTGTGAGCTCCTTATACTCCTGAAACCTCTGTTCGCACTCCTCACAATAGGCCATGTGGACCTGAAGCAAGGCCCACTCTTCCATCGACAGTTCGTCGGAGTAGAAGAGCGCGCAGAGCGTCATGAAGTGGTCGTGGAATTGAGGATTCACCGGCTCGTTTCCCTTGCGGTGTAAAGATTTCCCAATTCTCTCACTCTAGCCACGCTTTTTCGAGACGAGGTTTGCGCGGAGCCGCTCAAGACCCCGGTAGTAATAATGCCGCACGTTTCCAACGGTCTGACCACTCCGCGCTGCAATTTCTTGAAAGGTATATCCCTGAAAGAGATGGAGTTCGAGGGTCTCGTGTTGCTCGCGTGTGAGCTGCTCCTTGAGCCGCTCTAAAACACGCTTCCCGTCGAGTTGATCGGTGGACAGATGCGAAGCAAAGCTTTCTGTCCGCTGCTCGTCCAGTTCCTCGACTTTGTAGTGTTGCCGCGCGGTCAAAAACCTGCGTCGGTCGAATGCGCGGTGATATGTGATCTGCATGATCCATGACACCGCCGAGGACTTGCGAGGATCATAGAGCTTAGCGCGCTGGAAGAGATAGAGAAACACCTCCTGGCGAAGATCCGCGGCTTCGGATTCGTCATGGAGGATTCGGCGGGCAACGTTCAAAACGGTGACGCCGTGTCGATGAAAGAGCTGACCGATAGCGCCTCTCGATCCACCCGCGGCGGCAGTGAGTAGATTTTCGTCGGACACGTTGTCTGCCGGCAGCGCATCTGCACGGCATTCGGTTGGTTGCTTGATGCCGGGAGACTCCTTCGGGGTATCCGCAGCGCTCACAATCGACCCGAGGGGCAGGGTGGCTTCCGAGTTCATCGATTGCCTCGCAAGAGTACCGGTCTGCGATGCTCGCGGATGGACGGCCGAGAATCGGGGACTGTAAAGCTCCACAAATATGAAGCGCAGTCGATTGAGCCGGAACAAGGACGGGACAGCACTATAACGTCCGCCGGAGCCGTGCTCTGCGGAAGAAATAGTCCAATATCGACTACTTGCGGCCACGAAAATGCCGTAGAGAGAAGCAGCATCAGGCTCCCCTATATAAAACGCACTGTTCACGAATGCGGCGGGCGAAGAAACGGCTATCGTGGCTTGAACTGAATCTGCTCTTGAATGTCTTCCATAAGAGAAGACGGAGTGGTGCCGAGTGCTTCACAGAGATTGAACACTGCGCGCATAGAGGGATATCGGCGTCCCCGTTCGAGCATGTTGATATAAATCGGGTCGTAGCCCGCACGATAGCCCAGCTCCTCTTGCGTCAGTTTTCGACGAGCCCGCGCCTTCGTCAGCGCAGCCGCAATGGCTTGCTGAAAGGGCACGCGATTCTCAGGAGAGTGAGGCATTCACCTCAATGCTCCTGTGTTTACAGCTCCGCGTTACTAAACAATTGTTTAGTACATCTGGTGCCGCATGTCCAGAGAAAAGGAATTCCCTTTCCTATCAATAGGTTAAAGAGGTGATTTTCCGTGAAATAGTCGATTTTCAACTATTCGATACTCGGATTCTACCGTTCAGGTTAGACGGTATGCCGAATGCAACGCCCAAAGTCAACCTTCAGTCCGGAGTACAAGATTCTCCTGCGCACGTTGGTAGAGCTGCGACTAGAAATGGGCCGGACCCAAGAAGATGTTGCGAAGGCGATGAAGTGGCCTCAGAGCGTCGTCAGTAAGTGTGAAGTTGGCCGCCGACGTATGGATATCGTTGAGGTTCGGCAGTATTGCGGCGGCATCGGGATTGAGTTTCCACGGTTTGCGGTGATTTATGAAGCAAATCTGGCATCCGGCGCTAAGGGATCAAGGAGCAAGAAGCGGACATACTAGTCGCTCGTTGCGCCTCAAGCCGCCAACTCAGAGCGCCTGGGAGGGGTGCTCTGGAGGCCGACCTCAAGGAGTCAATTGCAGCTTGTTCCGCCCGGCTGGCTTGATGAGATCGATCACTGCGGCTGCGGTCGCATTGGAATTTCCAATGGAAGCCGGTTGGCAGTTGGCATCATTCTGATCTATGCGTCGGCTGTTTCGATGAATGCGTCGGTTATGTAGACCATGACGACACTTGGCAGCAGTTCCTCATCAGGAATGGTGTGAGCAGAAGGACGCAGACCGCCACCTCACGGGGTGCAATCCTGTTCATGAATGTCGGTTGTGATAGGCCGAAGATAGGTCGTCTATGCCCAGTCGAATGCTCCGATGTTTTCTACTCTTTTGGTCTAGCTCCATAGTGCTCACCTCTCTTGCTCTTGCCCAGGCACCGGATGGCCGATCTCTCAGTGGGTCGGACGCACACGACTCGCCTTTGGGGCTCAATGGCCGCCTGACTGGAGACTGGGGTGGAGTACGAAGCACTCTCAAGGAGCATGGAGTGGACTTGGACTTCGACTTCGAGTACATCAGCGACTCACTGTGGAATGTGAAGAGCGATAAGAAAGAACGGCTGGCCAGTTGGAATCGCGGACGTGGAACCATCGACATCGATCTGGCCAGTCTCATCCATACACTTGGTCTCTATTTCCATGCAACGGCACTTTGGCAGGGCACAAGTGATCCGTTATCAGCTAACTCGTGAATGCGGAAAGCTTGTCCTGATTGCGTTTGGATCAGCTTCTGCGATTGCACATGCCGAGCGTAGTCTGTTGCTCTCAGCGGGAGCACAGGGGGATTGAGTGCTGAGCTGCGACAGAACTTGCGCGATAACGGCAGAGACCTAGTCGGCTACTTGTCGAGGGTAATCTGGGCGTTACCCCCGAGGCGCTCTTTTCTGGCGAGCACCTCCCCGGAAGCGCCGCCATCGGACTCCGCCAGATAGACGGCTCGGGTTCCAGCCGAAGCGAACGGCCGCCGTACAGAGCCGCACCTTTGCCGCTCAAGATCTCCTTCAGGTCCTAGGACCGGCTTCTTCTCTTCAACCCGTCTTCGTGTCCCCTTGACCGCGCCAAAAGATTCTCCCTTGTCGATGGCGAAGGTACCGTCTCGACTCGTGCGCCCGATTGTTGAGATATGAACTAAGGCTCAACAACCTTTGCTCGTTTTGATTTCTCCGCGAGCGTACGCTCTGGTTGGGGTATGAGCGGGCGGCTTGCTGTTTGCTGAGGCAGTTTGTCGTGGAGCACTATATTCACAAGAGACTTGTGGACGTGGATCCGTCCGTTGTAAGAGATATAGCCAAGCTTCCGAAAACGGTTCATGAACTTGCTTACTCGGGATCGTGTTGTCCCAATCATGTCGGCAAGTGCCTCTTGCGTAATCGGAGGAATGGTTGTCTGCGGCTCCCCCGAGTCGCCAAACTGAGCCATAAGCAGAAGAGTTCTAGCGAGACGCTTCTCGCTATTGTTGAATAGCTGGTCGACAAGATCCTCTTGTGTTCGAATCGCCCTATTGAGTACGAATTTCAAAAACATGTCAGAGAACTCATGTTCATGGTGCAACATGTTGATCATCTCTTGCCGACTAAGCTTCAGTGCGACACATGGGGTTATTGCTATGGCCGATGCGGCGTGAAGTCCAGCAGCTCCCGCGAGTGACTCTTCTCCAATAAAGTCTTGCGCTCCCATTCGGGAGACGGTAGCTTCCTTGCCCCGTTTTGAGACCACGAGGAGTTTCGCCCTTCCAGATTTCAGGTAATAGACGAAGTGTGCGGGATCCCCCTGGGCATAAAACACATGGTCAGCCCTCACGTGGACCGTCTTTTGAGTCAGCGCAGAAGCTGACATAAACCGCGCGGGGTCAAATTTTACTTTTTCGGCTTCGGGCATCGTTTCACCATGAATGGTGATTTCACTCGCCTTCGACGGCCGGGAGAAGTCAGAGCATACGCCCATCCTAATGGATAAGGGCCTAGTCAACTGTATAACTTTGCTCACCCACTAAGCGTAGCGCCTTTCCGATAGAAGAAAGCAACCTGGAGACCGCACATTGGAAGAGCAATAGGACTCTACTTCTCGGCGTCATCACGCCCACAATCAATTCAGCCTCGGTCGAACGTGACCATCAGTGAGCGGGCGACAGATCACGGGCCACTCGAACACAGGAGAATGTAATGTCCACAATGAACTCAGTTGTTGCTGTATACGACACCCATGCGAAAGCCGAAGCAGCCATCAAGGAACTACAAGGGGCTGGCGTTGACATGAAGAGTCTTTCGATTGCAGGCAAAGACACCCATACCGATGAACACGTTGTGGGCTACTACAACATTGGGGATCGGATGAAGCGCTGGGGCAAGATGGGAGCGTTCTGGGGAGGATTCTGGGGACTGTTGTTTGGGGCCGGAATGTTTGCGATACCCGGAATTGGCCCCATCCTAGTTGCGGGACCGTTGGTTGCCTGGATTGTTGCGGGACTTGAAGGTGCGGCTGTTGTGGGTGGAGTCAGCGCCATCGGTGCGGGGCTTTTCAGTATTGGAGTTCCCAGAGACAGCGTCATCCAGTACGACGTAGCGCTGAAGACCGACAAGTTCGTCCTGGTCGTACACGGTACTCCCGAGGCCGTGGAGCATGCGACGCACATCATTGAAGGAACCGAGCATCACTCATACGCCGTCCATGGCGAATTAGTCGCGGCATAGCTTGAAGGACGGCTTGCACATGGAGTCGTTTGGGACCCTGCATCGGCAGAGCGGGTCCCAGCGACGCACATGTTGGAAAAGGTGATCTAAATGAAAACGAACGGCTCGTTTCCGACTTTGATCTTTATCGTAATTGCTGGTGTAGGCGCAGTTCTTGGCTTCAGTGTGCACGCCGTACATGAATACTTTGCCTTCTTTGTCTTCGGTATCTCCCTTTTCGTCGCAGCTATTACCTCATCTGCCATCCGAGTAGCGGACCAATGGAGCAAAGCGGTCGTCTTGAGGCTTGGAAAGTTTCGTGCACTCCAGGGGCCAGGTCTTTTCTTCATCATTCCGCTCATTGACACGATTCCCTACTGGATCGACACCCGAGTCCTGACGAGTTCGTTCAAAGCGGAAAAAACGCTCACAAAAGATACCGTTCCTGTGGATGTCGACGCCGTCCTCTTTTGGAAGATCGTGGAACCGGAGAAGGCGGCCCTTGCCGTCGCGGATTACCAGAGCGCAATCGGGTGGGCCTCACAGACCGCACTCCGTGATGTGATCGGTAAAACGATGCTGTCGGACATGCTGGAGGGGCGCGACAAAATCAGCGCCGTGCTCCAGACCATCATCGATGCACGGACGCAACCCTGGGGCATCAGCGTCCAGTCGGTTGAGGTGAAGGATGTCCTGATTCCCGCTTCCCTCGAAGATGCAATGTCGATGCAGGCCCAAGCAGAGCGGGAGCGTCAGGCCCGGGTCATACTCGGCGAGTCGGAATTGCAGGTCGCATTGAGTTTTGGAGAAGCAGCCAAGACATACACCAACAACCCCGTCGCGCTTCATTTGAGAGCGATGAACATGCTGTACGAAGGACTCAAGCAAAACTCGACGATCGTCATTGTTCCAAGTTCTGCGATAGAGACGATGCAATTGGGTGGGCTCGCTGGTCTGACTGCTCTGACGATGGGGATCGGTCAGGATAAGGCGCTCGCAGCGACTAACAATGAGCCGCAGATGAATGTGCCGCCCTTGGCGCCGGCACCGAATGGCGTCGCGCCAAACGGGCATGTCGCGGCAGCATGAAAAAGTCGCTCCCAATCACGACGTTGTTTGTGGATGTAGGCGGAGTGTTGCTTACCAACGGTTGGGACCATCTTGCACGCAAACGAGCCGCCAAGCATTTCGAGCTGAACTGGCCGGAGATGGATGAGCGTCATCGTCTCGTCTTCGAAACACATGAGGAAGGCAAGCTGTCCTTCGACGAGTACCTGGGATGGGTCGTGTTCCATGAGAAGCGGCCATTTACGCGCAACCAGTTTCGCGATTTCATGTTTGCTCAATCGAAGCCATATCCCAAGATGCTTGGCCTGGTTGCCCAACTCAAGGCTCAACACGGCCTGAAGGTTGTTGTGGTTAGCAACGAGTCGCGTGAGGTCAACGCCCATCGCATTCGGACCTTCAAGCTCGACCAATTGGTGGACGCATTCATCTCTTCCTGTTTCGTTGGAATGCGGAAGCCCGATGTCGAGATCTTCCGGCTCGCTCTTGACCTTGCCCAGACGGCCCCAGAGCGCGTTGTCTTCATCGACAATACCCCAATGTTCGTCCAGATTGCGGAGCGCCTGGGGATGCAAAGCATTCATCACGTTGATTACGAGTCCACCCGCGCAAAGTTCACTTCACTCGGATTGCAAACGAACGACGCAACCTAGCCGTGTCACCAGTTCGAAAAGGAGATTCAGAATGCCAACCGACATGCTCACGACCGAGGACCTGCTTCACGAAACGGCCGATGCAATAGCCGCAGAGGAGTCGCTCAAGGGCGGCGCAACGCTCACTCCAGATCTGCTTCGACGTATGAACGCGTACTGGCGGGCGGCCAATTACGTTTCCGTAGGCCAGATTTACCTCTATGAAAACCCCCTCTTGAAGGAACCGCTCACGCTAGCACACGTCAAGCCATTGGTGGTTTCACATTGGGGGACAACGCCGGGGCAGAACTTCATTTATGTGCATCTGAACCGGATCATCAAGAAGTATGACCTCAACATGTTCTACATCGCAGGGCCAGGACATGGCGGTCCGGCCATCGTCGGCAACGTGTACCTCGAAGGCACCTGGAGTGAGGTTTATCCCAACGTCACCCAAGATGAAGCGGGATTGAAGAAGCTCTTCAAGCAGTTCTCTTTCCCGGGTGGCATCTCAAGTCACGTCGCGCCGACGACTCCTGGATCCATCCACGAAGGCGGCGAGCTGGGTTACTCTCTCAGCCATGCATTTGGTGCGGCATTCGATAATCCCGACCTGATCGTCGCCTGCGTTATTGGCGACGGCGAGGCAGAGACGGCGTCTCTAGCTACCTCCTGGCAGTCCAACAAGTTCCTCGATCCCAGGACCGACGGTGCGGTGCTCCCGATCCTGCACCTCAATGGCTACAAGATAAGCAATCCGACTGTGCTGGCGCGAGTCGAGCATGATGAACTGGACCAGTTCCTGAGAGGCTGCGGCTGGACCCCATACTTTGTAGAAGGTGACGAGCCTGAGGCAATGCATGAACTCATGGCGACCACCATCGATGTGGCCATCGAGGATATCCATCGGTTCCAGAACAATGCTCGTACCGGCAACGATACGACTCGGCCTCGATGGCCAATGATCGTCCTCAAATCGCCCAAGGGCTGGACAGGGCCGAAGGTCGTTGATGGTTTACAGATTGAGGGGACATTCCGCTCGCATCAAGTGCCACTTCTTGTCGATCCCGCACATCCCGATCATGTAAAGCTTCTGGAAGCGTGGATGAAGAGCTACAAGGCAGAAGAGCTCTTCGATGAAAATGGCCGGCTCAATGCAGACCTGGCAGAGTTGGCACCAAAGGGCGACCGACGTATGGGAGCCAACCCACATGCCAATGGGGGCATTCTGCTCCGCGACCTTGATATGCCCGACTTCCACGATCACGCCGTAACCGTTAACTCTCCGGGTGCAGTGGAGGTTGAGGACACGCTTGTGCTGGGGTCGTTTCTGCGAGACGTTGCCAAGCTCAATCAGGACAAACGAAACTTTCGCGTGTTTGGTCCCGATGAAACGGTCTCGAACCTTCTGCAAGCCGTCTTTGAGGTCACCAACCGCCAGTGGGATGCACGGGAATACAGCAATGACGAGTTCCTCGCACCGGAGGGCCGCGTTCTGGATTCCATGCTGAGCGAGAACCAGTGCGAAGGTTGGCTGGAAGGTTATCTCCTGACCGGAAGGCACGGTCTGTTCAACAGCTACGAGGCGTTCATCCGCATCGTCGACTCGATGTTCAGCCAACATGCAAAGTGGCTCAAGGTTTGCCGGGAATTGCCTTGGAGACGTGATATTTCGTCGCTGAACTATCTGCTGGCTTCGCATGTCTGGCAACAGGATCACAATGGATTCACTCATCAGGACCCCGGCTTCCTCGACCATGTCATCAACAAGAAGGCCGATATCGTGCGCTGCTACCTTCCGGCGGATGCCAACTGTCTCCTGTCTGTCTTCGACCACTGCCTGCGCAGTCGGAACTATGTCAACGTGATAGTTGCTGGAAAACACGCACTCCCGCAATGGCTGACGATGGACCAGGCGGTCGTGCATTGCACCGAAGGTGCCGGCATTTGGCAGTGGGCCAGCAACGATCAAGACAACGAGCCGGACGTGGTGATGGGCTGTTGCGGAGATACTCCTACCCTGGAGATCCTCGCTGCAGTCTCTATTCTTCGCGAACATCTGCCTGAGTTGAAGATCCGGGTCGTCAACGTCGTCGATCTCATGAAGCTGCAACCCAGCACGGAGCATCCCCACGGCCTGACGGAACGGGATTATGATTCCCTCTTTACAAAAGACAAACACATCATCTTCGGCTTCCACGGGTATCCCTGGCTGATCCATCGGCTCACCTACGCGCGCACCAACCGCAATCTGCATGTGCGTGGCTATAAGGAAGAGGGCACGATTACGACGCCCTTCGACATGCGCGTGCAAAACGACCTCGACCGCTTCCACCTGGTGATGGACGTGGTGGATCGGGTACCGAATCTGGGCTCCAAGGGCGATTACCTGAAGCAGCAGATGAAGGACAAGCTCATTGAGCACAAACACTACATCGACGCTCACGGCGAGGATATGCCGGAGATCCGCAATTGGAAATGGAGCGCCGCAAAGTGAACACTCAGACTCTTGAAACAACCGCAAGGTTGATGGTTGCCAACGGCAAGGGCCTGCTGGCGATCGACGAAAGCACCGGAACCTGCAATAAGCGGTTCGCCAAGTGGGCGATTCCACAGACTGCGGAGGCTCATCGGCTGTACCGAGAGTTGATTGTGAACACGCCGGGTCTTAGCGAGTCTATTAGTGGAGCGATCCTCTACGACGAGACGATTCGGCAAGAGATGGACGACAGAACTCCTTTTGCCACGGCACTTGTGGCACGCGGCATTATTCCAGGCATCAAGGTCGATCTGGGTGCCAAAGAGATGGCGGCCTTTCCCGGCGAGAAGGTCACGGAGGGCTTGGACGGCTTACGCGCACGGCTGACCGAGTATGAGCAGATGGGAGCACGCTTCGCGAAATGGCGAGCGGTCTTCGCTATCGGCGATGGGACTCCGAGCCACGGGTGCGTCGAAGCTAATGCACACGCGCTGGCCCGCTATGCCGGCTTGTGTCAGGAGGCAGGCCTTGTCCCGGTCGTCGAGCCGGAAGTCTTGATGGAGGGAACTCACACTCTCGACGTGTGCTCGGAAGTAACCGAAAGAGTTTTGCGAACCGTCTTCCGGGAGCTTTACTCGCAACGCGTGAAGCTTGAGGGAATGATCCTGAAGCCAAACATGGTGCTCTCTGGTGTGGACTGCCCGCACCAGGGGTCGGTAGAGGAAGTAGCCGACGCGACGGTCCGCTGTCTGCTGCGCTCGGTCCCCGCCGCGGTTCCGGGGGTTGTGTTCTTGTCGGGCGGGCAATCAGGCGAACTTGCCTCGGCCCGTCTGAATGCGATGAATGTGCGATACAAGTCGTGCCTTCCCTGGGAGTTGTCGTTCTCCTTCGGCCGCGCCATTCAGGAGCCGGCCTTGGAGATTTGGCACGGCGACCAGGCGAACGTCATCCCGGCGCAGAAAGCTCTCTACCATCGCGCCAAGTGCGACCGCGCTGCGCATCGCGGCGAATACAACGCAACGGTAGAGGCTGATCACGAGATGAGCGTTCAGGATGAAGTGGACTATCTCGCGTATGCAGGAGGAGCCAGATGAAAACTGAAATCCGCCAGAAATTCATTGTTGGGAACTGGAAGATGCACACGACCTCCTTCGAAGCCCAGCAACTCGCCAAGGGCATAGTTGATGGCTTGGCCGCGCCGGACCACGTCACAGTGGTCCTCTGCCCACCGTTCCCGTACCTTCCGATCGTTGGAGACATGCTTAGGGGTAGCCGGATTGCGCTTGGCGCGCAGAATGTTTACCCGGAAATCGAAGGCGCCTTCACCGGCGAGGTGAGCCCGAACATGTTGCTCGATCTCGACTGCAAATACGTCATCGTGGGACATAGTGAGCGCAGACACAAGCTAGGCGAATCCGACGCGTTTATCAATCGAAAAGTGAAGTGTGCGCTCGATTCGGGTTTGGACGTGATCCTTTGCGTGGGCGAGACTCTAGAGCAGCGACAAGGCGGACGGACGGAGGCGGTACTCGATCATCAGCTCAGCACCGGATTGGATGGAGTATCGCCCGATATGTTGTCTCACCTCAGTGTCGCCTACGAACCAGTGTGGGCGATCGGCAATGACGAACATCATGCAACCCCTCAACAGGCGCATGATACGCATGTGCTCATTCGGAAAAAACTCACTCAAATACTTGGGGCGACGTGGTCCGAGGAGCTATCGGTCCATTACGGTGGCAGCGTTGAACCGGGGAATGCAGCCGCGTTTTTGGGTCAGGACGGCATCGACGGTGTTCTGATTGGCGGTGCCAGTCTGAAGGCCGATGAGTTTCTCGCCATCGTCAACGCGGGTATCCGTGAAACGCAAGCGGAAATGCAGACCGTATAACACAAGCCAGCCCGATTGCCGACGCATGTGTATCGAAAACGTATCTCGATGACCAAATCTACAATTAAAGCTTTGCGGATTTCAGTCGCAGTGCGTTGACGATCACTGAAACTGAACTGAAACTCATGGCGGCGGCGGCGATCATCGGGTTTAGAAGTAGCCCAAACGCTGGATAAAGAACGCCCGCCGCTAACGGAACACCGAGGGCGTTGTAGAAGAACGCGAAGAACAGATTCTCACGAATGTTGTTCATCGTAAGATGGCTCAAGCGCCGGGCCTTCACAATTCCTCTCAGGTCTCCCTTCACGAGGGTGATCCCGCCCGTTTTCATTGCGACATCTGTCCCGGTTCCCATCGCAATTCCGACGTGCGCTTGCGCCAACGCCGGGGCATCGTTGACCCCATCGCCCGCCATAGCGACAGTCGCGCCGGCATCTTGTAGCTTCTTTACAACCTCCGCCTTTTTGTCCGGGAGTACGTCCGCCTCGAAGTCGATTCCGAGCTTTCGTGCGACGGCCTCCGCCGTGTTGCGATTGTCCCCTGTCACCATCACGACCTTGATGCCTTCATGCTTCAATTGCTCGATGGCTTCTGCCGTGGAGTCTTTGATTGGGTCGGCAACGGCAATCAGGCCGGCGAACTTTCCTGACAGTGCGATGTACATAACCGTCTGGCCCTCTTTCTGGAGGGCATCGGCTTTCGTCCGTAACGATTCAGGAGAAGCCCCAAGGTCGGTCATCAGCGCAACGTTTCCTATGGCAACCTGCTTGCCATTCAAAGTGCCCTTGACCCCTTTGCCTGTTACCGACTGAAAGCCTTCGATCGCAACTAGAGTAGTGTTCTTTTCCTTGGCTGCCGCAAGGATTGCTCCGGCAAGCGGATGTTCGCTGGCCTTTTCGAGGCTGGCGGCGGCTTGCAACAATTCGGTTTCTTTCACGCTTTCGACCGGGATCAGTTCCGTAAGCCTGGGCTTGCCCTCGGTCAACGTCCCGGTCTTATCGACAACCAATGTGTCTACCTTTTCTAGGATTTCGAGCGCCTCGGCATTGCTGATGAGGACGCCTTCCCGGGCTCCCCTTCCCGTGCCAACCATGATTGCCATGGGCGTTGCCAGACCGAGAGCGCAAGGGCACGCAATAATTAGAACTGCGACTGCATTGACCAGCGCATGTGCATAGTGCGGTTGCGGTCCGTAGACTGCCCACACCGCAAAGGTGATGATTGCCGACATGAGGACCGCCGGCACAAAGTATGAAGCCACTACGTCTGCGAGTCGCTGTATTGGAGCGCGGGTGCGCTGGGCCTCGCTCACCATCTTTACGATCTGCGCGAGCAAGGTGTTGGCCCCCACGTGCTCCGTCTTCATGACGAAGCTGCCGGTGCCGTTGATCGTTCCTCCGGTAACCTTGGCGTCGGCCGTTTTTTCTACCGGAATGGGTTCGCCGCTCACCATGGATTCATCGACGGAGCTGTTGCCTTCGACCACAACGCCGTCGATCGGCACCTTTTCGCCCGGACGTACTCGAAGTTTGTCGCCCACCTGGATAGCGTTCAAATCCACGTCCTGCTCCGTACCGTCCGGAGCAATGCGGCGTGCTGTCTTCGGGGCAAGTCCGAGGAGCGCTTTGATTGCGCCGCTGGTCTGGCTGCGGGCTTTCAACTCCAGAACCTGCCCAAGGAGAACGAGCACGGTAATGACTGCGGCCGCCTCGAAGTAGAGGCCGAGTTGACCCGACATGTCTCGAAAGGATGGCGGAAAGAGCTGTGGCAGCGCTACTGCCACGACGCTATAGAGGTAAGCCGACCCGGCACCGACGGAGATCAGCGTAAACATATTCAGGTTGCGGCTGGTGATGGACGCCCACCCTCGCTGAAAGAACGGCCACCCTCCCCAGGCTACGACGGGTGTCGCGATGGCGAATTCGAACAACCCGAGCAATCGCCCTTTCAGGAGATGCTGCAAGCCATGGCCCGGCACAATGTCAGTGACCATAATGGCAATCAACGGCAGGGTCAACCCTGCACAAATCCAAAATCGGCGCGTCATGCTGTCAAGTTCAGGATTTGCCCCGCTGACCGCTACGGTCATAGGTTCGAGCGTCATGCCACAGATTGGGCAATTGCCCGGCTCATTCCGCATAATCTGCGGATGCATTGGGCAGGTGTATTGGGTGCGAACGGCGGGCGCGGCAACTGTCGCCGCTTCGAGCGTCATGCCGCATTTCGGACAGCTGCCCGGAACAGCACTGTGGACATCCGGGTGCATCGGGCAGGTGTAATCCATCCTTTGATCGACCATCGCACTTAATCCTTCCGAAATTTCAAGAAACTGGGACATGCCTACTCAATTCCGAATCTCGACAAAATCGGGATTTTAATGGCGTCAAGAATCAGTCCAAAGAGCGCAGCCGCAATGAACTCGCAGCCCAGTATTGACAGGGATATAGGGGCCATCGCGACTCCTCGGTGCGCCAGCACTGTGATGATTGCGATATCCGCTACGGTTGAAAGTACCAGCCACATCGTTGGGCGTAGCCCCCACATTTGGCGACGAGCTCGCAATGAGTAGATTGTGGCTTGGCTTCCATAGACGATAGCGACGACTAAGAGCGTCCTCAGCGGTTCGATTCCAAGTCGTAACTCAAACTTCCCGACCGCCATGACCCCGACACAGAAAGCGAGAAAACACAATCCCAGGAGAACTGCCGCGCCGGTGATCCTTCCTACATTCCAGGAGTTTGGCATAGCCGATGGACGCACTCTATCGGTCGTTAGGGACATGGCGAGAAAGTCTCCCGTGATCATCACGATGACCATCAGCATCGGCGTCAGTACAGCATGTCCCGTCATGATCAAACCGATCGCCAGCAACAATACCTGGACGATCTTCTTGATGACGGAATTGAGCGTATAGGTGAGGATGCGTTGAAACGTGACCCTGCCCTCTTTCACGGCGGCTACAATTCCGCCAAGGCCAGCCTCCGTTAGCACCATGCCTGCCGCCGATTTGGCGACATCGGTTGCGGTAGAGACAGCGATGCCGATCTGGGCCTGGCGGAGCGCGGGCGCGTCGTTCGCTCCATCGCCGCACATTCCTATGGTGTGGCCGCTTTTCTGGAAGGCCTTGACGAGGTTGAACTTTCCCTCGGGAAGTATGCCTGCGAAGACCGCGAAGTCCCCCGGCTTGACTGAGTCGGGGATTGCACCGGGGGGACAGACTAGCCCGTCGAGACCAACATCATGAGCAACGATCTGCGCGGTTTCCGGGGCATCGCCTGTCACCATGACAGTGCGGACACCAAGATCCTTCAACTCAGAGATGAGTGAGACTGAGTCCGTTCTCGGCGGATCGCTGAGCGCGATGAATCCGACGATTTGAATGGAGCCGTCGGTCCCCGCGGCGACCGCGAGAACTCTGAACCCCTGTTTCTCCAGCTCGTCGGCGATGGCGGCTGCTTTGGGAGCTGGAGTTGCGAGGGCGGAGACGGCAGCGAAGGCACCCTTGATGATTCGCTGCTGGTTTCCCTTCGCGTCAGTCGCGGTCGCCTCTGAAATCTTCTTGGCCGGATCGAAAGGAACAAAGTTCGTCAGCTTTGGCGCATCAGCCATCGCCTGGTGAGAAGCGGCCGACCGGATAGCTGCGTCGACTGAGTCCTGTCCCCCGTCAGAACTTGCGAGCGCAGCCAAACCGAGAACATGCGCCTCATCGAAGCCGTCCATCGGTTTCACGCTCGTTACTGAGAGCTGATTGGCGGTGAGCGTTCCCGTTTTATCGCTGCAAAGCACGTCCATCGTTGCGGCTTCATCGACCGCCGAAAGCCGCGTTGGAAGGACGCCTAACTTGGCCAGGGAGCGCGCGCCAATCGCGGCCGCAAGGGTGAAGGTCGCGGGTAAGGCAACGGGAATCGCGGCGAGCACGGAGGTCAGGAGGAGAGGAATAATCTCGCTCCAGGGCATCGAATGGAAGTAAGCGTATGTGCCGATGAGGAGGATAACAGCAGCGTTGAAGTAGGCGAGGTTCCGAACGATTGTAAGGACTGCCTTCTGCTGCGAACTCACAACGTGCGCGGTACGGACGAGTTCGGCCGTGCGACCGAACTTCGTGCGAACGCCGGTGGCAGTTACTTGTGCCGTCGCTTCCCCTCGACGGACAAGGGCGCCGGCATAGGTATCGAACCCGGCACCGGCTTCGACTGGCAGAGATTCTCCCGTGAGCATGGATTGATCCAGCTGCACCGATCCGTCCAGCAAGTGCACATCCGCAGCCACGACGCCGCCAAGCGATAGCTTGATCAGGTCTCCGCAAACAACCTCGGCGGCGGGTATCGTCTTCCAAGTGCCGTCACGACGCACAGAAGCGTTCAATGCAAGGCGATGCTTCAGCGCGGCGAGCGTGGCCTGAGCACGGCCTTCCTGAAAATACGCGAGCACCGCATTGAAAATTAGAAGGCAGGCAATGACCGCTGCTTCGAGATATTTGTGTAGGACAACCTGAAGCACGATTGCGAATTCAAGCAGCCACGGTACCGGGGCCCAGAATTTGATCAGCACATCGCGCAAAGGATGTGCGGATGTGTCCGGCATCGCGTTCGGACCGTCCTTCTGTAGTCGCCTAGAGGCTTCATCACTCGTCAAGCCCGCGGGAGCGGTCTTTGCTGACGACGCAGTAGGCGTAGCGGGCGGTGAGGCGTGATTGATCGTATCTACAGCCATATATCTTTACTCTCAGGTGGGGAAACCGTTGCTTTGCCGGCGACTTCAGGAGAGACAGGTAACGGTCGCGCCCAACGAGTAGGGGCAGCCGCTATCGTTCTCTCTCATTGCTGCCAAAGAATCTGCCCGGCTTCGAGAGGGACTGACGCTTCGGCGTGCGATGGAACGAGGCGGGCCGTATAGTCGGCGAGCGGACGTTTTGCCAGACAGCAAACGGAGTAAATGATGGTGCCAGACGAGTCTGCCGAAGATTTAGATGCAGCCTGGATCTCGGGTTTGGCCCCACTCTCTGCCGTCGGACCGGCATAAAGTTCCACTCTGAATTGATCTGGATGGAGGCCACCAGGGATGACCGAAATATGGAACTGGTGTTGACCATCTTTTGTCTCGGCCGTGACTTTCCCGAGGATGAGCGTGTTCCACTGCTCGGCGATACTGCGCTGCCACTGCAAAACATCGACGCCGAGCTTGCCATCGTTCGCGGTGCGTTTGTTGTATCCCGCCGCGGCTGGCAGGTAATGATCGTTTGTATATTCACGGATTGCACGGCTTGCCGAGAACTCAGGGGTAAGCGTGGCCATGCTTTCGCGGACGCGTTCAAGCCATCGGGAAGGTACTCCTTCCGCGTCTCGGTCATAGAACTCAGGAACGACCTGCTCCTCCAGCAACATGTAGAGACTTTCCACTTCGGCAGTGTCCCACGCCGCATCCTCGCCGTGTTCTCTTCCATCACCGATGGCCCAACCGATCTCTGGGGTATAGGCCTCCGCCCACCAACCGTCGAGTTCGGAGATATTGAGCCCTCCATTGGCCAGAACCTTCATTCCGCTTGTCCCACAGGCCTCCCACGGTCTCCGAGGTGTATTGATCCAGAGGTCCATACCTTTGACCAGTTCTTGCGCCATCTGCATGTCGTAGTCGCTGAGAAAGACAACATGGCTGCGAACCTCGGGCCGCTCGATAAAATCATTCCAGCATTTGATAAGCGCCTGTCCCGGCATATCCTCAGGATGAGCCTTGCCTGCGAGGATCAATTGCACAGGCCGTCGCGGATCCGTAAGTAAGCGCATGAGCCGCTCCGGATCGTGCAGCAAGAGATCGGGACGCTTATAGGTTGCGAAGCGGCGCGCAAACCCAACCGTAAGCACGTCTTCCTTGAAGACTTCCGCGACTTCCATGTGAGAACCGCCTTCGGCCGAGAGCTGCCTCGCGTAACGACCACGAACCTCGGTGAGCATCGTCTTCCGCGCTCCGGTACGCATGTGCCACAACTCGCCGTCAGTCAAACGACGAACATCGTCCGCGAGCGGACGATCGTCCCGCCAACGATCCGGCCCGCATGCCTTGGTCCAGAGTGCATCGGCTTCGGCCGAATCCCAGGTCGGCACATGAATGCCGTTCGTAACAGATCCGACGGGCACCTCCGCCTGAGGCCATCGCGGGAAGAGAGGCTGGAATATCTGCCTGCTTACTTCGCCGTGAAGCTTGCTGACGCCGCTGACTTGACCGCTGCCACGAAGCGCAAGGTATGCCATGTTAAAGTACTCCGAGGCATCGGAACGGTTCTGTCTTCCCAACGCGAGAAGCTCCTCCATAGAGATTGCCAGTTCGTCCTTCGCGTAGTGGCCGAGATACTTCCAGCAGAGTTCCGGGGCAAACCGGTCAAATCCAGCTGTAACGGCCGTATGGGTTGTAAACAAGTTTCCTGCCCTGGTGATCGTTAGCGCTACATCAAAGGAAACACGATGATCTGCCATATAGTACCGAGCGCGTTCAAGCACAGCGAACGCGGCATGACCTTCGTTGAGGTGGCAAACCTCGGGATTTAGACCCAACTCCCGGAGCAAACGCCAGCCGCCAATGCCGAGAACTATCTCTTGTTTCAGCCGCATCTCGGCATCACCGCCATACAACTCGCTCGTTATTCCGCGATGAGCGGCTGTATTGGCAAAGTCATTCGCGTCCAACAGGAAGAGCTTCGTCCGGCCGACCAGCACCTGCCAGCATCGCAGCCAGATCATCGCGCCCGGCAACTGAATCTGAATACGCAACCACTCTCCATTTGCACGTCGAAGTGGCTGCATAGGCATTTGCCCTGGATCGTTCACCGGATAGAGAGCGCGTTGATTGCCATCAGCATCGAAGTCCTGGCGAAAGTATCCCTGTCCCCACAGTAAGCCAACTCCGACAACCGGCACACCAAGGTCACTCGCCGCCTTCATCTGGTCGCCCGCGACATTGCCGAGTCCGCCAGAGTAAATGGGCAGGGCCTCGGTCAGCATGAACTCCATGCTGAAATAAGCGATGGTTGAGAGCGCTGCTGCGGGATGCGTCTTCTGAAACCATGCATCAGCCGAGAAGAATTTGTGTTTGTGCTGCAGCAGGTCGGACAGGCGCTCCTGAAACTCTCGTGTGGACAGAAGAATCTTGACCCTATCGTCTGAGACCGTTTGCAGAATCACCCAGGGGTTCTGCGTTGAGTGCCATAGAAAACTATCCAGGGCTTCCCAAAGGGGGTCCGCTTTGTGGTTCCAAGACCAATGCAGGTTCAGCGCCAACTCTTTGAGTGCGTCAATTCCCAAAGTCGGTACTTCCGTTGCTCCTGGGGTCTTCTTATCTGGTTTGCTCGATTTCAGATCGCTCACTTTGTCTCCTGAAGCTCTCGGTTCATCGTTGCCGGCGCTGCGGATGCAAACGCCTCGTTTGCGACGGTTTGGGCTTCAGCCTCGATGAGGGCTAGATGCTCTTCTCCACTGAAGCTTTCCGCATAAATCTTGTAAATCGCCTCGGTGCCCGACGGTCGTGCAGCAAACCATCCACTTGCGGCGGCAACCTTGATGCCGCCAATGGGATTGCCATCTCCAGCGGCTTTCGTCGTAACCGTTATCGGCTTCTCACCTGCCAGGTCAGTCGAGTGAATATCGTTTGCAGTGATGTGTTCGAGAGCCGTCTTTTGCTCATTGGTCGCAGCGGCTTCGGACCGGCGATAGAGCGATTCGCCGAGCGCGGCGGTGAGCTCGCCATAGAGTTCGCCCGGATCTTTCTTACAGACCGCAGTGATCTCAGCCGCTAGCAGCGCGGCGATAATGCCATCCTTATCCGTTGTCCAGACCGAACCATCGATGCGCGCAAATGAAGAGCCCGCGCTCTCTTCACCGGCAAACCCGAGACGGCCATGAAGCAACCCGTCAACAAAGTATTTGAAGCCGACCGGAACCTCATAAACGTTCCGACCTCGGTGAGCCGCGACACGGTCGATCATGCTGCTGCTGACCACGGTCTTGCCGACTGCCATATCTTTCGTCCAGTGCGGACGGTGAACAAACAGATAGTCGACGCATACCGCCAAATAATGATTGGGCGACAACAGGCCAACACTTCGGGTTACGATGCCATGGCGGTCGTGATCTGTGTCGCACGCAATGGCGAGATCGAATTTGTCCTTCAAGGCAATCAAGGGGTGCATGGCGTACTCCGATGAAGGGTCCATGCGAATTTTTCCGTCCCAGTCCAGTGTCATGAACCGAAACGTTGGATCAACCGCTTCATTCACGACCTTCAAATTCAAGCCATATCGCTTTGCGATCGGCTCCCAATAATGCACGCCAGCCCCGCCGAGCGGATTCACGCCGACGCTAAGGCCCGATGCCCGGATCGCATCCATATCGATGACGTTGTGCAGGTCGTCTACGTAGGCTGTCAGGAAGTCGTGGCGATGCGTGGTCGGTGCAGCGAGTGCTTTATCGATGGAGATTCGCTGGACGCCCTTTAGTTGATGAGCGAGACATTCGTTCGCTTGGCTTTCAATCCAAGCAGTGATCTTCTCTTCTGCCGGTCCACCATGAGGCGGGTTGTACTTGAAGCCGCCCGTGTCGGGAGGATTGTGCGAAGGGGTAATAACGATACCGTCTGCGAGACCCGTCGTCCGTCCGTGGTTGTAGGTGAGGATGGCGTGCGAGATCACAGGGGTGGGAGTATATTCCTCGCGCCCCGCCAGCATGACATCGATACTATTCGCAGCCAGAACCTCAAGCGCGCTGTCCACCGCCGGCTGCGACAATGCATGGGTATCGATTCCGAGAAACAAGGGCCCGTCGATCTTGTGCTGCTTTCGGTAGAGACAGATGGCCTGCGCAATCGCCAGGATGTGCCACTCATTGAACGTCGTCGTAAAAGAGGAACCGCGATGTCCCGACGTGCCGAAGATGACACGCTGTTCTGGAATATCTGGATCAGGCCGCTCCTCATAATAGGCAGCAATCAGCTTCGGCACATCGACAAGATCGTTGGCTTTGGCGAGTTGACCGGCTCTTGGATCGATCTTCATTGGCTACTCATTTCTTGGACCGATGGCTTGGGTGAGCCGGCCCTTACTTCACCAAAAGCTTACGAATGGCTTGCAGTTCTGCCTTCCGTTTTGCCGTGGTCTTTGGATAGGACATCTTTAGGTCTCTAAGTGCATCCATCACAATTCTGGACACAATCAGACGAGCATTCTCTTTGTCGTCAGCTGGCACCACAAACCAGGGCGATGCCTGGGTGCTCGTCGCATTCAGGCATTCTTCGAACGCTTCGGCGTATGGCTTCCAATATTTTCTTTCGTGAATGTCTGCAAGACTGAACTTCCAATTCTTGTCGGACTCGTCGATCCGTTCGAGAAAGCGCTTGCGCTGCTCTTCCTGCGAAAGGTGGAGGAAAATCTTAACGACGCGCGTTCCATTGACATGCAGGTGAGTCTCGAAGTTTTCAATGGAACGGTAACGCTCTTTCCAGACGGTCCTCTCGTCCCGCAATTCTTCGGAAAGGCCCTCGTTCCGAAGAATCTCAGGATGCACACGGACGACCAATACCTCTTCATAATAGGAACGGTTGAATATGCCAATTCGCCCTCGCTCTGGAAGGCGGCACGTCGTGCGCCAGAGGAAATCGTGTTCTAGTTCCTCCGCGCTTGGCTGCTTGAAGCTGTAGACTTCGCAACCTTCGGGATTGACCCCCGACATCACATGCCGAATCGCACCGTCCTTCCCAGCTGCATCAATTCCTTGAAAGATCAGCAGCAGCGCGTAGCGATGCGAGGCGTAATGCAGTTGCTGTAACGAACTGAGTTCTTCGACGTGGCTTTCCAGTGTCTTGCGGTACTGCTTCTTTGACTTGCAGAACGGTTTGATAACGGTCGGCCTGTCGCCAAGTCTGAACTCTTTTCCTGGATGAACTCGAAACTCTTCAGATTGAATCTGCACGTTTCTCCTTCTGAAAGCGGCTTCCGCTCGTGCTAATTTGAACCCTCACGAAATCGTCTACTAGCTAGTCTTTGCCGATGAAATATCTGAAATGCGCTTGGGTTTCTTTCTGGTCAACGCCTCGAATCCGGCAATCACGTCGAAGAGTTCTTCATCGATGCCTTCCTGCCGGAGGCGATGAAACTTGCGATTGAGGTCGTCGAGCATGCCATCGATGCTCTTCTCGGCGCGTTGCATGGACGCGAGTCGGCTTGCGTTCTCACTTGCCAAGGACTCAGCGCAGGCCTGAAACAACAGGACAAATAAATAATCTTGAATGAATGCTGGTAAGGCGGATGCTACCTTGTCGATCACCTGCGGAGGCGTCTTCGTCGGCCATGGCGTCGCGTGAAGCTTTTGCTCCCAGGAGGCGTCCAAGGGCAGCAGACGCCTGCCGACGGGCTCGTATGCTGAGCTGGGTTTTGGGTGATTGTGAAAGACATGAACCTCCCAAATCTCGCCCTTTTGCCGAGCCGCCTGAAGTTCGAGTAGGATCTGCCCGACCAGTGGTGTGATCGCATCGAGAGATCCTGGTACTTCAAGTCCTCTGACCGGAGTTGAACCGGCCTCATCCAGAAGGGTCTTCGCACGTTCCCCGGCTACCCAGATTTGGGTCACCTTCCCCGGAAGCGCACGCAAGGCTTGGAGGCTGAACTCCACAATCACTTCATTGAAGCTTCCTACAAGCCCCTGGTCTGAACCGAAGATGACAGCGCCGATCTGTGGTGCGTGTTGTGGCTTGACGGCCCCGGCCCAAAGCCCCTGGCCCTCTCCGTGTAGACATGCAATCAAGCCGAGCTCGACGGTTCTCAGGTAATCATCAAGAGCTTCGACAGCCCTCTCGTACTGGCCAACACTGGATGCCGCCAAAGCCTTCATCGCTCGCACGACCCCGCCTAGATCCCTTGCTCCGCTGATCTTTTTACCCAACTGTTCCGTTGAACCACTCATTTGCCGTCCTTCGCCGGAGAACCTGGGGCTGGCGGTCCTGGGTCAGGCTTTGGCTGAAAGCTTGCAAGGGCCACCTTCGCAAGGTCAACGATGGCTTTGTGGTCTCCATCGCTCAATTTGTCTTCGGACATAAGCCGTCCGGCAACATCCTTCGAGAGAGTGGCGAGCGCCTTCTGAAGTGCGAGTTCGCCGTCCGGCACCTTATCCAGAGGCATTTGATCCAACAGCCCAGCCTGGAGTGCAATTAGCACGATGATCTGCTCTGCGACCGCGACAGGTTGCGATTCGGGCTGCTTCAGGCAGGCTCGTATCCGCTGCCCATGATCGATGCTCTTGCGTGTCGCGTCGTCCAGGTGGGTTCCAAACTTTGCAAAGGTCTCCAACTCCTCGAACTGGGAGTAGGCAAGCTTCAGATCGCCAGCGACCGCCCGGTAAGCGGGCTTCTGTGCCTGGCTGCCCACTCGCGAGACAGACTGCGCTACGTCCACAGCCGGAAGTACGCCAAGCTCGAAGAGTGTCGGCGACAGGTAGACCTGACCGTCGGTAATCGAGATCAGGTTGGTTGGGATGTAGGCAGAGATATCCTGCGCGTCGGTCTCGATGATCGGAAGAGCGGTCAACGAACCACCGCCAAGCTCCTTGATCAGATGGGTGGAACGCTCCAGCATGCGGGAGTGGATGTAAAAGATGTCGCCGGGATATGCCTCTCGGCCCGGCGGCCTTCGCAGCAGAAGGGATAGCTCCCGGTACGCCTGCGCGTGCTGCGTGAGGTCATCGTAAACGATCAGGACATCGCGACCTTGTTCCATGAACCACTCGGCTATGCTGGTCGCGGCGTACGGCGTGATATAGACCAGGCCGGGTGCATTGTTGCCTTCCGCCACAATAACGACCGTGTACTCCATCGCGCCTTTTTCCCGCAGGTTGGCGATAACCTTGGCCACGGAAGACGCTCGCTGCCCGATCGCGCAATAGACGCAGACCACATTCTGCCCGCGCTGATTCAGAATGGTGTCGATCGCGATGGCTGTCTTGCCCGTCTGGCGGTCGCCGAGAATGAGTTCGCGCTGACCTCGGCCGATGGGAATCATGGCATCAACCACCTTCAATCCCGTTTGCAGGGGAACGCTGACCGGGGCGCGGTCCATGATGGCGGGTGCCGGCCGTTCCACGGGAAGGCGGTGCTCGATCATCAGCGGAGGCTTGCCGTCAATCGGCCTACCCAGCGGATCGAGGACTCGACCCAGCAGCGCGTTGCCTACAGCGACATCCATCACGCGTCCGGTGCGCCGCACTTCGTCGCCGACGTGGAGATCCTGGTAGTCGCAGAGCAGGATGAGTCCAACCTCATCTTCATCCACGTTGAAGGCCATGCCCAAACGACCGCCTGCGAAGCTGACCAGTTCCTCGTTGCCCAGATTCGGCAAGCCGGAGATGGTGGCGATGCCGGTCGAAAGACTGGTGATGATTCCGATCTCCTCCGGAACGAAACTCGGGGAGTACGTGGCGCACGCATCCCTGAGTCCATCGAAGGCACCGTCGAGCGCGGTCAGCAGGGCTCCGGCTGGCTCAGTCATTTGACCTCTGCGTCGTGAGCGGGCGTAGGCTCCGGCTTAGTCGGGGGCGTTATCAGTTCAGCAAGGCTTCGATCAAAGGAATCAAGATAACTAGAGATACTCCAGGACAGCTTTTGCCCCTGCGCGCTGAGTTCGATACCACTGATCGCATTCGCATCCATCTCATACCGAACTCGAATCACCGCGGAGAAGGTTTCATTTAGAGCATTCTGGATCGCGGCTTTTTGCTCGTCGGGAAGGTTGAATGCGCTGCGGACGAGAGACGCTTCGGGTGAAGCTTTCAGCGCCGCGCCCATCTCGTCTTTGTCCCTGACGCTCATCGACCGCAGCCGCCGGATGAAGACCTCTCCGATCCGCTCTTCCAGAGTGACGGTCGCGAGATCGGCCAATGTCTTCTTCGTGATCGCGAAGACCTGGTCCTGGGCCATGCGCCTGATGGCGATGGCCTGGTGTGCTTGGTCGTCTTTGAGCGCGGCCGCCTCAGAGGCGCGAACCCCATCTGCTTGCTTGTGCGCGTCGTCGACCAGACGATCATGCTCTACCTTGGCGTCCGCTGCGGCCTTGGTCATCAATGCGGCCCGCTGCTCGTCGAAGGTTTTATTTTTAGCTTCGAAGTGTTCCTGCTGCTTGTGTGCGCCGGCATCTTTCGCTTCAGCGTCCGCGAGCTTTGACGCAATACCTTTTTCGCGAGTATCAATTGCGTTCAAAATGGGCTGATACAGAAAATGCTTCAAGAGCCAGACAAGGATCAAGAAGTTGAGCATCTGCGCGATGACGGTGAACCAATCGATGAGCATAGGTCACTTACCCTGGACAGCATGCGCGATGACGAACTTCCAGAAGGGGTTAGCAAAGATCAGAATCATGGAAACGACGAAGCAGTAAATGGCGAGAGACTCGATCATTGCCAATCCGACAAAAAGCGTCCTGGTGATGGTGGCCGAAGCGTCCGGTTGCTGCGCAAGAGAGGTTAGAGCCGTCGAGACGGACTTCCCTTCGCCGAGAGCCGGGGCGAGGCATCCAATACCGATCGTCAGACCAGCTGTGACGATCGACGCGATGGCAATTGCGGTTGTGCTATCCATGAAGTCTCCTTGATTCAGGTTTGCTTAGGAAGTGATTTCGAGGGCGGAACCGGAACCACTTGCCGCTTTGGGACCAAAGTGGCAGCCGCAATATAGACCCCGGCAAGAATGGTAAAGATATATGCCTGAACCATACCGGTGAGTAGCCCCAGAGCGGTCATGACGATTGGAAAAAGGAAGGGTGTGATCGTAAGCAGGATGCCGACGATCATGACGCCGCTCATCATGTTGCCGAACAAGCGCACAGCTAACGCCAGAGTGCGTGATAGCTCGCTGATGATGTTAAACGGCAGCATGATGATGGTCGGCTGCGTGTACGTTTTCAGATAGCCGCCCAGGCCCTGCTCTCTGATGCCATAGAGCGGTACGGCCAGAAAGACACAGAGCGCGAGTGCGGCTGTGGTTGAGAGAGACTCGGTCGGTGGCTTGTAGCCCGGAATGATGATGCAAATCGCGCACGTGGCTACAAAGACGAACAGCGTCCCGAGAAACGCAAGATATTTGCGCGGCGCTCCCAGACCTACTTCCTTGATCTGTGTCTCAAGCGTAGTGATAATAATTTCGAGCGCACCCTGCCAACGGGAGATCTTTCCCTCTGTCGCAAGGCGCCGTGTGATAAGCATCGCGCCGAACGCCATCAGCAACATCATGGCCCATGTCGTGACGATGGTCTGGTTCAGCTTGAAGAATCCATGCTGCCAGAAGATCAGTTGATCCGAAGTCAGATTCATCTCGCCCCTCCTGACGGCGCTAGCGCCTCCGCCCGGAACGAAAAACGTGCGTTTCTTGTAACGAAGAAGCGGGCAAGAACAAAGCCCGTAAGACTGCCGACGACATTGCGCCAGTCACCGCGGCTTAGATAATAAAAGCCCACCATGACGACCAGCGTTCGAAAAACCATGCTGCCGAGAAACACGACGGCTGGTTGCGTAGAGATAACTCCTCTTCGAACCGTCCACCATAGCCCGACGAAGAAGAAAGTGCCGAGAGCAAAGCCGCCGAGGATCGCCCCGCTGACCTTCAACGATTCAGTCATCGGTGTCCTCCTCCCGCATCGACGCGTCTTGTTGAGCAACCCAATGCCACGCGTTGAAGCACCCAAGTATCAAGCCAGCAAACAGGAGCGTAAGTGTCCAGGAAAACCTCTGCGGATGGCGATCATCCAGCCAGACACCGAGAATCGCGCCCAACAGCGTCGGTATGGCGACGGACCAGCCGATGAGTCCGGACATCCCAAGGCCAAACCAGACACCCTGGTCTCCGGCGCGCAGGGCCCGCTGCTTTCTCGTTGCTTTCGCACCGACCCGCCGGGCGAAGGTATCTTCTTCGTTGGGCGTGACTCCGGGTGGCCCAATCTGCCTATCGCTCACGAGAAAACTCCGCTAGTCTGTCGGCGAACGTGCTCTCCAGCTTCCTGAGAGCCTCGCGGACTTGCCGTTCCTGATCGTTGAGGGTAAGAAACTGCCGCTTGACAGCATCGTGCAGCTGGCCCAGGTCAGTACCTCGCACAGCTCGCCGGACCGAAACCAGTACCTTCATCCCAACTTTTGCGAGTACGCCTTCATCAACGGCTAGATAGACTGGTGAACCATTTGTTTCCTGATAGGTCAGAATGCCCGGCGCAAGTGCCGCAACGCAGTCAAGCCGGTGCGGCAGAATGCCGAAGGAGCCCTCACGCGTCTCAGCCACGATCCGTTCCACATCGTCGTTCTCGAAGAAGATTTCAGAAGGCAGAAGCACCTTAAGCTGCATGGGCTGACCCCGCGGGAACGGCTGGCGGCGGCATGGAAGCGGGAGAGGCCTTGCCATCCGGCTTCTTTGGCGGCGCTGCCTGCTTTGCTTCGCTGATGGCCCCGATCATGTACAGCGCGCTCTCCGGGACGTCCTTGAACTCATCCCGCAAAATACGTTCGCAGCCATCAAGCGCATCTTCCAGGCTCACCTGCTTTCCTTTCAAGCCGCTGAACTGCTCGGTTGCGAAGAACGGTTGCGTAAGGAAACGTTCGAGTCGCCGTGCTCTTCCGACCGTGAGGCGGTCGGCCGGGGAGAGTTGATCCAGCCCCAGCATGGCGACGATATCCTTCAGCGCCTCATATTCGGCGAGGGTCTTGCGAATTTGCTGAGCGACCCCGTAGTGGCGTTCGCCCACAATGCCGGAAGTCGCCATGGCAGAGTTCGATTGCAGCAGGTCGATCGCAGGATAAAGCCCTTCGCTGGCGCGCTTTCGTGAAAGCACGAGCGATGCCGAGAGGTGCCCGAAAACGTGCTCCGCTGCTGGATCCGTAAGGTCATCCGCAGGCACATAGACCGCTTGGATCGAAGTGATCGCACCGGCCCGCGTGTTGGCGATGCGCTCTTCCAGTCCGGACAACTCTGTACCCATGGTGGATTGATATCCGAGCCGAGATGGCATCTGCCCGAGCAGGCCGGAGACCTCCATGCCCGCCTGGATAAAGCGGAAGATGTTGTCGACCAGAAAGAGAACATCCCGATGCTCGTCGTCCCGAAAGTATTCCGCCATGGTGAGTGCGGCGTGGCCCACGCGGAAACGAGCACCGGGCGGCTCGTTCATTTGGCCGTAGACCATCACCATGTCTTTCAGAACACCGGCATCCTTCATACCGCTATAGAGCTCTTCCCCTTCGCGACAACGTTCGCCGATGCCGCAGAAAATGCTCATCCCCTTTTGGTGCCCGATCATGTTGTGGATCATCTCGGTAAGCAGCACGGTCTTGCCGACTCCCGCACCTCCAAAGAGACCCGCTTTTCCTCCACGCTCGAGGGGTACCAGCACATCGATGGCCTTGATGCCAGTTTGAAATATCTCGGATTTCGTCAGACGATCTGACATCGAAGGCGGAGACCGATGCACGCTGCGCCATTCCGTCTCCGTAGGCTCTGCCTGGCGGTCGATTGCGTGGCCGAAAACATCAAACATTCGCGAGATGATTGTCTTACCCACAGGCGCTTGAAGAGGCTTACCCGTATCTCGGACCGCCATTCCCCGAGCAAGGCCTTGGGTGGCTGTGAGCGCAATTCCACGCACACGATGCGGGTCGATTTGCTCCATCACCTCGATGACTGTGGCTTCTTTCCTGCCACAACGCAGGATGGAAAACACAGATGGCAATAGGCCCGAAAACTGCGCGTCTACGACACTGCCCCTTATGGAAAGGACGACGCCATAGTTGGATGTCGCGTGTTCGTCTGACATCGCTTCTCCAAAGTGGCGGGTGATGTATTGTTCGGATCCGGTACATTCCGGATCGACCGGCTACGCTTAACCGTATCTCGCGGAAGAGTGGGGAGGCTGTGTCCTTTTGCTCACGGCTAACGCTGAGAAGTATCCAGATCAGCCGGAATGAGGGATCGCATGTTCTAGGTCAAAGTGCTCTCAAGAACTACCAATGACCGAGTGTTGACGATATACCTGGCGTCCGTAACTACGACTCCGCCGTCGAGGTCCGCAATGTCGTCGGGCGCAGAGAGCGATGTGTCGACGACACGTTGCCAACCGAGTGAGCCAGATACCCCAGTTTCGGGCAATTCAAAAGACAATGCACCCCAGAAAGCGTTGACGGCCACATAGAGCATGCGTTTGAGAGAGGCTGTATGGAGCGTGAAGGCGATCGCGTGGCAATCAGGGTTCCAGTCCGGTTTACCGAGCTCGATCCCGTGCCATTCGTAATGCGCCCTGGTTTGATACTGCTCCAGGGTGAGACTTGCCCCCGAACTCTGGATTTCGGTCCCAAATCGTAACATGATCAACTTCGCCACAAAGCGACCTAGGTCCGCGTTGCGACTGACAAGATTCCAGTCGAGCCAACTCGTCTCGTTATCCAGGCAATAGGGATTGTTGTTTCCGCCCTGTGTGCGACGTGCCTCATCTCCCATTAGCAGCATGGGCGTTCCTGCCGAAAGCAGCGTGAGCGCAAGCAGGTTCTTGATTTGCCGCGATCTCAGCGAGGAGATCGCCCGGTCCGCACTCGGCCCCTCAACCCCACAATTCCAACTGTGATTGACATTCGTCCCATCGCGGTTACCCTCACCGTTGGCTTCATTGTGTTTGGAGTTATACGACACAAGGTCATTGATCGTGAAGCCGTCATGACAGGTGACGAAGTTGATGCTTTGGCCGGTGGGCCGATCCCCCATCCCGTAGAGGTCGAGGCTCCCCGTGATCCGCTCTCGCAGCTTGATAATCGTGCCTTGCTCACCCTTCACGAAAGCTCGTATGTCATCCCTGAACTGTCCGTTCCATTCCTTCCACTTATCGGGTCCGAAACTGCCGACCTGATACAACCCTCCTTCGTCCCACGCCTCGGCAATGAGCTTTGTACCAGCGAGCGCCGGGTGCGAGTCGATCTCCCAAATGATCGGCGCGTCGATCATCGGCTCTCCGGCTTGGTTTCTTGAAAACACCGAGGCGAGATCGAAGCGGAACCCATCGACGTGCATCTCGGAAACCCAGTAGATCAGGCTGTCCAGAATGAGCCGTTTGACGACGGACTCGTTAGCCTTCAATGTGTTGCCGGAGCCGGTGAAGTTGGCGTACTCGGCTTTGTCTTGATTGAGAATGTAATAGACGCTGTTTTCAATCCCCCGAAAACAGACCGTCGGACCACGCTCATCCCCTTCGGACGTGTGGTTGTAGACCACGTCAAGGATGACCTCGATTTCTGCTTTGTGCAGGGCCATCACCATCGTCCTGAATTCGTCCATACAGCGCTGGGGATCGCTATCTGTGCAATACGCGAGATGTGGAGCGAAGAACGAGACCGGATCATAACCCCAGTAATTCTCGAGACCGTCGGGTGCATCCTGAGAGTCGAACTGGAATACGGGCAGCAGTTCAACTGCAGTCACGCCAAGCTGTTGAAGATAAGGAATTTTTTCCACGACGCCTAGAAACGTCCCGCGCTTGCCCTCCGCAACTCCTGAATTCGGGTTCCGAGTGAATCCCGCAACATGCATTTCGTAGATCACGGTCTGTTGAAACGAGTGGTTGAGCGGTGCGTCATCTTCCCAGTCGAACCGGTTTGGGTCCACGACGACACTCTTCATGCAGGTTGCGGCCGTGTCTCCAGGTGTGCAGCCGGCAGCGCGGCTATAGTTTTTCCCCACGGCCACGCTTCGGCCATACGGGTCGAGTAATACCTTCTGTCTGTCAAAACGATGACCTGCCGCAGGATCGTCGGGACCGTGAACTCGAAAGCCGTACAGTTGCCCCGGTGTGATGCCGCAAACCAGCATGTGCCAATAGTGCGACGTGCGGTTGCGCTCCGCGTCGAACTCAATGGTCCTCGACGGAGCTACATCGTCAACTCCGTTGAATAGAAGAAGTTCAACCATCGTGGTATTTGCCGAGAACAGGCTGAAGTTCGTGCCTTCCTCGCAGATAGTCGGACCAAGAGGAAAGGGTTTTCCCGGTCCTGTGCGCTGTGCAGAGTCCTGTGGCCGGATTACAGTCATTCCGTTCGCTCTCCAGTCACAATCCGACTCAAGTTCGTCACTTCATGAGTATGGCGCTATGGCGTACCCGTCTGTTGTGCAATGGTGCTCACCTCTCCGCTCAACAAACTGATCTGCGTGGTTCCTATCGATCCGCCAACTTGGACATTTATGGGACAAGGACGATAGAGCTATCGTCGCGATCTTTGCTCAGCATCGCCAGCGCGTCGTTCGCCTGTTCCAACTTCAGCACCGTCGTCTTCGGGCAGATGCCTAGCTTGTGCGCGATCTCAAGGAAGTCGCGGGCATCGTCTCTGGTCATGTTGGCCACGCTGCGAATCTGTCGCTCGCCCCAGAGCAGGCTGTCGTAGTCGAATGCCGGGATTTTATTCATGTGAATGGCATTGACGGCTACTACGCCTCCTTTGCGGAGGTCGCCGAGAGCTGCGATTACTACCTCCCCGCTCGGAGCAAAGGTGATCGCACGGTCTAGTCTAACGGGCGGCTTGTCGCCGTCTTTACCAACCCAGGTTGCGTTCAGAGCGGCGGCACGGTCACGGTTGCCTTGGCCCCGGGACGAGACATACACCTCGCAATTCCAAGAGTGCAGCACCTGAATGGCAAGGCTGGCCGAGCTACCAAAGCCGTAAAGGCCTACTTTCTCTCTCGGTTGCACCCCGGCCACACGAAGGCTGCGGAAGCCGATGATTCCGGCGCATAGAAGCGGGGCAGCTGCCGCATCGTCCAAACCAACGGGGAGTGGAAGCAGAAAGTCAGTGCGCACGAGGACAAACTCTGCGTAGCCTCCATCGACTGTATATCCGGTGAAGGTTGGGTCGTCACAAAGATTCTCGGCATTATGCATGCAATACCAGCACGTACCGTCCACTCCGCCCATCCAGGAAACTCCCACTCGCGTTCCAATGGGTAAATTGGGGGTTGCACCGTCGATGACTTCGCCAACGATTTGGTGGCCGGGGATCAACTCCGGCCGGAGCGCCGGCAACTCTCCAGTCACGATGTGCAAGTCAGTCCGGCATACACCACAAGCGATCATGCGCAAAAGAGAGTGCCCCGGAAGCATGCTTGGGCGCGGAACATCTTCGATGCTGAGGTACGGCTCCGCATCCTTGGCGGACTGACGAAAGATAGCCGCTTGCATCTACGCTCCCCACCTTCCCCGGCAATCGAAATGCGTGATCGCTAAGCCTATCTTGCCCTCTAGCCATCTCGAATCGCTGAGCAATAGGAGACAGCTTAAGGAGTCTGAAGCGCCCACACTGGACCATTAGAATTGTTCGGATTTGCAGCAAAATTTCAACGCACAGGAGAAGACATGATGAAGAGCCAGATTTACCCGCTCGTAAATAGGTTGAGCGTTCCCGGGCCCGTTGCGGACAGGAGTGCAGTGCCCGGAGTTCTGGAATCCGACGAGGTCAAGCAGATCAATCTTGCCACCGACCATGAGATCCAACTGGACGCGTCTTTGAATGAGTCTGCCGCAATGGAAGAAGAAGACGACGAGTTAGAAGAGCAAGACAGAGTCGAAGCTGCGGCAGCAGCCAATCGAGGTTAGGCTTCTCCTTTCTAGGTGTCTCGAATGGCTGAACGACTATGGTAAGGGTTCTTGACTGTAACTCTTGCATGGCTTCCGGGGTTCTTTCCAGCATGCCCACAGGTCTCACACAGTCGCTTCCGTTCAATGGTGGAGCAAACGGCGAGCGAGACCTAAGATGCCCGCCTGAAGGGCTGCTCTCCGCCCGGCAGGTTGCGGGAGTATGCTGTTTCCGCTTTGCCTGCCAAGCGTTTCGTTGGGTCGCTCTCAGCCACTCTCCCTATTGCCCCACCAGTCAACAGACGTTCCACTTTGCCATCGGCCAAGATGGCTGCTGGCGTCGCTTTCTGATTTCGAGGGTATTCCGTAAGCATAAGCAAGGCTGCAAGCAATTCTTCCGGGCGGGCGCGGTGATGGATGCGCGCGTCGTAAAGGTGGTCTTCGATGGCGGGGCCACTACTGCCGAAAATCAGGATGCGCGCCCGTGGCCAGTTCCGCCGCACGATCTCCGCGGTTCCGTTTAGAACGGCACGACCGAGGCTCTCACTCAGAATAGCTATGGAGACCTCACGTTCTTCGTTTCGCTCCGACTGGTTCCCGGAACAGGCTGAGACACCCACATAGTGGTCAGCAGCCGCGAGCAGCATACTACGAGCCGTGAGCAGTCCCTCGTGAGGCTCGACAATAAGTATGCCAGAAGGCAGAAACGAATAGGGGAACGAGTTAAGTACCTGGAGGGTCATAGAACACCTAAGAAAAGCGGGTATGGCACTTTGAGGGCCTGCGGAACAAATCTCGAGAACTACGTGCCCGTGAGCGGTCAAGGACAATCTGATTGTCTGCCGTAAGAGATTTCCAAGTTGTATCGGATTGCACAGTGACCACGCGGGGGAATAAGACTCTTCTCGGCTGCCTGACAATTCCTTGCCCGGTGCTTGTGATGGGCCGGATGGCTACTCTGATCATCCTGGCATCAAGCGCCGGCTTCTTCGTGCTCCAGATTCAGATTCAGCGATTCGCAAGCAAACCTGTGCTGAGTTCCGGCCTTGTGTCCAAGCATGTCTTTCGGCAGCCAAATGCTTTCTCGGGCTTGCTAGAACCCCTCTATAGCTGCGAATCGCCGAAGAGAATCCTGATGATCGAAGGCTAAGTCCATAGTGAGAGCCTCGCTGAGCGGATACCACGCTACGGCCTGAAGGTCGTCGGCACCGACAGAAGGAAGTTCGGACTGGAGGAGAGTGGACCAGACGGTATCGACGATCTGGCCGCGCGGATCGCGTTTGGGGTCTGACTGCACAGTAACCAGCTTCATAGACTTAGGAGAGACATCAATACCTGTCTCTTCTTTCAACTCGCGGGCGGCACACTGTTCGAGTGACTCGGTGCCAGGGTCCAGAAAGCCACCGACAAGAGCCCAGGAGTTTGCGAAAGCTTTTGACTTCAGTCCCCTCTGACCAAGCAGTACAAAGAGGGTGCCGTCCTGCAGATAGAAGGGAATGATGGAACTGGTGATGCCGTCGATGGTCTTGTAGGCCATGAATTACTCCTGAGAGTGGTTGGTACGTCAAGGGCTTACTCCGGCAGGACCATTGAAAATGTTGATCCGTGCCCGGCACTTATGCGCGAACGAACTTTGATGGTGCCGCTGTGCTTTTCGATGATCTGTTTGCAAACCCAAAGGCCGAGCCCATTTCCTATCGAACCTTTGGTTGTGAAGAACGGCTCAAAAATCCTCGGTAATACCGTCGCGTCGATACCTTGACCACTGTCGGCGAGTGTAATCCGAATACGCGCGCTGCCATTCAGGGGGTCTTGCGAGATAGATGCTCGGAGCGTGACCCGTCCGCCTTCGCCAAGTGCATCCAGGCTGTTGAGCATCAGATTCGAGATCACTTGCCGTAGTTCGCCGAAGCTCGCCGTGATCTCCAGCAGATCGTCACACTCCTTTTGCACCGTGACCTGAGTAGATATGATTTTCGCTTGCAGCAGGTCGATGACGGAATCAATCAAAGTGACTACGCGAAACGTAGTCGGCGCGGTTGACTCCCGGTAGAAGCCAAGCGTCTGGCGGGTGATGTGTGCAATTCGTTTTAGCTCGCCGTCAGCCATCTCCAGATACTGACGGACCGGCCCTGGGGTGTCGGCCGAGGTTTGCGCCAGGAACAAGAGATTCATGACTGCTGCCAGAGGGTTGTTGATCTCATGCGCAAGAACCGCAGCCATGCGTCCGGCAGAGGCCAGTTTCTCGCTGCCGATCAGCGCCTCTTCCGCTTTCTTTGCGAGAATGATCGCGGCCTGCAGTTGAACGTTCAGAAGGTCCGCTGATTCCGTCAGCTCATGTTGGCGAATTGAGCTCAGAAGCAGAGCTTGATTCATGGCCACCGCATCTTCGTGAAATTTGTTCGCTTCCGTCACCTGGATCATAATGCCGAGATGGCTATAGTCGGCTCCGAGCAATGGCCACATCGCGTACGAGCGGTAGAGCGGATGAATACCGCTATGCTCCTGACCGGTATGGCTGTCTGCCAGCCCTGTCTTGGCAACTCGATCGAGTAGCAACATGCATTCGTTCGTGCCGGGCGTAATCTCGCAGAAAGCAGTCCCGATCAGTTCATCCTTCGATTTGCCGTTGAGCAGGCAAAAGGCCAGGTTTACGTAACGGACGGTGTGTAGAGGACCACCCAACCCAGCCATCGGAAGAGGCGAAGCGTCGGCAACGGCTCGGCAGAGCATTGCTAAGTCGGCTTCTTGCGCGGCGGAGTCTACCTGTTCAGTTGCCATCTCCATTCCGAGTCAAACCTTTCGGTTGAGCAGCAGATCTTCCGACCGCAAGGTAGAAACCGGTTGCGGGATTCCAGTGATGAGGTCTACATAGTTCTTCAAGCGCTCCCCGATGACGATGCCGTCGGTGGTGATCCAATACTTTCGGATTTCCCGGCTGTGGGCGGTTCTGCGCATCTTCACCACCATCATGATCTGGCAAAGTTCACCATCGATCTCTACATAACGCATCCGGATGATGTCGTCGGTGAGGAACGAGATCGAATAGCTACTGAAGGACAGCTCGGTGAAGGTCTCCGGCATCTCCAGGGTGCTCAGGATGGTGATGCCGATAGCGGTCAGAGCGAAGATCATGCGGTAGAGCGATTCGCGGAAGTCGGTGCGGAAGGAGGGGGCCAAGGCCATCTCGAAGCCGGCCAAAGAATCGATCACCAAACGCTTTGCGCCCGTCCTCTTTACGGCGTCAAGAATCTCCTGCATCATCTCGTCTACCGACAAATCCAGAGGCCGGAGGTAGATCACTTCCAGCCTTCCTTCGGCAAGCGGCGTCTGGAGATCAAGCCCGAATTCCGAAGCACGTGCGGTGTATTCGTTGGGCCGCTCTTCAAAGACCGCCGCAATACCCGGTTCACCCGCGCGTATACCCGCGGCAAGGAATTGCGTTGCTATTAGCGACTTACCGGTCCCCGACGAACCGGCGATCAGCAAGCTGTCTCCCTCCGGAACACCGCCGCCCATCATCTCGTCCAGCGCCGGGATACCCATGGAAAGACGCCTCACGGTGCTATATGTCTTTCTCTCGCCCACTAGCCCAAGGGTCCGCGAGAAGGCCTGCAGCCCGGCCTCCGTGATGCGGAAGGTGTGCAGTCCCGGCACGGAGGCCTGCCCCCGCAGCTTCATGATCTGCATCTTGCGAACCACCGAATTCCGGTCCACCTGCTGAAAGAGCCAGAAGAGACCGTCGGCGACAGTGAAGACGGGATTGTCGCGCAACTCCGACTCGGAGTACTCGCCAATCAGGAACGTGGTCGCCTCCCAACTGGTGAGCAGCAACGCCAACTGCTGCACGAACGTTTGTACAGCCATATTCTTCCCTTCGTGCATCTCGCTGCGCAGCACCGTACGGAAGGAGTCCACCACTACAATGCTCGGGTTGGCAGCTTCCACCTGTTTGGAAATCTCCTCCAGCACTCCCTCTAGCCCGCGCTCGACGAGGTCTTGGCTCAGGTTGACGAAGCGCACGGCGTTGTTCAGCTTAGCTGCATCGAAAAAGGTGAATTGCTGTTGGTAGCGCAGCATCTTCAGTGCCGGTTCGCCCAGCACAGTGAAGTAAAGCGCAGGCCGCTCCGGCGTGGCGTTGGCAAAGATGAACTGATGGGCCAAGGTTGTCTTGCCGCATCCGGGCGCTCCGGCGATGATATTGAACGAGAATTCGGGCAGCCCGCCGCCGAGTATCTCGTCAAGTCCGGGTACCCCCGTCAGCAACTGGTTGATCTTGACTTTGTTTTGTTCTTTCATTTTTGTTCATTCCTTTCGAACGTCACGTTGGCGTCGGGCAGATCTGGCCACACATCATGCAGGAGCCGGAGCGTGAGAGCCTCTCCGATGAATGTGATCATCAGCCCGATTAAATGGGCAATGAGAACAGCGCCCGACGGCACAGCTTCGCCGTTCAAAACCTCCAGTGAACCGTCCGCCTTGACTTCCCATGCGCGGAGGGCTGGAGACTCCCGCTGTGCTAGGGTCAATGCACGCGCCAAGAGTGAACGGAACCCCGCTGCCCCAGCCAGTGTGGTTAGTGGGCGACGGAGCTTGTCACACACGCGACATACTGCTGGCGCATTCGCCGTTGCCGCGCCAGTTTCATCCGCCTCGTAGGCCAGAAGTCTCTGGGCAAGCTCGCGTGTTGTCGGGATGTCTGCGCTGCGCGTCATCTCTTCGCGGACATTCGTCTCACCGTCCCGTTGTCAGAGTTTACGCTGTCAGTAATCCAGTGATTGAGCAAAGGGGAACACCACTTTCCGGCAGCCCCGAATTCACTCCTCAGAGGCGGCCGCTGAAACGAGCAATTGCAGCTCTCGCCTAAAATGACCCGTGGCGGGATGTCCATTGACAGGAATTCTTGCCGGTCAATAGTGCTCGTCTCTCAGGAAAGACTTCCATTAATCTGAGGAATGGGACGCCCAACCAAGTCCGTTGACGAGTGCAGGAATTCTAATCGCAAGGGGACCGGGAGAAAATACGTAACGATAAGACCTCTCATTCAACGTGAGACCTTGCACATAAGGGAAAACTGATGCTTCCTCCACCGATGATTCACGATTGGGCTCGCAAGCTCATTGCTTCCGAAATTGACGCTGACTCACCTTCGACACAAGCCGAGGGCGCGACTCTCCGCGTCTATGAAAAGCTTCGCCGGCAATTCTGCGCCCCTGTAGGAGCTGACGCATTTCAGGCTCTCGTCTCCCGTGCCTTATCTGTAGCTAAGTCTCAATTTCCAGCCCTCAGTGCCGTGGGCGTTGCGGCAAATGGAAGGTTGCGTCGTGTTGACGAAGTCGAAGACTCCCTGAGCATAGTAGAGGATGGCGAGGTCGGAATCACTCTGATCGCGCAAATGCTCAGACTGTTCATTACTCTCCTTGGCGAGGCAGCAACGGTGCGTTTGATTGAAGATGCGTCCCTTCGGCTTGAGGTCAAAGTTGAGTTGGACACTGCAGCTTCGGGCATGCGCGCGACAGGTTCGAACTACCTGGGACCCTTTAGAGATATTTTGTTGGAGGCTGACCAACTAAGGCACGTGAGCGAGCGCCTTGAGACCCTTACGGACACATATGCCGATATTGACGAGCTTATGGGCGTAGCAGGAAACATCCGTAACATCGCTACGGTCCTGGACGTTTTTACGCTCATCCGAAGCAAGGCTGGTGGTTCACACGATAGCGTACTTCTCCCGCCAACAAATGGCTATCTGAATTGAGTTCTGTCATCGCGACACTCCATGGGCATGAGGTATAGGTCGCCGTTCATCCTGCATCTTATTAGATAAGGGGCACGCATGATCAATGACCTTTGGTACAAGAATGCAGTGATCTACTGTGTCTCCGTGTCGACCTTCCTAGACACGAACAGTGATGGCATCGGAGACTTTCAAGGCCTGATGCGGCGGCTTGATTACCTGCAAGGGTTAGGCGTAACAGCTCTATGGCTGATGCCCTTTCAGCCTTCACCTGGACGCGATGACGGGTACGATGTTGCCGATTACTATGGCGTCGATCCCCGCTACGGAACGCTGGGCGACTTCGTCGAATTCACTCACGGATGCGAGCAACGCGGCATGCGAGTTCTCATCGACCTTGTGGTGAACCACACCTCAGATCAGCATCCATGGTTCCAGGCGGCTCGCCAGAATCGAAAGTCGAAATACCGCGACTGGTATGTCTGGTCGAAGAAGAAGCCCAAAGATGCGGAGAAGGGAATTGTATTCCCTGGAGTACAGCGTTCGACGTGGAACAAAGATGCAGAGGCAGGCGAGTACTACTTTCACCGCTTTTACGACTTTCAGCCCGATCTCAATACTGCAAATCCTGAGGTACAGGCGGAGATCCTGAAGATCATGGGCTTCTGGCTGCAGCTCGGAGTATCCGGCTTTCGCATGGATGCCGTGCCGTTCGTCATCGCGACCAAGGGTGCCGACGCAGGTGACAAGCCCGTGGAGCAGTACGACATGCTCCGTGAATTTAGCCAGTTCCTCACCTGGCGGGAGGGAGAGGCCATCATCTTGGCCGAGGCGAACGTGCTGCCCGGAACCGACATGAAGTATTTTGGTAATGCTGGCGAGCGACTTCAGATGATGTTTAACTTCGACGTCAATCAGCATCTCTTTTATGCCTTGGCGAGTGCCGACGCGAGACCGCTAGTGAAAGCCATAAAAGAGACCAAGCCTAGGCCGGCCACCGCGCAATGGGGACAGTTTCTTCGCAACCACGATGAGCTAGACCTTGGACGGCTCGAAGAGCAACAGAGGCAAACAGTCTTCGACGCGTTTGGCCCGGAACCGGAGATGCAGCTCTACGGCCGGGGAATCCGGCGAAGATTAGCTCCGATGCTAGGCGGCGACAGGCGACGCTTGGAATTGGCATACAGCCTCATGTTGACACTTCCGGGTACGCCCGTCATTCGCTACGGCGACGAGATCGGCATGGGAGACGACCTGCGACTCCCAGAGAGAAACTGCGCACGTACGCCGATGCAGTGGTCTACGGAACCGAACGCAGGGTTCACCAAGAGCGAACACCCTATTCTTCCCGTGATCGACCACGGACCGTACGGCTTTGATCACGTGAACGCGGCTGATCAACGGCGCGACCCTAACTCCCTGCTGAACTGGATGGAGCGCGTGATCCGGATGCGCAAGGAGGTGCCGGAGATCGGATGGGGCGACTTTCGATTCGTGAGCACAGGAACAGAGGCGGTACTCGCTATGGCATACGAGTGGCGTAACAACGCGGTCCTCTGCGTGCACAACCTGGAGGGCGCACCGAGGGAGATAGGAATGACCTTGGAACATAATGGCGAGAGCTGCGTGCTGGTAAATCTCCTCTCGGGCGATCACAGCGAACCGAATAAAAAGGGCAGGCATGCGATCCTGATGGAAGCGTATGGATATCGCTGGTTTCGCGTCTGCGGCTTGGACTATCTGTTGAAACGGGACGAGGCTTAAGCAGACAACGCCAGCAGATTCATAAGCTTCAGGCCGTGAAATTGTTGCGGCTAATCGCATCTCGCACGGGAGTTTCACGGCGTAATCATCTTATGTCCACCTATATGAATTGAACCGCCCGGCCCTTTATGCGGTCGGCAAGTTTTGTAGCAGCCTCGGAACAGCTCCAGAAGCGCTCAGGTGGCGTCCAGAAAAGCGGGAAACGGGATGGGGAGAAACCGAAGAGGTTTCTCCCGCGCCGCGATTATCACTGGGAGAAGGTGAGGCGGGAGTCGACGTTGACTCCCTACTCTAGTCACGCGGCAATCTTCTTGCCGAAGTTGAATTCTGCACCTTAGACTTCGGAGTGACAGTCGCAGACGACTCGATGGGCGTCGGCTGCTTGGCCTTCCTTGTTGCGGCTTTATTTTGGCTGTGGTGGAACAAATGCGGCTTCGGCTTCGGTGAGGAAGTCGAACTCGCCTTCGCTCGGAATGCCAGCCTTTCCGCAAGTGCGAGACGCAGGGCGAAGCGGGTTAGCTTGTCGTCTGCGGTCGCGTCAATGGTTGAAGGCAAGACCTCTTCGGCGCTGCGCTGTTCGTTCTCGTTGTCCCCTGCGATGTCCTCGGCAAAGTCGGCGGCGAAGGTGTAGGGGTCAAGGTTGACAAGGGCGCGGAGCAAGACGCGGAGCTGGGCTGCACTCAGGGCGGCCGGAGCGTTCTCAAGGATGCGCTCGAACGTGGCTTGGCTTCTTTGATGATTTCGGCTCGACGATTGTGCTCGGCCTCGATCTCAGCTTGCTCCCGCTCGAACTGCTGTTGCGTTCCTCCTCCCTGCGCTGGCGCTCTTCCTCGTACTCCGCTCCCGAAAGCCCCATACCCTAAGTCGTCTGGATCACTCGCGTCGACGATAAGATCGCTAACCCTCAGTAGAGCGTCGAAAAATCGCCCGTTTTGGTCGCGCGTCTCGGATAATGCGATACCCAAACCTTTTGTCGCTCGCGGACCCTCAGATGCATATCGTCTCTCATGATAATTCGACCCCGGCGAAGGGTGGACATTCGCTTGCGCCTCACGAATAAGACATCCTCACCTTAATTACATCCACACCAGGGGCATTTTGCGATTTCGCGCGAGCAGGGCTGAGCTTGAAGTGTGGATCAACTATCCTTTGTGTAGCCGACATGATGCCATCGTTCGCGCTGCTGAGCGCCTTGGTCACAATCGGGGCCCTTTTCAGCTTTCTCAGTTACCGGGTACTTCGCCTGCCAACCAGCATAGGAACGATGCTGCTGTCTCTGGCTGCAGCCTGCGCGCTTATCGTGGGTGGACACACCATTCCCGCCCTGCAGAACGGCGCTCATGTTCTAGTTTCGGGAATCGACTTCAATCAAGCGGTGCTGCATGGGATGCTGGCATTCCTGCTATTCGCTGGCGCTTTACAGCTGGACCTCAAACAGCTTGGACGCGAGCGCGTTTCTGTCCTTAGCCTCTCCGTCTTCGCCACCGCTCTTTCGACCGTCATCGTCGGAGTGCTCTTCAGAGTTGCTCTCCATTTGGTCGGAATTCCCATCAAGCTGACAGAGGCACTCCTCTTCGGAGCGCTAATCTCTCCAACCGACCCAATTGCGGTCATGGATATGCTGCAATGGGTCGGAGCACCACCCGAACTGAAGATTCAACTCGCCGGTGAATCGTTGTTCAACGATGGGGTGGGTGCGGTGATCTTTGTCGCGCTTCTGGGCGCCTCTACTTCAGGGTCGGCACACCGGGGGCTGCCCTCACCAGCCACCTTTGGGGGCTTGCTCCTACTAGAAGCGGGAGGTGGAATCGCATTGGGTATGGCACTTGGTTATTTGACCTACCGGCTTATCCGCATGGTGGATAGCTATCGTGTTGAGGTCATGCTCACTCTTGCTCTGGCTATGGGAGGGTATGTGGTGGCCGACAAACTTCATCTATCCGCGCCCCTTGAGGCTGTCGCCGCTGGCCTCATGGTTAGCGGCACTGCACGTCGCTTCGCAATGTCGCCGACAACGCGGGATCACCTGGAGAAGTTCTGGGAGTTGGTCGACGACATTATGAATGTCGTTCTCTTTCTCTTGCTTGGGCTGCAGCTACTTGTTCTTCCACTCAGCTATTCATTGTTGTTGGCGGGTTTGATCGCCATTCCCATTGTTCTCCTTGCGCGGTTCGCCAGCGTGACAGCGGTCGTGCGGACACTCGCAGTCTGCCGACAAAGAGTCACCGGTAACGTGACGGTCCTAACGTGGGGAGGGCTACGGGGCGCCCTGGCAGTGGCACTTGCACTCTCGCTTCCGCAAGAGTCTTCGGGCGAGCGCAATCTACTGCTCGCCGCAACCTACATCACCGTTGTCTTTTCAATTTTGGTTCAAGGGCTGACCATAGCACCATTACTGCGGCGAATGCAGGGCCGTCTTGGCAATTTAGCTTGCTAATAGGAACGCTCGGGCATTGCATTCGCGACCATTGGTATCGATAAATACGCTTCTCGCCAGTAACGATTCTCCACGGGTACAAAATCGCCAACGCGCTCACCGATGCTGGACTATTACCCATGTGTTGTAAACGTGCATTTCAAGAGCACCGTGGAAATGGCGGGTCTGTGGAAAGCATGGAAAACTCAACCGTCACATTCAACGCTGCTCGGAAGACGCTGGCTGGAGCAGCGCCTTCGCACATTTCCCACAACGCCGATCTCCGGGGGGAGCTCGTGAAGCTGGAAACGGGAAAATTTGCTGGCCGGAACGCCTACATCTCGATGGCATAGCCCTCGAACTCGATGGAAGGAGCCTCGATCTCCGGGATGGAGTTTTGTGCGACGGCAGAAATGGCAAGCTCTTTCAGCACGGAAAGCTCAGCCGCGGCGGGCTGGTATCCGTCCGACGTGTACACGGTCAGCTCATGGAGCTTGGCCGGAAGTTGGGCGAGGGCTTCGCGTTGTGCGGTAATCTCTTCGGCCTCGCCGCTCAGGATGACGCGATCTACAGCCAGGCGTTTCGTCGATTCAATGGCATAGCCATACTCTACGTGCTGCGACTGTTCAGGGGTGAGCTGCAGGCTGGCTCCCGAATCGATTTTGACTGAGAGGCCGCCGTCTTCGTGGATTTGCTCGATGGTAGCGAGATTGCCGACGCGGATACCTTGATCCCACTCGGAGCGGGTGAGCCGGATGCGCTCGCCCACGGCCAGTTCGCGCTCCTCGGGGCTGTAGACGGTCGATTTGAGGCGCATCTGCCACTCGGTTGCAGGATTGTAGACGCGCGGGCTGTCATCTGTTCCAGTGACGGCGATGAGGTTCTTTTCGGCATCTACGCCGGTCACTGTTCCATAGGTGTTTGGGGCGATGCCCAACTCATCGTTGCCCTTATTGCCGTAGCGGATTACATCGCCGACCTCATAGTTCGTGGCGATCTTGGCATCTTTGTCTGACAGGAGTTTGTCCGTGAGGACGTTGGCGCTGAAGGATTCGCCCAACCGCCCCTGCCCGTGAAGATCCGCACGGATGAGCCGGGTCAGCTCTTCGCGCTCCGTCTTATCGGGAGCGAAGATGACGACGCGGTCTTCCTTGGAAACGTAGTCTTGGGCCACGGCAGCCAGACGGTGTTCCGGGTCGCTGTAAACCTGGATGCGATTGGTGTCGCGCAGGAGCATGGTGGCCGATTGCGGGTCATCGCGCCGGAAGTTGTCCACCGCTTGCCGGACCTCGCCAAGGTCGAGGGCCGCGCTTTTGGAAACATCGCTTGCCAGCCGCTCGCCCAGGGTGGCTGCGTCGTTGGTGTAAATGCGGGCATCGTAGGCGGCGCGGGAGATGGCTACGTAGGCCAGCCGGTCATTGATAAGGGAGCGGCTGGACTCGGTGTCGATATTGGCGATCACGCGGTCCGCGGTGAGTCCTTGTGAGCTGTGGGACGTGACAGCGTAGCCATGGTCAAGCTGACGGAACTCGGCGGGGTCGAAGGTCACTTCGCGCCCAGCTTTGCCGTCCATGCGGACGGTGACGGACCGCTCCTCAAGGGCGGTGATGGTGCCGAGGTCGCGATTGGCGATGCCGAGATCGCGGTTCCCGGAGGTGAACTGGATTCGCTCTCCCAAACTGAAATCCCGGCTGCGCTCTTCAAAGACATTGACCCCATAGAGCCGCTTCGGATCGTAGGAGACCTGTTCACCGTCCTGCTTCTGGACAGTGAGCGTGTTGGTCCGGGCGTCCACGCCGACCACGCGGGCCTCGGAATTCCTCTCGAAGCCGAGAGCGTTGCTGCCGGATTCGTACCGGATCACATCGCCGGGATTGTAGAGCGCCGCCCAAGTGCGTCCTGCACCGGTAAGGTCGGAACGATGCGCCAGCGTCTGGAAGGCGAGGCTGTCCCGGGAGAGCTGGCCGGTGCTTTGCAGCTCTGCGCGGATGGCCTCGTTGATCTGCTGGCGGCTCCGGTTGTCCGGGGAGACGACAACGGTGTTTTCCGGCTGGGCGGCATAGTCCCTGGCGATGGCCGTAATACGATCCACGGCGTTCTTCACCTCGGTCACACGGCCCTGCTGAGCCAGCAACTCGACGCCCTTTTCTGTCTCTCCCGTGGCAAGGTGTTGGACCACTCTCAGAAGCCCAGCATCCTTTTGGCGCATGATCTGATCCAGTTGCGAGGTCTGCATTCCGGCCTGCTGCATCTGCTCGAAGGGTTTCCCGGCCTCCACGCCCTGATGCTGGCGGATGTCGCCGACGACCAGAACCCGGTCCTCGGGCGAGACCTTCTGAAGAAAATCGCGCATTTGCTTCGAAGAGGCGAGCGAGGACTCATCCAGCATGTAGAGATGTCGGCTGGCAGGCTCGGTCTCCGTTTTGCGGGCGAGGAAGCTCTGTAAAGTGTTCGCCTCAATTCCTGCCTCGCGGAGCTTGGCAGCAGCGCGGGACGTGGGTGCAAAACCCTCCACCTTATAACCCTTGCCCTCTGCGCCTTCGCGGATGGTTTCAAGGCTCGCGGTCTTGCCTGAACCGGCGAGCCCCTGAAGGCCATGCACGCGGTCAGTCGAGGTCAGAACCTCATGAACAACGCGGCGCTGGGAGTCGTTGAGAAAGTTCCGGGTCTCGGCCTGGGCGAAGGCTTCGCGTTCCGTCATCATGGGTGCAAGGGCGTGCCTGCCGTCCCGGACCTGCTGGATATTGGCACGCTCGGCGGCGAGCGTTTCCGGCGTCGTGTACCGCTGCGCGGAGTCATAGGTCCGCTTGGCGACCGTTCGAAACTGGCCCTGCTCGCGGCGCGCCGAGAACTCGTCGCGGACCTCGGAAAACGTCGCCTCGCCCATGCTGCGCCGCAACGCGGTGGTCATGATGGCCCGCTCGTCGGCCACAGCCTCGCGCTCGAACAGATGATCGCGGGCAAAGGTCATCGCCTCGTGAGCGCGGAGGGGGGAAGGCTGGCGTACACCCTGCTCGATGGTCCGCTGGCGAGCCTCTGCGACTACCCGGCTGGCCTCGTTGCCGAACTCGGCGGCGACCTCCCGGTGTGCCTGCAACACCTGCTCTTTCGTGAGGTCTTGTTTCTTCTCGCGGGTGGCGTGCGCAGCGATCTCTGCTGCCTCGGGTCCCTTAAACCCGTTCCGCTCCATATGCTCCCGGATCTTCTCGGAACGTGGGCTGGACGCATCCAGATATTTCTGCGAAAAGCCTTTGACTTCGGGGGCGCCCGACCGCCCACGCTCCAGCTCATAGCCCAGCTCGCGGAGCTTGTACATCAGGTGCGATTGGTATGCCGCCGTCGCGTAACTCTGGCTCTCAAAGAAGGCCCTCGGATCAACGGCCCGGGTAGAACCGTCCTCACGGTCCGTTACGTTGAAGACAACGGCATGGGTGTGAAGCTGGGGGGCGGCGTATCCGTCCACCGGACGGGCGGTGTCGTGCTCGAACTTGGCCGCGACAAACCGCCCGGTCTGTTCGGCAGGGTTGATGCCGCCAATCCGCGCGTGGGTGTATCGCTCCAATTCGGAGAGCGCGGCAGTCACCGCCTCCCGGTGAGCCAGGCGCACGCGATCATCCCCGCCCACAAGAGCGGTCAGGGACACGGACTTGGGGGCGGAAAACGTGGCGTCCCAACCGGCCCGGTGCTCCACCGTCTTGGTGGTGGAGCCATCCGGGTTGGTCTGTTGAGAGGCAATGCGATGCTTCACCATCTGCTCGCCGGTTTGCGGGTTCTGACCATTGGCGAGAGCCATGAAGTCAGCTTTGCTGACCGCTCCCGAGAGGCCGAGCCTGTCCGCCAACTCGCCCTGCCACTCGCCGAGCAGGACGTCCTCTTTCGCGTAGTAGCTCTGTGTCTCGGACGCGAAATCCTTGGTGTGATACGTGCCAGCCTGCGAGGCGTTGAGGGCCTTCGAAATCGTCAGCATGGGCGGTTACTCCAGAGAGAGGCTGAACTGCTCATCGTCGTGAGGCGGGACATGGTTATGGTGTTGAGGATCATGTATTGAAATCAGATACGGGTCCAAATCCGTGAGCATGATCGGGTCTGAAGTCGTCTGCTCCGGTTGCTCTTCGGCCCGCTTGACGATATCGGCCCACTCCTCCTTGACCGCCTTCAACTCGTCTTCCGTGAAGTCGCGGCCCTGCTCCTCCAGCGACTCGCGGAACTGTTGCAACTCCTGAAGAAACTCGGCAGCGACGGCAGCTATACCGCTGAGCTGCGCTGCGGGCTGCTCGATGGCCTGCGGCTTGGCTCTTTCCTCTGATACGTCCCAGGCCAATGTGAGGGCGCGCCGGTACTGCGCCCCACCTTTTTGCTTGGGTTCCTGCGGTTCTTTGGCGTCCGGTTTGGGCTCGGTTTTCGTCTCTGGCTGCGCCGGAGGTTCGACTGGAGCCGAAGACGCTGCCGGTGTCAGAGGCTCAAGGGTACGGCGATCGAACTTCAGCTTGTCATCGGCGTTTTCGCGAGGAATAAATGCATCCGTAACCGTCGGGAGGCCGTGGTAGTCGAAGTCGAACCGGGCAATCCGGTTGCCGAGCTTGAGGTACGCGCGGCGGTCCTCCAGCCCGGAGATCTCGGATGCCATGACCAGCGGCTCTATCTGCCTGTCGATGGTGTAGTTCTTTCCCGCGCGGGAGCCGTCGAAATGCGTCTCCTTCAGACGCTCGATCTCGACCTTGCCGAGCGTATCGGAGATCCATTCGGCGGCTTTGCCCTCCGTGGTCTTCATAAAGATTTTGGTGGCGGGCTGGCTCAACATGACCTCGGCGATCTTGCCGTAGATGTCCTCCAGTTGAGCGCGGCCCTGGAAGCCGACCACGAGTGGGTTTTTCGATTTCCGGCTCTCGGTCATGGCGCTGTGGAGCTGGGGCAGTTTCTGCAGGCTGGCCAGCTCGTCGATCACAAACCAGACCTGTTTCTGCCCTGGCTTGGGAATCTCCATGAGCCGCATCACGAGGATGTCGATCCAGAGCGAGATGAGTGGACGCAACACCTCGCGCTGGGACTTCTTGGAGGTAATAAAGATCCAGCCCTCGCGCTGCTTGGCCCAATCCGTAGCGTTCCAGGTGGATGTGGTTTCTTCCCTTTTCGGAAGCAACCGGAGGCTTTGGGCAACCAGCCCAAGACTGGCCAGAACACCCGCCGCCTGAGGGCCAGCCTTCCGGTCGATATAGAACGCCATCTCCGTCCCCTTGACCTTCTTTTGCAGGAAACTTTCATCCGCCATCCATTCGGCAAGGGTGTGCGGCGTCGGGCCTTCGCGGAGCAGGTGGGCAAATATCTGGGCGGGCGTCCGGTAGAAAAATTCCTTATTCGAACTGTTGGAGCTGCCGCCCGAAGGCTGGTACAGCGATTCGGAGATAGTCGTGGCTTCCTGGTTGCTCTCGATCTCCATGGCGGGCGACCAGAACGGGCACCGCGCGTCGAGCGGATTGAGGATGATATCGCCGCGTTTTTCATCGTAGAATCGCTGCACGAACTCAGACGCCGGGTCATACACGATGGCCACATCGCCACGGTCCCGAATCTGCCGAAGCAGCTGCATGATGAGGGTCGTTTTTCCGGCACCGGTGTCGCCCATCATCTGGAAGTGCTGGGACTCTTTGCCGGGCGGAATCCGCATCAGGCCGGTCATCTCGGTGGTCTTGAAACCGAGTCCCAGATGGGCTTGGTTGCCGCCCTTCTTACCGGCTCTCCATGCACGGAACTCGCCCAGAGGATGACGCCAGAACTCGCGCATGACGGCACGGTGGAACTCGCGCGGGCTCATCATCTCGGGGCCACGGAGGACGCGGCCATACTTCAGAACTTTGAGGCGCTTGATATCGGCAGGGACGGCAAACCAGAGCAGGATGGCGAGCGGCACCCCGGTTTCGATGTAACTCAGAAGGAACAGACGGGGAACGCTCTGGCCATTGAAAAACGTGAAGCGAAGCCAACGGTACAGCGCGGCGTCCGGGAGCTTCTGGGGGAGGCTCCGCCCGAACCACCGATAGCCCTGCGCCTGGGGTAAGGCGGTGAGCTGGACAGGAACGATTTTTCCGTTCGGGAGCGTCGTTTGGCCTTCCTCGAAATCGACCGGCAGGGCAAGGCGCGGCTGCCTCTTCTTCGCTCCGTCGACATAGAACAGCCGGTACTCACCGGTCTGATGAAAGACCGAGCCCACGGCAGCGCGGACGTACTCCGTGAAGTAGCTCCGCTGCATGATCGGCATGGAAAACGCGACCCTTTGCCACGCGAACAAGCCGAGGCACATGAGTGCAACTCCAAAGGCTGTGAAGGTGTACACCGGTACGGTCGGCGGTGTGATGAGTGTCTCTCGTCTACCCCAAGTCGATGCCATGTCTAGCTCTCCTTTGCTGTGTTCAACCGCTGTGTTTGCTCTTCCAGCTCGCGGGCGATCCGGCGCTTCGCCTTCTGCACTTCCGCGTGGATTTTGGTGTATTCGGTCTCGGGCAGAGCACGGGTCTGCCCGATCATCTTGAGCATGTTGACCAGCAACATCCGGGTGGCGACGAGCTCCACCAGAACCACGTCAGGGCCGGTGCGCTGGGCGGCTTCGATCAACACCTCGCGCGCCCATTCGCTCACCGCTTTACCGTTCTCTGCGGCAGCGTTTTCAAGCAACCGCAATTCTGGTTCTGTGAGCTTGGAATTGATGGAAAACACCCTGCCGCTTCGCCCGCGCGAGCGGCGAAGCCGGGTGCTGAGGTCGAGGCTAACGGGAGACGCTATGAGGCTCATAAATACCTCGGAGATGCTGGATTCCTATAGGAATCCAGCATCCGGTAAGTAGTTGATTCGAAGGCGGATTCCTATAGGAATCCACTTCCTGCTAAAACGGCACCATTCAAGGGGTGGAGTGTCATCTGCTTCAGGTGCGCAGCACCTTTGTGGTTCTGCCACTGAGGTAGAAGCGGGATCATGCCTTCGATCCCGCCACCGCTGCCGGTGTTTGTGCTGGCGATACTGCTGCGGAAACCGGCCTCTTTACAGGCGGCTCCGCTGCATCGGTAGCAGGTGCTCGACGGATGCGAAGCGTCGACGAAGCTTGCTTCGCTTGCGGCGTCTTCAGGAAGTCCTGGAAGTCGCGATCCTTAGAGAAAACATAAGCAAGCGCCTGTTCGACTACATCATCTGCGGATGCGTGGATGAAAGCGGCGTACTGATCGACCTGCGTAGCGGTTGAATCAGTCAACTTGATCGAGGCGCTTACCTGGCGGGTTTGGATGACTTCGAGTAATGGCATTGGAGTTCTCCTTTGGGTGGTGGATTCAGGCAAACTTTCGGCGCGCGACCATCCGCTGTGCGGTGGCTGCAATCTCCCGCGCACGAGCGGAGCAAAGTGCTGCGGGAATTTCGGGTTGTCTGCGGCTCTCCAGCATCGCGACTACGTCCGCGATGGATGTACCTTCCATCAGCCAGAGACGGGCCGAAGCCATGTCCACGGTGCGTTGGGCGTAGTAGGTGGGATTGGGCTTGTCGGAGCGGTGCGAAGCCAGCTCCTGCGTGAGCGTCACGGCGTCTTTGCCGTGGGCAAGCTCACGCGAGATCCAAGCCCAGTCATGCTCGGAGTTGGTCTGCATATCGCGGCGTATCGGCTGTTGAGGGATAGGTGGGATCATGCAGGCTTCGCGAAGGACATACAGGTGAAAGTCATCCGGCTGATAGGTCGCATCGGAGAGGTACTCGACGGTGACGAGCTGCGCTGGATCGTACTTGCAATTCTTGAATCCGGGGATGCGAAGAACCCGGTTGCAGTCTGTGCAGGAGATGTCGCCGTGGAACGCCATCGCAAGCAGCTTGAGCGTCATCTCCTGCGGTAGAAGTCAAAGTCCTCCACGCGCCACAAGACCTGGTATTTGCCAGCCGATGTGGAGACGATCACGTTCGGCTCCGGCACAAGCTCGGAGGTCCGGAGCGCAGAGAGCCGGGCCTCTCCGTTCACATCGATGTCGATGTACAGGTGGCGAATGGAAGCGATGCAGTCCTTGGTGCGCTTCCGGCTGCCGGGGAGCAGCGGATTCGCAGCCACGTAAATGTTCGTACCGCTATGGTTTTCATGAGCGAGCCAGCCACGATAACGGGGCGAGAGCGCACGTTCCAAAGGAACGATGCGTTGCTGTGTCTTTGCGGTGCTCTCGTTGCGAAGCAAGAGAGCAATCGTGTCGCCTGGAGCGAAGCAACGGGCAAGAAAGTCTTGGGCTGTTCCATTCATCTCGATACCTCCAATCCGTCCTTTACTGCGAGTGCTATGACACGGGGCCTTTAGCAGCCGAAGAAGTCCGGCTCGATGCCGGACTCTTCGGAGAGGAGGAAGGGCCTATGCGGCCTCTTCCTCGGTGGATTCATCCTCGTCATCCGCTGCCGCTTTGGCGGCACGGTCCAGCTTGAGAATCGAGTTGACCCGAATCTCCCAAACCGTCACTTCCGTGCCGGTCTTCGTGCTGTCATATTTGCGGCTGCGCAGTTCGCCCTCGACCTGGATATGAGCGCCCTTCTTGAGCGTGGCCGCGAACTCACCTAGCTTGCCGAAGACCACGCAACGGTGCCATTCGGTGTGCTCGATGTACTTGCCGTCCTTCTTGTAGGAGGACTTGGTTGCCAGCGAGAGTGTGGTGAGGCTGCGGTCGTTGTTGGTGCGAACCTCTGCGTCGTTGCCGAGGAATCCGATGAGGGTGACTTTGTTTGAGTACATGGTGGTGATCTCCGTTTCGTTGAATTTCCCGTATCCTGCTCGGGTCACACTTGGCAAAGCCAGCGAGTGGGCCCGGCTCCCAAGCGCCAAGGAGTGCTTTCTTGGCGGGGCCCGAAAGAAGTTTGCGCGGCGTTCTTTGCCGCGGTTCTCAAACTTCTTTTGGGAGGAACCGAGACCCCGTAGGGGCGACGCAGTCGAAGCAGAACGACGCCGAGCCGCAGGGCGCCGGTTTGGCCCCGAAGCGTGACCCCGAGCAGAGGACGGGATACGAGGCGGAAGGCTCCCCGATGCACCGAAGTCAAGCTCTCGATCTCGGCGGTGAATGTTCGCCCAAACCGCAGCCCATCTCATCGCTACAAAGGCCCCACAGAAGGACGGCGTAGAGCACCCTCCGTTGCGCTCACGGCTATGCCGGAATGCTACGCTGGGCGCTTTTAGAGACGAGTTGGGCTGTGCAGCCGATTTGGCAGCATGACGGTACATCGAAGTGACCTCGATTCGTGTTCGGTTCTCTAGCTGTTTGCCTAAGGCTCAGGCGGCGGAAGCACGATAGATGTCCTCCGTCTGGAAGCTCTGGTCCGCGTGGGTGTATCCGTTCACGGTAATCAGCTCGCGCACCCGGCGGCGGCCCGTGGCATCGCGCTCGCAGTACAGAACGAAGTCGATGGCCTCTGCTGTCTCCGAGCGGATGAATGCGTGGTTGAGATTGGCCCTGGCACTTAGGGCCAGATCCGACAGCCGATTTAGGGCGTCCCATGCGGACTTTGCATGGATGGTGGAGAGTGTCCCGCCATGCCCAGTATTCATCGCCTGCAGCAGGTCATAGCCGCACTCATCGCGTATCTCGCCCATGATGATGCGGTCGGGACGATGGCGCAGGGCGGCGGCTAAGAGCTGGCTTGGAGTGATAGCTACTTGGCCGGGAATCGCTTCGACAGCTTCCCAGCGAACAGCGTTCGCATGGTCCACCTTCAACTCAGCCGGTTGCTCGATGACGACGAGACGCTCCTGCAGGGGAACGTGGTCGAGCAGCGCCTTCATTAAGGTCGTCTTACCCGAACTGGTTCCACCGCTGATAATGCCGTTCTTCCGTTCGTTGATGAAGCCGATCACTTTGTCCCGAACGCACTCCGGTAAGCTGCCGGATGCGATCAATTCATCCGAGGTATACCAGCGGTTGAATTTGCGGATAGTGAGCGTCGGTCCGTTGATCGAAGATGGAGCGCCCACGACCGCCACACGCGAGCCGTCCGGCAAGCGTGTATTCAGAATCGGATTCTGGGTTGTAAGGTCCTGCCCGAGGATGCGAGCGATACGCTCGATCGCAGCTTGCAGCCGCTCGTTGGTATAGGGCGTAGCGAGCGGAATATGCTCTACAACGCCGTTGCGATCCGCATAGACACCAGTGGTGCCGTTAACCATCAAATCCGAGATGGACGGGTCAAGCAAAAGCGCACGCAACTCCTCGGGGAAGAACGGGAGGATCAGGTGGTAGCTCATCGCGTCCCTCCTGTTGCTGGCGTTGCCGGCAACGCCTGCAACGCTGCATTGGTTCCTGGCGCGATGGGATCGACGGAGAGCCGGTTCTCGTGGAACTCCGTGATGGTCAATCCGAGTGGATTGATGGTCTCGAACTGCGGGAAGATGCGGGCCTGGTCGCTCACCTGCTTGGGATTCAGATAGTAGGTGATACTGAGCATCCAATGCTCCGTCCGTGGCTCACGGGAGTTCTGGGCGGAGTAGAACCTGTCGATGGCTACAAGGGCCGTTCCACGGGCGATACGAGAGCCCTGAACCGTCTCCTCGGACATCGATGTAATCGTGACGTTTTTGACTTGCACGTCGCTGGTTTCGACCTGACCGGCGACTACCTGCGAGACAAGATGATTCGCGTTGTCGGCGGTCATCAATTGCGACGCGAGTGTCTGCGAGAGGAAATAGTAGTTGAGGGGGTACTTCTTTGCGATGGTCTCCCGACCGATGGTGTAGCGATAGTTGGCCCAATCGGTGAGGTATGTCCGCACTTCGCCCTCGCGCGGGCTGTAGTTGAGGTCGCTGTATTGGATCGCCTGCGCGCGCCCCATCTCGTCGATCCGGATGTACCGATTCGCAATGGGACGATGTGCCAGAGAGAAGTTGAGCCACATCGAACCGAGTAACACAACTGTCCCGCAACCGATGACGAGACGGTAGGCTTTGCGCTCGGCATAATGGGAGGCATAGACCTCATTTCCGATGTGGTCGGTGAGCAGTGCTTGCTCTGGCGTCAGCGCGCTTTCAATGGGTGCTGTGTGCGTGGACATGAGGATCATGGCTCCTTTCCGAGACGGCGTGGAAGACGGCGGCAGCGTAAATGATGCCTGCGATAAGGCATCCCACAAGAAACAGCAGAAAGAGATAGCGAAGAGGTCTAGCCAAACCCAACTTCTTCAGCGCGAGAACATCCATCAGATACCAGAACATTTACGCTCCTCCCGCAACGGCTGCCGTTGAAGCCAATTTCCCGACGGCGTTTCCGATGCTTCCCGCCATTCCTGCCGCACCGCCAAAGATGGCCTGCGTCATGCTCGGAATGAACAGCATATTAATGATGAAAGCGACGAAGACCATTAAGCAAGGGATCAGATTGGCAATCCACATATCCATCGAATAGTTGCCGTTGAAGGTCTGCTGCAGAAACCCGTTCATGAATCCGGCCCACACATAGATGAAGGCGGCGGCGACAGCACGAATCATGGCAAAGCCAATAAGTACGTCGAGGAAATGAAAGAACTTTCCTTTCAAGGTCTGGGTCATGAGCAACGGCACAAAAACAGGGCCAAAGAGCGCAGTCACACCGTAGAGGATGAAGGCGCTGCAATTGATGACGAACAAGATGGCCGACGCCAAGCCGAGCATGATCTGTACGAGTACATAGCAGAGGATCTGAACGGGCGCGGTGAAGGACGGCATGGACGTTCCATCGCCGGCGTTCTTGAGAAGCTGGAGCAACTGGTCAAGCGAGTGCTGATCGAAGGCTGCGACCATCGCCTGTGCTATGTAGCTGAAGAAGTGATTAATGCCGAAGCTGACACCGGGAAACGGATTCACCCAATAGTTCAGCAGCAGGCTGCACACGATGAGTTTGAGCAGGAAGTGGGTCAGATCGCCCGCACGCACGGGATGGTGATGCAGCCGGAAGGTCATCGTGCTGGTGTTCCAGTTGATGACCATGTTCACAAGGGTGAAGAGAGAGATGCAGCTCAGCTCCGTCCAGCCGAACTGGGTCAACGCACCGCCATTCTGCGTGGTGAGGTTGGTCAGGTTGTTGGTGAACTGGTAGAGCCAGTCCATGCCTGACGATGCGGACGGCAGTGCTTGTGCGAGAACGGCGATGCTCATATCGGTCTCCGGTGGGTTTAGGGAATATAGCTCTTCCAGGTCTTGTCTTCGTTACCGGCGGCAGAGTTGTGCCGCTTCTTGTCCTGCTCTACCTTCTTGCGGAACGCTTCATCTTCCTTGTTGCGTTCCTCGGTATCATGCTGTTGCTGCTCAAGGATGGCGGCAGCCTTATGAGCCTCGTGACTCTGGTAAATCACGGCGCTGCCGATGGCTGTCAGCGCCGCAAGAATCGCAATGAGTATCTTGGTGTTGATTGCTTTCAGCATCAGGTCTCCGAATCAGGGAAGATAGGTCTGCCAGGTATTGCTTTCGTTTGCCGCACTTACGTTATTGGTCGAGCGTTGCTGCTGAACAAAGGCCGCGGTATTCAGGTCTTGTGCTGCGGCGTTCCGTTGCTGCATGTTCGTTACAGTCATCTGTGAAGCAAGGCAGGCTTGCAGGACGCCCTGCGATTGCATCTCGGACATCTTCTGGGCTTCCGCTGCATTGAGGAGATTGAGCTGCTCGACTTCAGTGTTTGTGCGATCGCTGCCGTCGAGCTGCTGCGAGGTGAGCATGTTGTTTGCGGTGACGTTCTGCGTCCTCGCGCCCCTGTACTGGCCGACTGCGGTAAGGCAGTCGGGAGAGATGGAGTCCGATGCCTCGATCATCGCAAGCTGTGAGAGCTGGGAGCTCCCCGGCGTCTGGCCTTGCAGGTAACTTGTCGTGTTTCCGCTAACCTTGATCGTCCCGGCGGTCCACGCCGTGGACGATGCACTGGGCGAGTTTGTATTGAGCGCGATGCTCATGCCGCTCGTCTCACCAAACATATTCGCTACGTTGGCGTTCTTCATGGCATTCAAGGTTGTCTGCCACTGCTGTTTGAGTGAGAAGTGTGTGATGTTGTTCTGGAGCATCTTGTACTGCGACTCCAGCGTTGTGAGCTGCGACACAAGGCTGGCGTAGCTAGTCGGGTCGAAGACGATGTCACCGATCCCGAAGAGGGCGAAGCTGGGTGTCGCGGTCAACAGCAGCAGACCGCCGGTTAGAAGATATTTGTTGCGTTTGGTCATCACGAGTTTCATACAGCCTCCTTTGGGTGAAGAGCTAGAAGCATTGCGGGCAGGTTGGGTCTAACCTGTCCAGGGAAAAACACCGGATATTGTTCACGGTCCGGCATGGGAACTCCGTCACCGCATCCACGGTCTGGACAAACCAATCGAGGGTGCTGGCAACAGAGCTGCGTCCGACAGGCGATGCGAGAAAAACGAGGATCAACATGGATGCGCCGACCGACAAAGCTAGGCTGTTGCGTCTCGTAATCGTGAGTGCGGTCATAAGGTTTTCCTTTCCGGCAGGAACGCCTACATGGTGGGATCGACGCGATGTTCCGCGTAGGACGGGATGAGGATGTCGCGCCCGACGTAGACCCGGGCACGGGAACCTTCCTTAAGCGTGATGACAGGCAGGCGATTCAGGAAGTGGTTCAACACCTGCTCACCCTCGGTGGCCGACTGCTCGGAGATCCCGCTTCGTATCTGAGACGACGCCGTGAGCACGCTGCCGTTATTACCTATCTGTGCCAGACCACCTAAACCGCCCACGGCAGCCGCCGCGCCGAAGGCCATCAGATAGCCGTGGTCTACTTTGGTCGCGAGACCAGTGGTGCCTAGTGGGTCAAGGCCAATGTACTTATCGAAGTCAAGCGAGAACCCATCGGGGCAAACGGCGCGATGGAAGGTGACGAACATCTTGCGCTGCTGCGCATTGCCTACGCTCTGTACTGTGCCGATCAGGCGAGTACCCTGCGGCATGAGGAGCTGCTGATGGTCGTGCGAGTAGTAGTCGGTGGTGAGCATGACCAGGATAGGGCCGCTCAACCCACCGTCGATGTGGTTGGTGACAACGCCTTCAAATACCGTGCCCTCGAAGACGCGATAAAGACGGCCCTGATAGTTATCGAAGTCGTATCCAGCCATCGCGTCGGCCTTGGAATCTGATTTCGACGGCTGGGCGGAAGCGGTTTGCACGATTACAGGTTTGTCGCTTGCACCGCTGGGAGATGGTCTGCTTGAAATTTCCGCGACCGTCTGGGGATGGGCCTCCTCACGCTCCCCCAATACAGCTGTTGACGGCTGCGACGGGACGACGGCACCCGGCGCTGCGCCCGCGTGGCCAAAGTCGATAGCGACCGTATCGCTGTTGATGGCGTCCTGCGCTTGTTTTTCCTTCGCTAACTGTTTTTGCTTGGCCTCCGCCTGGGCCTGCGAGATGTTCGAGGTGTGTTGCGGTGCGTTCGGGCTATTGCCATAGATCGCATCGCGCTGCGCAGCCGTCATCGGCTGTGTCCCGGCTGCCTCTGGACCGGGGACACTCTGTTCGGCTTGGAGTTGCTGCATCGCAGCGGCCAGCTCCTGCTGATGTTGGCGCTCCTCAGCGTCTCGCTGGGCCTGTACCTGCTGCTGCGTCGAAAAACTGTTTACCTGCTGGGCATTCGGCGAAGCGGGACGCATGGTCATTGCGCTTGCCGGGGCCGCTTTCTTGTTGCCGCTCAACAGGCTCGACACATTGGCGACGCCGATCAAGGCAATGATGACAACCAGGACGATCACCACCGGCATACCCTTTTTGAGTGGTGACTTAGCTTCCGGCTGCTCCGGGACGGTTGCGGGCGGATTCTGGTTTGGCTCAGTCATGGCTAGTTCGCCCCTCCCACGCGGTGAAACTCGACCTTCTGCTTACCGATGGCGAGATACCCGTTGTCCAACTGCTTCGGCACGGTGTAAAGGCCATTGCTGAAATCGAAGTTGATGAGCGAGCCCTTCTTGTCCTTGACTTCATACAAGGCAGGCGTTTCCTGGAACTGACCACGCAGGTAGGTGAACTTGTCGTCGCGCCATATCTGCTGAAGGCCAAGGGATTTGCCCTTCGATTGATCCCAGGTGTAATCGAAGTGGAGATTGCCCGGATATTGGCTTTGGTACTGCTCGGCCTTTGTCTCTTCGGCCTTCAACTCCGCTGCCTGGGCTGCTTTGGCGGTTGCCGCCTCCTGCTTGGCCTTATCCAGTTCGGCTGCAGGCACGAAGACGGGAAGCTGTGTCAGCCGGTCCTTGGCCGCCTGATCGCCGGGCGCAATGAAGACTTTGGAATCGAAGTGGGCATCCGGCTCACTGGAGATTTCATGGAGCTGCAAGGTGTACTCGTTCCCGTGGTCGGAGACGATGTGAATGTCTGTTGATCCATTCGCAACCTTGGGCTTGACGCTGATGAACCGGCTGGCGACATGGCCTCCGTCAAAGACCCAGTCCACGGTGTCACCGGCGAAGACATTGGCGACCTTCTCCTCGGCGGGAAGAACGATCAGCGTCGATTGCAGCAAGCCGGCGCGAATCACAGGAGGCGTGTCCGCCTCGGACACGGTGACGGTGCGAGGCGCATTCGGTTGGAGAGGATGGGTATCGGCGGCATGGCACTGGGCAGAGGCCAGCGCGAGTCCGGCGGAGACGACGATGGGGATAAATGGTTTCATGGCACTGGCCTTTCTGATTTGGGGATTGGTTACACAGTCTCTCCCTGGGCAAAACGATCGATGCCCTCGGTGAGACCGTACTTTTCGATCAGCTTCGAGCGGCGCACCCGGTCCTTCGGCTTGGTGGAGAACGTGGCGTAGCTGCGCTTGTCGAGGTTCAACGTGACGACCTTGGTGATGCCGTCGCGCCGCATGTACAGTGCCTCGCGGTCCTGCAAACTCTCAAACAACGCGATCTGCTGTTCGTTCATCTTGAACAACTCGGCGTAGCGCTTTCGGTTGAACGTCGCATCCTTCAGAAATAGAAACGATGTGCAGGAGTTCACGATGCTGTCAGCGTTCGCACCCAGGTCGTCGGCGGACTGACCAATCATGGTGACGCCACCAAGGTTCTTGCGAACGGTCTTGATGGAAGCGAGAGCGCCGTCAAGCAATTGCTTGTTCTTCATCGAAGAGAAGATCTCTTCGATGAGGATGTGCTTGGGAACACCCAGATTGGCGGGGTTGTAAAGGACGTCGTTGATGCGCCGAAGAAGCCATACCATCAGCGGCTCGATCAGGTCGGCGTACTGCTCGTTGTTCACGCCCTGGAAGTCGAAGCATTGCAAGCGCGACAGCGAGAGGCTATCTTCGACGTTGTCGAAGACGGCGTTGTAGATGCCTTTCCCAACCCACTTCGACAGATAACGGTCGAGTTTCTTTGGCAGAAACAGATTGGAAAGGCGGCGGTTCTCAGGATCGAGCAGATACATGTCCTGCACGGCTTTGTGGATCACGTCATCGTCTTCCGGCTCCAGCTCCGCGCCGCTATTGGTGAGCAGGAGTTTGATAAACGAGTAGAGAAACTTGATATTGCTTTCGGTCGGCTCCAGAGCAAACGGATTCACCCGTGGGCCGTCTTTGCCCACGCGATCAACCTTGCCACCGTACAACTCCACCACGCTTTCGTAGCTGCCACCGATGTCGAAGATGTAGGTAAAACCACCGTATTTCTGCTCCAGTGCAACGGTGGCGTTACCCACCACGCTTTTGCCCGACCCCGTGGGACCGATGATGAGCATGACCCGCACGCCATCCACATACACGTCTTGAAAGAAGGGCGTTCGGGTACGAGTCTCGAAGATATTGAGGTACTCGGAATCTAAGTCCTCTGAACGCGGATGCCCGATGTGCGGCGCAAACACAGAGGAGAGCCGGGCATGGTGGTCTTCCGCCAGCCACAGCGGGAAGACGTTGAACTTGTGATTGCCGGGAAACATCGCATAGAACGCTGAAAGGTTGCCAAGCGTCTCTTCCATTACCTGCGCTCGGGCATCGACGAAGATGCGATGCACGGCGGGGACGGTGTTACGCAACTGCTCCTGACTGCGCGCTGCCAACAGCAGCCGCAGCGAGTATTCGCCCTGGGCCTTCTTATCGAGCGAGCGGATAACTTCGCTGAGGTCGTCAACATTGCTGTTGGCAGCCTTCGCACCGGCACCTGTTTCGAGCGACACGGTATCCCGCCCGCTCATCACGCGCGTCAGTACGCCGACTTTGAAAAACGAGATGAACTTCTCTTGCGCGTCGATCTCGCTGCGCGCGGAGGTAGTAGACTTCACCCTCCATGTCGAGCACAGAACACTATCGCAATCGAGCCTCAGCAGACCGGAGAAGAGGCACGGCCTCGACGCTTCCGGCGTCGTCTTCAGTGAAAACATCTGCACATGGCGCTTGCCGACTTGGAGGTAATCGCTATGCCACGCAATCGGAGTCTTCACGATCTGCCGGTCCACGCCAGTATCGCTGCGTAGTTGGTCACGCTCTGCCCATTCTTCAAGGTTGAACAAATAGCTGAAGAACTGGAAGGTTTCATCCTTACCCAGGAGCCGCAAGCCAATGGCGCTGCCAAGATGGCTCTGAAGAATGGTCGCGGTCTTCTCAAGATCTGCAAGCATCCGCGATGTGTCGGAGGAATTCTCCTGCGGTTTGCGCTCGAATGCTTTCACCTTCGACGGCTCCAGCGTGAGGCACCAGTGCAGGTCGATACGGCGGAAGCCCGCCGTCTTCTCAAGGAATGTCAGGCGATCACTGGCGAATACTTCCGTGGCGGGGTTGGCGTACTTTGCCTGACGCGGAAGATCGAAGCCCGACATCACACGGGTGTATTGATAAAGGCAGGAGCCTTCGGGCAGGCCGCGCAACGAACCTTCGATGGATCGCATTCGCGACTCAAGCTCCTGGTCGGTCAAGCCCTCTTCGTCGATGCCGGTGAGAGCGAACAGGCATCCGTAACCGCCGCCTTTGAGGGCGAAGATGTTTGGCCCGACAAAGCGTGCAATCGGAACGATGCTGCACGCCGCGCCTGCCTTGGCGAACCACGGAGTATGTTTGAGCTGCTCAGTGTTTACGCGGGTCATAGTAGGTCTTCTGGTTGAGGCTGAGGCCCCACAGTTGGAACATCTTCGGGTGTTTACGGACGATGAGCCACGCGCCGACCGCGAGTGTCGGGAAAGCCAACATCGCCAACAGACGAAAACCAACGAGGAAAACCGTTACGCAGACGAATACGATCGCCATCCATGCTGTAAGATCGAGACCAAGCTTGGCTCTCGGTCGATTCAGCGCTTGATTGATTGGTAACGGTTCTCCCCGCTTGGCCATGTCGATGCACCTCCTACATCGACTGCCCGGTTAAGGACCCGATCCAACCGGCTCCCCAACCGAGAACTCCGGCACCAAACAGCGCGCCGAAGAGCCCAGGAATCGCATCTTGAAACCGCCCGGACATCATGCGGATTCCTGCGAAAATGAGGCCGCCGAAGCAAATAACGGCCCCGGCATAAACCGCGAACGTCTTGAAGGTTCCCATAAGCGTTTGAGCGCCAGAGAAGTCCATCGTTCCCTGAGCGTGAGCAACGCCTACGAGTGCGAAAGAGAGAAGGGCTGGCATAAGCCTGCGCAAACCATGCAGGATCTGCCGGGTTGAGAAGATGGAATAATGACGCCGTAAGCGGGACATCATCCGGCTGCTAAGAGTATCGAAACTGCGGTGAGACATTGGCACCTCCAACGACTGGCTAACTCAGTCGTGATATGCCCAAATCATGTCCGGGAAGACGACGCGTCGTCCAATACTTCTTATTTATCGGGGGCTGCCAAGGTGATCGTTGGCATTTATCACCTCTCGATATCTCCTTGCCTTCCTGCTCGTTACGGGCGATTCAACGTGCATATGAGGGAGACGATAACTCGTTTGTGTCAGAAAGAGAAACGCAACAAAACATGTCTGAGCTTATTGAATCAATCGCAGTTGAACAGGATCTCTTCTACTGGCTCGGAGCCCTTCTTTCGGAACAGCCGTAGAGGGTTGCGGTCGCTTCCGTGGAGGTCCTGATGCAGGCTGTACGATCTTTCTGAGCTTTCGGACCAGAATAGGCACTGTTTTGGGGTGAGTTTCGCGGTGGTATGTAACCGCCATATCGACCGTCCATTCCACATCGAGAATGCGCCGCGTGGTCAATTCCGCATCCAGCGACATTCCCTCTCGTACTAGGGCCACTCCGTATCCTTCTTTGACCAGAGCCTGCATTTCCGTGGGATGCGATGCGCTTGAATATTCCTCGATTCGCAGACCGGCCTCAGTGAGCAGTTCCATCAAACGTGCGTGTGCCTCGGGATGACGGTTGGGGTGGTACAGGATGGTGAGATTACCCTGTAGATCGCTCACCTGGAGGGCTGCTTTCTTGGCCAGCGGGCTGTCGCCTCGCATACAGACAACGAGGCGATCATGGCGCAGATCGCAGACGCATAAATCAGGATGATTGAGCGGAAGGGTGACGAGTGCAGCATCCAATTCTCCCGCAAGTAGTGCTTCTGTGAGTTGTGCGGTGTCTCCATGTGAAGGCCGGATCGTGCAGCGGGGTAAGAGTTCTTTGTGTGTGGAACAAAGGAGACGAAAGATCTCTTGATCGGCGAGGTGGCTGAAGCCAAAACGAATCGTATCAATCTCGCCGCGTTCGATCGCAACGATGGCAGCAATTACCTCGTCGCGAAGTTCGAGAACCGACTTTGCAAGTGGGATGAAAGCTAGCCCTGTTTCCGTGGGGGAAATTCGACCCCCCTTCGACTTTCGGTAGAGACGGATGGACGCGTGATTTTGGAATTGACGCGCCTGTACTGTGAGGTTCGGTTGAGACGTATGCAGGTAGTCAGCCGCAGCCCGGAAGCCACCTCGTTCCAGGATGGTAACGAGGTAGATAAAATGTCGAAACTCCGCCCAATCGTTCATCGGTAAGCTCGATCAACAGAAAATGATGGGAGGCTCAGACCGAGCCTCTCTGAGGTCTGCATATTGGAGAGCGACAGTTGCACTAGAAGTTGTGCGGCGGCCAAAGATACTCTTTTGATGAGCCGTCATAAACCTGGTTCCGAATAGAGGGGTAATTCATTGATGGCGTTGGATCTAAGTGCTGCACTTGAAGCCCCTCTGATAAATGGCAACGATCACCTTGGCAGCCCCCGATAAATAGGAAGTATTAGACAAGGTTACTTTCGTTGGGAGAGGCTAGGAATACTTCCCGGCGTCCTGTGATGCCGCCATTTCACGTTTGGAGATGCGGTATGGCTTTGGCCTCAAGCATCCAATCGGCAAACCGGTCCGCTCCATCGCATGGTCGATGGCGCGGAGACAAATGGATCGAACCGGACACTTCCCCTACCGACCCAGCTCTCGAAAGGCATTACTCTGTGATCGAGATTTCGAAGCTATGGAGCCTGAGCGAGAATACGATTCGCCGGATGTTTACTGGCGAGCCCGGAGTGGTTGAATGGGGCAGCGAAGAGGTGCGCTTCAAGAGGGCCTACAAGACGATGAGAATACCGGAGAGTGTCCTTCATCGCGTTCATCGGCGGCTTGTCAAGGAAGGCTAGAAACGAGTGGCGACTGTCCTGTTTTTGGAGCTGCGTCGATTCGTGTCATCATACGTCCCTAGCGGTGTCTCGCCGACGTACCGTTGCATCGCGTCATTGAGATAACATCAGGCGATCTTGATTGTCGTATGCGTTGGGAACTTCGGGTCTCTTCCGGCGAAGCCGTGCCGATGAATGGGAGCCATGACTTCTCCGTGGATTACTCCCGAATTCAAGATGTAACAGGATATCCTTTCAAGAGAGAAGCACTTAGCGAAGATGCCACATTGCTGAGTGGCTTTTCCTTTTGCTGTCGCGAAGTCATTACGGTCGCCGCTCTTAAGGCAGGATGAGAGGAGTAATACCTGATGCCCCGCGATTCGGAATTCTCGATCATCAAATAGCTGCAACTTGCGAACTACGGGAGCGCAACGCTTAAACAGGAATACGAACGCATGTGCGGCCTACATAGCGGAATCCTCGATGAGTTCAGACGGCGCGATTCCGTGATGGAACAGATCAGAAGCGTCATGGCTGTTCCTTCGGCGCGCTATTTGGAGACCCTCTCGGCGATGGCGGGCGCGGCCTACGACAAGGAACTTCGGGCTCTAGGGCTAAATTCCTCTGTCATGAACTCTCTGGCCGAGACAGCGAGACTCCAGAGTGTATTCCAGAGCACGATAGGACTCGAGTTCTCACGCCAAGCCGCCGTTTCTCAGTCGGTTTTCACCGACCTCGAACGCATTGCCGACGCGACTCGTTATGTGAGAGAGGCGATCGGCTTTTCTTCGATGGCCCAGATTGCATCCCAAGCCGGCGTTCTCTCTGCCATGGAGAGCATGAGAGGAATCGAAGCGGCATTGAAGGGGCTCCCTGCTTGGATGAAACCTTTGTCCACACTCCAGGCGGTCCAGCCGAGCTGGGAAATTGTGTCGGGTCTCGGAGCTGTTGGTGTTGGAAGGCCAACACTCGTGCAGGACATTATCGGCGGCCTTTATGCGGAACGCGCGGAGACGGTCGGCTTTGAAGCGGTAGTCCAAATGTTGCAGGTCGCCGACGAAGCCGCAGAAGAAGAGTTCGCGGAGCGAGTGCTCCAGCTTCTCCAAAAATACTCTGCGGCATTCATTACCCTCCTGGGCCAGACGACAGACTGGGTTCAGAGGCAAGGACTGGTTAACATCTTGACGTTTCTGCTAACGGCCTATGTGGCAGTGGAGAATCATCGATCCCGAGTTGATTCGGATGTCCAAACCCAGCTCGCTATCGAGCAGGCCAGCGAGACTCACCAAGAGATTGCCGATCGCAAGCAAGAGCTTGAAAACGTATTGTCGGAGTTTGAGGATCAGCAGGAGAAGAAGGATAAGCACCTCCGCGTTCTGGTCCGTACTGCACCTTTGCGGATGAGTCCCGAGGCGGACGGCAAGATTATGAGACAGCTCTATCCGGACGACCTCGTCCGAGTTGTGGACATTAAGGAAGGTTGGGCCCACGTCGAAGTCTTCCAGTACAACTCCGAGCAGCTCATCAATGGGTGGGTTAGCCGGCGTGCATTACGCGTTCGATAGATCGAACGATCCCGCAGGTTTCCTCGCGGACCGACTTGAGATAATTTCCTTTGAGTCGGTTCAGTGAGCGGAGAGATCATGATCGATTCACCTCGCGTGCGTAAGTTTCGCGCAGAGATCATCAATTCGATACCCAGGGTGCCGAACACTAAGGCATCTCGCTCTTATATGGAGAGCAAGCCTACTTCGTGGTTGATCTCGACTCTCGTCACATGGCGGCAGAGACAGGTTCCGGCTAAACCGCGGCGCATCACGCTGTGGTCCGGAGGCATCACACCTTCCAATTTCGAAGCCGCAAGGCCGCGCCTCCGCGCACTCTTGCAAAAGGTTGAAGGTGGTGATGATCTTGGGCCGCATCTTTCCTATCTGGTCGATACAAAGGGCGTCATTCTGCCCGGCGCTGGCCCCGCCGAGAAGGGCAAAGACCTCGACGCCGTCCTGACGCGGTATGGATTGCATCATTTCCATGTTGGGGAGATCACTCCACAAAACCCCAGGGGCCGTAGCGGGGTGCTCGTTTTCGCCGAGATTACGGACAGCGAATTTCGGATCGTAGCGATTGCAGGCCACCGCGCTTTCGAGGCGGGAACGGTCGAGCGGCAGACCCTCTCGAGGATCTGCACGTCGTACTGTGCCAGAGAGATTCCAAAGGGCTCCGGCTTCATGTTGAATCCTGTGATGTCTTCGGGGCATTCCGCAATCGTGATGATGTTCGGTCTGAAGTGTCAGGCAGAGATCGAACGATTGGAGCCTTTGCTGGAAGACGCAGCTTTTATCGATCAGCTTTATGGCGGACAATCGATTTTGAGAGAGGGGCAACTGGTAAATCGACCCGCCGCCCCTTCCTTAGGATGGCACTTCAACGATCTCGAGTTCGGCATACTCGATCGGAAAAGCAAGGTCTTCTTCAATCTCTTTCCCTATTTCGCCCGATAGCATCGTCGCGCCGGGGCGCAGTTGGATGCTGTCACCGGCATACGACCTCACCCCTGCTGTCGGTTAGCCGATTGCGGCAATATAGAGACAAGGAGATGGCTCACTCAATATTGCCGCGTGGCACTTTACTGAGCCGCTTTCTTAGCCTTTGCCTTTTCAGCCCAGCGAGCCTTTACCGCGTCTCCGATCCGTTTCTTCGCTTCTGGAGACATGACCCGTTTCTTCGGTGTGGCGACCTTCCGCGGTGTCGCGGCTTTGGATCTGACGGTGGCCTTCGAACCCGGCTTGGGACCTAGCTTGTCGCGTGTGGGTGTCGGGCCTGATTTTTTCGCCCCAGGTTTCGGACCGGGCTTGCCCTTGTTTACTGGGACTGTAGCGGAAGCCCCGATCTCTGTGCCCTCCTCAACAACAAGTGCGTCACGCAACGATACGAGACGACCTCGTTTCTTATCGAGCGCCTCGATCTCCTTATCCAATGCCGCGACTGCTGCTTGAATACTCATCCATCCTCCATAGATCGAACTGTGATGAGCCTACACCAGCTCGAAATCAGACGGACAGTGAAATCCAGATGCGGTCCCCATACATAAACAGGAACCGTCTAAGAGACTCCGCCAAATCGAATCTCGTGGTCGACTAAAGAGTAGACCGTGGTGGCCCAACTGTATCCGGCCTTATATGAGTTAGCCTTCACCAGTCTGGTCTTGATCGATGATTTCGTTGTCGGGGTCTTAATGATGCTTCGAATCTTCACTTCGATATCTTTTCGGGCTGCGGCGGCCGGGATCGATTCTGAGTGATGCCAGATGCGTGCCAACTGCATTCCAAGATCCAACACATTGGATTCCGCCAATGGCAGCAATGACGAGGCTATTTGAATGCGCGCAGAGACCCTCTTCGCGAGGTCTTCAATGGGGTCCCAATCGTCGTCGGACTCTTTCGGAAGTGTCAGCAATTCCCGAATCTTCGCGAGAGATTCCAATATGACAGCTGCATCGTGGGGTGCTAGCACCTGCTGTGCGCGATGCTCGATGACGCGAAGACGTGCGCTGAGGCTGTCAGGATCTTCCTGGGCCATTTGACCGAAGTCTCCGAGGATCAAAACGATCGCCTGCCACAACTCGGTACCGTAGTATCCGAGTTCAAGTGCGGCAACCAAACGTTCTCTATCAACGCCTGCTGTGTTCGGGAGTGCAATCTGAGGGTAGTGACTTTTGAACACGTGCGAGTTCAGCAGCAAACTACTCACGATCTCATCCCAATAGAGAACCGGCACTGCGAACTTCGCAGAAGCGACCCGTTGCGAAGAGAGTTCGCGGACCTGACTCTGAAGTTCTACGTCGTGATCGGCCGTCGTCGCGATAAATAGGGCCGAGAGCTTCGGCTTGATTTTCTCGGCCTTACTCACTTCGCTGATCACGTCCTTTAATTTGAGCGCGGTCTTGTATCGTTTGCACTGTATTGCGACCAGACGGCCAATGTTGTCCGACCCAATGATGTCGACCCCGTCCTGAGTTTGGCCGGGCCTGCCGTTCATCTGAAGATCGGTGGAGCCCCAGCGCTGGGCCTGTGCATCGCGAACAATTTTCTCGAAGTCCTGCCAGTTCTTCGGTTTCGGAAGATCCATTGAATAAACGGTCGGCATGACAGGGCACTCCTTTCTCTCAAAGCACTCTGGATCATGCTTCGCCTTGGACAGGCGTTCGGAAGATCAGAGCTGTCGAGTTTCTAATTCAGATTTCCGTGCTCACGCCTACAGGCAGCCCGATCAATGTGTGCACCGGGGTGTAGATATCAATGTCGGCATTGGCGGCCCGGATCGAAACGACCAAGCAGTACCGCACCTGCTGATCGTATCGAGCATGGCTTGGATTCTCTTTCCACCAACCACCGATCGGATACACGCCAATCGCGGATTTCTTGGCGAGATCCGCCGCATTGCCATACCAATGGTCGGAGTGGATCGACCCGGTGTTGCGGATTCGACCCAGATACCAGTGGTCCGCACCTCCAGCGACGGGTGGTAGTCCAGACTCCTCTGCCTCTGCAGCTGCGTTGATTCGTCCTCTAAACTCATCCACGCTTTCCAGCTCTCGCTTCACTGCAAACCGGAGCGCATGCGAGGCATACCGATGCTTGCGTAGCCACCCCCTCTCTCCTGGGTTGGGTTCAACATAGTAGGAGAGAGTTACGCGTAATTCGACCTGGGTTTCACCGAGCTGTTCGAGTTCGGTACGTGGCCATGGAAACTGATGAAGATTCATGTGCCGCGTCTTGATACTGCCATCCTCTTTCCAGAACGGCTGTAGTTGGTCTTCGGCGATCAATGTCAGATCGTTATTTGCGCTGAGGACAGCGCGGTCGTAGTTGGCTACACCGTAGCCATACTTGCGAAGCAATGCGCGTTTCTGATTTTCCCCAGTCGCCGCGTCAAACTGTTGCTTCATGGCTGGCGTCCACTCGGCGGAGTGGACCATGAGAGCGCGAACGCTCTCTGGCCAGCGCTCGGGCATTGCCGCGAGAATCTGACCTGCAAGATGTCCAGCCGCCGCAGTAGCAGCACTTGTATCGCGAAAGATCTCGAAGTGACGCAGCGATGGATCACGGAAAGTTGTGAGAATGCCCAAGTCATCGGGGCAATCACAATCGTCACCGGATACTGCCCAGTTGCCCCCTTCCATGAGGATGTCAGGCTTAATCGGCCACTGCCGTTCCCAGGTCATCGATGTGCGACTCGTGGGGCATAATTCGCCCACGGGAGCAAGCGGTTCCCAGCCCGCAAACGTCGGATCGACAATTGTGGTCTTCTCGGTGAACGCACCAACAGTAATTGCGTTCCATGCTTGAGCCGGGTTCTCGATGGGTTCGATCTCGTTACGAGCTTGATAGTCGTCACCGGTGATCCCTTGGCGGATGTTTCCGGCAGAGATGAGCATGAGGCGCGTGTGGTCGTCCTCGCCGAAACATAGCTGATCAATCGCGGCAGACCAAGACGACGGGCGACCACGATTGGTGTCTATATCGCTGGTCACGGCCAAACAGACCGCCCGCCGCCGGTTAGCGGCAGTAATTTCAGCTTGGGCGATAGCATCCCTTGTGATTGCCCCGTACAGCCTCGGTTGATTTCCTCCTTGATCTGGCAGGACTTTGACCGACTCAAGCCGATGCGTCAGCGTGACCGGTACTGATGATTCAAGTGCCGAAGCCAGATCTCCGTACAACGCGATACCCGCCATGTTTGTTCCGTGGCCGAGGCTGTCTTGCGATGACCAGCTTGGGTCATACACTTGGACATCATTTGCCGTCAGAGCCGGAGTCAGCAGAGGATGTGCGCGAGTCACACCAGAATCGAGTATGCAGACCGCCACATCATCCGTGACCGGCATGATGATCCTGGCGGCAAGGTCGTTCGCCCAGTCGGCCTGCTCGACATTTGACCAAGTGACAAACTGCCCGGGTAGGTCGTTGGCTCGTCGCAGCTCAGCAACGGAGTCACAGTTGAGGAACAAGCGACCGATAACTGCGGAGTCGCCGTACACAAGACATACTTCGCGGTCGGGGAAGCTGAGAATAGTCTGTTGCACCGGGAGGTTCAGCCGTTCTGCGACCGTGCGGAAGGATTCGGTGTGGTCGGTGCGTAACCAGACTTCCCACCAGATTGCTTCACCCAGGGCAGGGTACAGCTCTGGATCATCTGTATACAGAGAACGGACCGCCGCGATCGTCACGCGCTCGATTCTGGCGATCAACGCTTCGCCCTTCGGATTGCCTTTTTTGGTGTTCTCCTGCTCGTATTTATCGATTTTCGCGAGGAAATGTTCGCTTGCTGTGTCCGGAACGAACACGGTGGCCGTGGCGGCTTCCGTTGCTACAGGTTGGCGGAATGCTACAAGTTCAATGTGTTTCGGGCGGTTCTCAAGAAGTTCTGCCGCATTTTCAGAACCGACCGGAAACTCAAAATCGAGGTAGAAGCCCGGCGTGCCGGCGAGAAGCGCAGGGTCACGTTCAGTTCGCTGCGTTGCAGCAGCGGTCAGAGCTACACGAAGCGTTTCTCGGAGGGCCTCGGCGTGCGCGGCCCGTTCGCGCTGCGGGAGCACATGACGAGGCGGAGGTGTCTTGCTCGTGTAAGCCTCTGGTTTGCCGCTGTCGTGCAAATACAGGTGGGGCAGCTCCCTTGGATGATCCGGCATTTATAGACAGGCCGCCTTCCGTTCCTCAAGGGCGGCGAGTATTCCTTCGGTCGTGATTCGATTCGAACCACCCAATATGGCGTTCTTCGCTGCTTCCTGGCTGGCTCTTACTAAATCTGCGGGGCTGAAAGATTTTGCCCCCGGCAACACCTGAGTCCAATCGACTCCCGAATTCTCGAAACCCGCGAGCTTCCTCTTGAGAATCTCTTCAGTTAATCGGGTGTCCGGGAGTGTGTACTCGATTACGTCGTCGAAACGTCGGAACAGTGCCTTGTCGAGCATTTGGCCGTGGTTGGTCGCAGCAACAATCAGACTGTCGGAGGTATCCTTTTCGAGCATTTGGAGAAAAGAGTTCAGGACACGGCGTATCTCACCGACGTCGTTGACCTGATTGCGATTGGCTCCCAAGGCGTCGAACTCGTCAAATAGATAGACTCCGCGAGTCTGTCGAATCGCATCAAAGACGAGCTTGAGCTTGGCGGCAGTCTCGCCCATGAATTTCGTGATCAGCCCCTCCAGCATGATCGTGAATAAGGGCAGCTTCAGCTCCCCCGCGAGCGCTGAAGCGCTCATCGTTTTGCCAGTTCCAGGAGGTCCGACGAATAGGAGCTTCCGGCGAGGATGGAGGCCGTGCTCGCTCAGCTTCTTTCTCTGCCGCTGCTCAAGCAAGACCCGCTTGAGGCGCGCGGCCAAGCTCTCCGGCAATGCCAAGTCAGTCAGTCGAATCTGGGGTGTCTGAACAGAAAGAAGATTTGCGAGCTCTCCCCGTGGTTCGAGAACGATCAGCTGCCCGGAACGGTTCTGCGTCGCGGACGAACGAAGTTTGGCTTGATCGACGAGTTCACGCAACTGCTGCGCGATGGCAACATGCCCCAGTCTCGCCTCGTGGGCAGCAGCCTGCATCGCGACGGACAGGAATTCTCTGTCGTCACCTTCCAGGTGGCTCTTCAGAAGTGCGACCATGTGGCGTGCTGCGCTCATTCTTCAATCCGTGGCCATCGAACGGCCAGTTCCTTTCGGGACGCTTCATTCATCATATTTGGAGCTGACGGGAAAAGAATCTCCATTTCGGACTAGACGACGTCATAGCTACTGCCATCTGCTGAGTGATTGCTCAGTCTCATGTCCCAATGTATGCCTGTCTCGTCAGAGAGAATAGTACGCACATTTGTTCCTCTTGACGGGCGCATCGGCTATCTTCAATCCCTGCAACGCGGTCACTGCGACGCCATAGCGAACCGATCCATTCTGCGTCCTGTGCTCCCCTCGTGAGCGACGATCTGAACCGTCTGCCGTATAAGCTGGGAGAGGACGATGAGGACAGCGGGAATGACCAAGAAACCAGCCGTCAACGCCCCGTGCCCCTGTGGGTCGGGAAAGAGATTCAAGAAGTGCTGTGGAGAGCCGTCGCGTCAGATTGGCGACTACTTTCGGACGGCCACGATGCTGGAAAACGCCGGACTCAAGCCCACGCCCCATTTGAAGGTCGAAGCGGCGCCATGGGTACTGGATACCAAATCGCCCTGTCCCTGTGGGAGTACGAATGCATACCGGAAGTGCTGCGGGGAGATCATCAAGGCACATCAGGGTTCATTGGCCAAAGATGCGGCCAAGAGTTTACGAGACGGCGATACCGCTGGGGCGACATTGCTCTACAAAGCTCACCTGGTGCAATACCTGGAATGGATTTACGCGCATACTCTGTCATTCGCTCAAGCAAACATTCCAGTCATCCATGAAATTGTCGATGTCGATATCGAAGCGATCACAGAGCTGTCGGACACGATTGCCCATTGTCTATACGCGTTGGGGAAGGAAGAGGGAATTCTAGCTTTCTTAAAGCATGTCGAGACTGTTGTGCCTATTACGGGGTACGAGAAGCCCAGCGCCTATCTGAGTGCGTTGTGGCTGTACATCGGGCTAAAAGATAGGGATGGCGCAATTCAGGAACTGGGGAAGATCGGTAGCATCCTTGACTTTCCCAAGCGTGAAGCATGGGAACTGTACTTGGATGTCGTTGGTCCAGACCTCTCGGAACGACAAAAGATCATGATCGCAGACCACATCGTCGCCGAAGCGGATGACGATGAGCAGGTGCGGGTGCAATACACCGTCCTCAAGGCGCTAGCACTTATCCAGATTGGGGAGGCAGAAGCCGCTCGTCAGAGTTTGGATGCTCTTGTCGGTTCCCTGAAGCCTCCTTCGCAAATCCGTAGCTCAGATGAACTCTCAACGGAATGGCAAATTGGGAAAGCATGGTCGATGTACGGGGAGATCTACTCAGACTCCAACGCACTTGGGAAGGCAGAGGAATCTCTGCTGCGCATTCCTGAAACCATGTTGACGCCGGTGGGAAAGGCAGCCTTGCAGAGAGATTTGGGATGGGTGCTGCGTGGTCAGGCACGGTACTGCGATGCCGTCGTGGCATTCCGACATTCTTTGGAACATGACGACACACAGGTCAGCAGGGTTCACCTCATCCATTCACTTGCACTTTGCGGCAAACTGGATGAGGCACATTCGGTACTGGACGGTTTGGATTCGACAGCGGTACCTCCGACTCTGCAGCTCGAGTATTTCGGCGCTCAAGGATCCCTCGCCGTTGCTTCGAACAGTACCTCGCTCGCGATGAAAACCGTTGACGGCCTACGAGCGATTCAATTGGAGACGCCCTTCTGGGAGGCGCAACGAAACCAGCTCCTCATTCAGATGCTGGACTTCGTACACCGTCCCGACTCCATCCCTGAGGGGAAGCGTCAAGGTGCCATCCTGAAGATCGTGGTCTTCATGAACGAGGTGCTTGAACTCAAGCCCAATTTCTTTGGACTCGGACTGAATCTCAATAAGGTGATCGAGAAGCTCACGAAGAAGGAGCAGCAGTGAGCCTCCAAATCTCAACTCGTTTTCACGCGTCGTACAAAATCGGTACAAACGTGCCGCAAGGTCGATCACCGACTTCCCTGAGGTCGTTTGTACCGATTTTGTACCGCCAAGCCGGGAGAGGAGGGTTTTTAGGAGTTTCTGTCATTGTATTTTGTCTAACTTACAGAGACAGCACCACCATGGAAAGAACGATCCCGTCTCTGGCCACCACATTCTAAAGAACTTAGCGGAAACCAAAGAGTTAGTGTTTTAGTCGCACGAACATTCGCTTACGCGATGTTCGCTTTGTCGCCTTCTTCCT
>Ga0302313_10000059_pt1 | contig 98124 bp, 101 predicted proteins | sample III_Palsa_N2_2_FD_200454 | JGI IMG/M metagenome (GOLD analysis project Ga0302313, IMG submission 200454) | Peat permafrost microbial communities from Stordalen Mire near Abisko, Sweden - III_Palsa_N2_2 | ecosystem: Environmental > Terrestrial > Soil > Palsa > Peat permafrost | place: Sweden...
ATCCGATTGCAAGATCCACAGCGTGACCGGCTGGGCAATCAGGGTTTTAAGTTCGATGCTGTCGGAGGTGGATAGCGCGTCAACGGTGAACAATCCATCGCGGCCAATGCGCGAATGACCGACCACACGTTGCGGCAATAAAACATTGTTACCAAGCGGCGTATCCAGTTTGACCAGGCGGCTGCTTTGCACCAACCCGTTGCTTAATGCCAAGATGCTGTCTAGCGCCGCCATAGCCTTGCCTTGAACTGTTCGAGCCGAAGATATTAGCTTAGGGGCCTTGCGAAAGCCTTACAGTGCGGGCCGCCACACTACATTTCAGACCCGAGGAAATAGCGATAGTTGTTCTGCTGAGCGGATTTCAGGCCTAGCGTCGAAATGTCGTTCTAACCTAAGGAGACTGTGTACCGTCGCTGGACTGAGCGTGGTGTAGCGAAATACGTCTGACGTGTTCCGGAGCAATCCGGCGAACCCCGGTTGGCACTTATTTAGTGCTACCGGGGTTTTTTTGTGGGTAGAGGTCCGGGGAGGTGTGAGCGCGTCCGGGTATAAAACGCCGTTGTGTGGGGCAAATGCACGGCAAGGTGTTAGCTTTGTTCACTTCCGGTCATTCACAGATCATTGTGCCGTGCCGGGCGCGTTTTCCGGTTTGACAAAACGCAGCGTCATTCGATCGGACTCGCCTATCGCCAGATATTTGGCGCGGTCCTGATCGCCATCCGCCAGGGTCGGCGGCAGGGTCCATACACCGCGCGGATAATCCTTGGTGTCGCGCGGGTTGCTGTTGATTTCGCTGGAGCCGGCCAGCGTGAAACCGGCGGCGCGCGCGTGCGCTATCACATAGGCTTCGGTGAGGTATCCGCTGGCTATCATTTGTTGCTCGGAGGTTCCCGGTTTCGCCCTATGGTCTTCGATGCCGAGTACGCCACCGGGTTTCAGCTCGGCATAAAAAGCCTTGAAGTTATCGTCGATGTGACCATCCTTCACCCAATTGTGCACATTGCGGAACGTGAGCACCACGTCGACGCTGCCTTCGGGGGCGACGTCGGTAAACCGGCCGGCGCGCAGGGCGCCGATTTCCACCTTGCCATATACCGCAGGATCTTGCGCCAGCTTATCCCGATAGCGTTTATTGCCCGCCGATTCCGGCTTGGCACTGTCGGAGAAGTACGGCGCGACATATAGCTCGCCGCGCTCACGCAGATAGGGCGCGAGAATTTCCGTATACCAGCCGGCGCCAGGCTCGATTTCGATCACGGTCTGGTTGGGTTTTATGCCGAAGAACCTCAAGGTCTGTTCAGGATGCCGGTAGACATCGCGCGCCCGTTCCGCATCGGTGCGTTGCGGGCCGGCGAGAATCGCCGAGAATGTCTGCGCGGGCGCTGCGTCGGCAGTGGGCGTATGCAGTGCGGCGAGGCCACACATGCCGAGGCCGAATAGACCTAGCGCCAGGGCGCGCGCAGATAAGCGAGGGGAAGCCGGCATGCTGAATTTTCCTTGGATGGCGATCGCTGGAGTCGGTTTGCTGCGGATTTGCGTGAAATCCGCAGCGACATCTGCATCTTACCGCGACTCGGCTTTTACCCAGATTTTCTTCGCCCATCTGAAGGAGCGTATGTAACGTACGGTCGAGCTCATGACACAACCTCACATCGCCGCCGCCAGCGCCAACCCCACTGCCGTGCCATAGCACTCCGAATGCGCGGCCTCGGGTTGCCGGACCTCGATCTGAAACAAGGAAACCGATTCCACCAGGCCATCGGCTTGTTGTTTCAAGCCGTTGGCCGCAGCCGAAGTCTGTTCCACCAATGCGCCGTTTTGTTGCGTCGAGCGATCCATCTGAATCACCGCCAGGCTGACCTGCTCAATGCCGTCGGATTGCTCCGAGGTGGCGGTCGAGATCTGGTCCATGGTGTGCATCACCTCGTTCACCGAAGCCACGATCTGCTGCATGGTCTGGCCTGCTTGGGTGACTTGCTGCGAGCCGAGCTGCACCCGCGTCACGGAATCTTCGATCAGCTTTTTTATTTCTTTGGCGGCTTGCGCGCTGCGCAAGGCCAGCGAGCGCACTTCAGTTGCCACCACGGCAAAGCCTTTACCTTGCACGCCGGCGCGTGCGGCTTCGACGGCTGCGTTCAAGGCCAGGATGTTGGTCTGGAAGGCAATCCCGTCAATCACGCCGACGATGTCGGTAATCTTGTGCGCGCTTTCGGATACCTGCCCCATGGTGCCGACGATGCGCGCCACCATCTCGCCGCCTTGCACCGCGTCGCTTGCGGCATTGCGCGCCAGTTGGGTGGTGTGCTGGGTGTTTTCCGCGTTTTGCTTGACCGCGGCGCTGAGTTGTTCGAGGGTTGCCGCGGTCTGTTCCAGCGCGGCGGCCTGTTGTTCGGTGCGGCTTGATAATTCGATATTGCCGCCGGCGATATGCTGTGCGCTTGCGTGCACATCGTCGGTGCCTTGGCGGATTACGGCCACGGTTTGCATCAGACTGTGCTGCATGCGCTGCAATGCCGCGAGCAGGACGCCGATCTCATTGTTCGAGATACCGTTGATCGGTGCGGTAAGATCGCCGCCGGCAATCCGGTCAAAGTGATGGCCCGCTGCGCGCAAAGGCTGCAACAGAACCCGATCGAACAAAATCCAGTAGAAGCCGGTGAGCAGGAGCGACAGCACAAAGAGTCCGGCGGCAAGATAGATCGCCGTGGAAGAACGTTGATTCGCGGCATTCTTCAGCGCGTCGCGCATCTGCTCAGCATGCTGGATCACCTCGCGCAAGGTCGTTTCGAACTGGGTATCGGCCTGTTCCGCATTGGCCGTTGCCGCCACGTAGGCATCCAGCGACACGTCGTATAAAGCTTCTTCGCGCGTCGTCAGCACGTTGGTGTAGTTGGCGTAGGCATCGAGCACACGTGCCGCGCGCGGGTCGGCGGCGCCATCTTGTTTGCTTGCGGCGCGATAGGCATCGATGGTGGTCTTGGCTTGTTGCAAGGCTGCGGACGCTTTGCGGGTGTAGTCGTTGGCTTTGATCTGATCGCCGCGCTGCAAGTCGATGTAGGCATTGTCCATATTGACCAGCGCACTCAGCATCAAGCGTTCGGTGTCGTGCAACGGTTCGATTTGCTGATCCGATAGCCGGATCACAGCGTCCATGGCGCGGCCGGACTGCCGTGCATCGAGCCACGCCATGCAAACCGCTGCCCATAGCGCGACGGAGAATAGACCGAGTACCAGCAGCAGTCCGGTACGAATTTTCAGATTGGTAAGCATAGGTCGATCCAGTCCATCGTGAAGGCCATGTGGCAAAGTTGTCTCGCGCCGCGGATGCGACGCTGACCGCGGTTTTATTTGATACCCAGCTTGCGGTCGAGAGAAAACACGCCGCCGCCACGCCCCACCATATAAAGCATCAAGCCAGCCCACGAAAGATGGGTGGGCCAAGCGTCGGGATAGACAAAAATCTCGATCACCGAGGTCATGCCCAATAAAGCCAAGGCGGAAAAACGGGTGAACAGGCCCAGTACCAGCATTAGCGAAAACAGATGTTCGGAATAAGCGGCCATGTGAGCCGCGATGTCGGGCGGAATCAGCGGGATCTTGTATTCGTCGCGAAATAACTCGTAGGTGCCATCGGTGATGGTCAGAAAACCGGTGACCTTGGTCCGGCCTGACATAAAGAACAGTGCGGCGATCGAAAAGCGTGCGATCAAGGCCAGTAGCGAATGGCCGATCAGGCGATTGAGTCGATCCGCCAGGCCGTTCCAGGCGGCCAGTACCGAATTGCGCGAAGCGCTTAGGGTGAGACGAGCATGTTCCATCGTGATCTCCTGAATTAAAGGTGTTGGGGCGGGGTGGTGGGACTGAGTGCGCCCGCGGTAATCAGGGCGGACAATAATTGCGCGACGTCCTGTGTGGGTTCGGCGAGCAGGGCCGATTCGGCGGCCTGCGCCAGCGAGCGGGCGGCAGCGCACGCATCCATAAACGCGCATAAACCCGGGCCGGCCGCGCGCCAGATCACCGTGTTGTCCGGACGTGTCAGCAAAGCACCTTCGGCGACCCAGGCGAGAGCATCGTCCAGTGCGGACTGCTCCCGGTTGGCGCACCAGATGGTATAAGCCGGTTGTGTGTCGAACCAGGCCCAGCGGGCAGCCGGATGCGGTCGCAATAGGGTGTTGCCAAGCTCAGGCGGAGCCATTCGCGTGAGCGCCGCCGGGTCCAGCAGCGCGGCGTCGGCGGCCATATGGCTTTCGCTCCAGTAGCGGTCGAGCCGGGCCACATCGGCCAGGTAGGGTAGTTCGCGAGCGCCTTCGAAGTGCTCCAGGAAATCCGCAAAGTGTTTGCCGTAGGCCAGCAGGCCGACTTCGCTCGGCGGTTTATCGCGCACATATACAGCGGCCGCGGCACGAAACCAATCCGTCCCGACCAGGCGCGCGACGCTGGGGTAATTGGCGCATAGCGCGTCGATACAACCTTTTAGGATGGTATTGCGATATACCTTGAAGCCCGCTTGGGCGGCCGGGTTCGATGCTGGATCGAAGTGCGTCACGGTCTCGTGATCCGGCAGAAAATGCGCTGATACTGTGCTTACAGACAGAGGGGCAGGGGTGTCGCCGGCTTGCCAAAGCGCCTGCATAAAATCGTCCTGAAACCGAGTTAGCGAGTGGGTCATACGTCCACCTGCCGCGATGTCGGTTCGAGCACCTCGTGTGCACGTTGGCGCTCGACCAACAGTTCCTGGAATTCAGGAAGATGGTCGTCGCGTTCGATCAAGGTCGGTCGCGCACCTATGCGTTGAATCAATCGCCGATAAAGCGTCCATACGCTTTCCGCAATCGGGGCGTCGTGCGAGTCGATCAGCAGTGCGGCGCCCAGTTCCGCATCTTCGCTATGGCCGGCCAAATGAATCTCCATCACAGCCTCGGCGGGAATCTGGTCGAGGTAAGCGGCGGCGTCGAACTGCAGATTGCTCGCGCTGATAAAAACGTTATTCACGTCCAGCAGCAAACCGCAGCCGGTGCGTTGCGTCAGTTCGCGCAGAAAATCGATTTCGCTCCATTCGTGGTTGTCCAGATGCAGATAGTGAGTCGGGTTCTCAAGCGCAATGGGCCGGCCCAGCACCTCCTGGGTGCGCGAAATATTGGCGGCGATCCGCTTTAGCGCGACAGTGGTGCGAGGAAACGGCAACAGGTCCGGGTGATACACGCCGCGCCACATCGACCACGCCAGATGTTCCGAGACCAGCGCCGGTTCGATACGCTCGACCAGGTTTGCCAGTTGCCGCAAATGTTGCGGGTCCGGCTCCGTGTCCGCAGCCAATGACAGCGAGACCCCGTGCAACGCGATGGGTTTGTCTCGGCGTATGGCTTCAAGCCAGGCCAGCCGAGGGCCGCCCGCTACCATGTAATTTTCGGGGTGGACTTCAAACCATAAGCCGGAGGTGGTGTCTTCGAGCGCCGCAGCGTAATGCTGAGGGCGAAGGCCGAGTCCGGCACCGAGATTCTGTTTCATGGTGGGCGAGCGGCCGCAGCGATCAGGACGCGGACGGGGTCAGCGAACCCATGCCGTGCGGTGTCTTGATCGAAGTGCAGGTACCGGCCGGCACGTTCTTCCAATGGTCGGCGTCGTAGTCGGTCTTTTGCGACGCGGCGCAGGTGGTGCCGGCGCCGGCTTTGCAATCGTTCTGACCTGAGAGGGCCACGCCGTAACATTTTTCGACCGAGGTCTTGGCGGGTGCTGCATTGGTTTGTGCCATTGCGGCACCGGAGACCAGAGCGGCGAGGGTGAAGGCGGCGGTAGCAAGGTTGCGTGGGTTCATGATGTCGATTCCATTTAAGTTGGTGTTGGAGGATCGATCGCCGGTGGGGCGTTGCTGGTGAGGATTAAACCGGCGATCTGACAGTTAATTCGCCGGCGCATCCTCCTCGGTTACAGCGGGTACAAAATTCTTTTAAAAATTAAATTTAGGTCCCTGGTGTAACCGAATGACCCGCGCCAACGAAAACAACTTCAGGTCGATGCGCTTGCCGCTGGTCGCCGTTAATTGTTGCCGTTAAGCCAGGGCGAGCGCGGCAGGTGCGAGATATATCCACAATCAGGAGGCAAGGGTGAGAACAGGTGACTTGGTATCGATGCTGGCGACCCGCGTGACGCCCATCGACCCGCACACGGTCGGCAAGCGCTTTGGTTTGGCTGTGCTGATCGGTATGCTGGGCGCGACGAGTTTGCTGGTGGCGGTATTCGGTGTGCGTAGCGAGATGCCGCAGATGTTGGCGACGCCGTGGTTTTGGTTGCGGCTGGCTTTTCCGCTGGCGGTGGTGGTGGGCGCGCTGTTGCTTGCCGGTCGCTTGTCGCGTCCGGGCAGCAGCGCGGTGCTGGGGTGGGTGATGCTGGTGCTACCGCTGTCGGCGGTCTGGCTGGCCGCGCTCGGTTTTATCTGGGCTACGCCGCGCGGCCTGAGACTGGCGCTGGTGCTGGGCAGCACCTGGCGCGTGTGTACCTTGAGCATTGTGTTGCTGTCCGTGCCGACGTTTATTGCGGTGGTGTGGGCCATGCGCGGTTTGGCCCCCACGCGCCTGCGTTTGGCCGGCGCCGGCGCGGGCCTGTTGGCCGGGGCTCAAGCGGCCTTGGTCTATACCTTGTATTGCCTGGAGATGGCGGTGCCGTTCTGGGGTGTCTGGTATGTGCTCGGCATGCTGGTGCCGGTGGCGATCGGCAGTGTGCTCGGGCCTGTGCTGTTACGCTGGTAAATCGTCGAGGGCGATGTTTGAGTCGCCGCATGCCGCCCCAATGCCGCCCGCATCGGTTAAATAGCATGGGTCAAACCGTTGCCGGTGATATGGGGTGGACGCTGTCGAGCAAGGCGTAGACGGGCCGCACCAGACCTTCGAGCAATTCCGCTTCGGGGCGCACCCGGGCCAACACCCGCATACCGAGCAAGGTGCTCAGCAGCAAGCGCGCCAAGTCGTCGGCCGGCTGAGCCAGGGTAATCGAGCCGTCGCTCTGGCCCGCGGTGACGCAGCGCAGGAAGAATTGCTCGATGCGCACCAGTACCGCGGCGATGATGCGCTGAAACTCGGGATCGTGGGGCGCGATTTCCACGGCTGAATTGATCAGCATGCAGCCTTTGTGCTGCGTATCGCCCAGCGAGCGCGCCACAATCTCGCTGAAAAATGCGCCGATGGCTGCGCGCGGCGGCAAATGTCCCTCGAAGCGTTCGACGCGATCGGCCAGGATGCCTTGCACATATTGATCGAGTGCGCGTTGGTAGAGTCGGCGCTTGTCGCCGAAGGTGTTGTACAGGCTGGCCCCGGTGATGCCCATGTTTTCGGCAAGATCGCGCACCGAGGTGGCTTCGTAACCGCGTGCCCAAAAACATTGCATGGCCGCGTCAAGGGCGGCGGCCTCGTCGAATTCTTTCGGTCGTGCCATGGTGGTTACGTCCTGGAACAGGCGCGCGCGAGGTTGCCATCGCCCTTTCGTCAGTGTATTTTATAGCGAACGATCTAAAATGAAAGTCATATCTCATTGAGACCGATCTGGAGCTGCTTTCAGTTCGTGTGCAGATCAATACCACGCGCCCCGGTTTATCGAGAAATCGCCTGCTGGACCCGGTAGGCGGTGCGATGTGCATCGCATCCTCACGTTAATTCCTTTACCCATATTTTTTTTGAACTCGCTGTAACCAGAATGCCCGATAAAACGAATAACTGGAGGTGGAGCGGTGCATCCCGTTGAGGAACGGTTGAAAATCTTGTTTCTGGCAGGGCTGGACGGTGATGCGGTTTCCTATCGCGAGTTTCTGGACCAGCTTAGCGGACATTTGCGCGCGCTATTGAGACGGCGCTTGTATCAATTGCAGGACCACATCGAGGATATCGTTCAGGAAACCTTGCTGGCGGTGCATAACGGCCGCCATACCTATCGTGCCGACCAGCCTTTGACGGCTTGGGTGAATGCCATCGCCCGTTATAAAATGATGGATTTCTTCCGCGCTCGAGCCCGCCACGAAGCGCTCAATGAGCCATTGGACGACTATCTGGAGATTTTTGCCTGTTCCGATGTCGAGCCCGCCGACGCCAAACGCGATATCGGCCGGCTGCTGGAACAACTGCCGGACCGTCAGCGCTTGCCGATCCTGCACGTTAAACTGCAAGGGCTGTCGGTGGTGCAAACGGCGCAGCTTACCGGCATGTCCGAGTCGGCTGTCAAAGTGGGCGTGCATCGGGGTTTGAAAGCGCTGGCGGCGAAGATTCGAGGCGCATCATGAAAACACAGGATTTGGTTTCACTCTTGGCCAGCGACGTGGCACCGGTCGATCGCCGGATTCTGGCCAAACGTTTTAGCTGGGCTCTGCTGCTGGGCGCACTGGGCGCGACGCTGCTGATGGCGCTGTGGTTCGGGGTTCGTCCCGATCTCGGTCGCGTAGCGGCGACGCCTTTGTTCTGGTTCAAGCTGGCATTTCCGTTGGCCCTGGCGAGTGCGTCGTTATGGGCATGCACCCGCTTGTCCCGCCCCGGCGTGCCCTTGGGTCAAGCCGGATGGGCGCTGGCGCTGCCCATTGCCGTGGTGTGGGGTGTTGCCGCGCTGATGGTGCTGGCCGCGCCGGAGTCGCAGCGTGTGGCTTTATTGCTGGGTCAAACCTGGCGGGTGTGTCCCGTTAATATCGCGGGCCTGTCGATTCCCGCTTTTATGGCCGTGTTCTGGGCCATACGCGGACTGGCCCCGACCCAATTGCGCCGGGCGGGAGCCGCCGGCGGTTTGCTGGCGGGCGCGACCGCGACCCTGGCTTATTGCCTGCATTGCCCGGAGATGGGCGTGCCGTTCTGGGCCATCTGGTATCTCTTGGGCATGTTGATTCCGACACTGCTCGGCGCGCTGCTCGGCCCTTATTTGCTACGCTGGTAATCTCAATCGCACACAAGGAGAGGGCAATGAAAGCAGCAATCGCTAAACGGCTGATCGGGGTATTTCTGCTGTCCTCGAGTCTGTCCTTGAGCGGCGCGGCGCTGGCCGGCGAAGTGCCCTTCACTCAAGCCAGGTTCGACCAGGCCATGGCGGCAGGCACACCGACCGTGGTGTATCTGCATGCGACATGGTGCCCGACCTGCAAGGTGCAGCAGCCTATCGTCGATCGGCTGTCGAGCGATCCGCAATTCAAAGCGGTGACCATCCTTGAGGCCGATTACGATAAAGAAGTTGCCCTGAAAAAAGACTTGAAGGTGACACAGCAGTCGACCTTTGTGGTGTTCCAGCATGGACATGAAGTGACCCGCTCGACCGGACAAACGCAGGAAGCGGCAATTCGCGCCACTTTTGCCCGGGCCTTGTAATGGAGTTTGGTTTCGCCACCTACGCGCTCGGTTTTGTCGCGGGAGCCGCGTCCGTCCTGTCGCCTTGCGTCTTGCCTTTGTTGCCCATCCTGGTCGCCTCGGCGCTGTCCAAACATCGGTGGGGCACGGTCGCGCTGGCGCTGGGCTTGAGCCTCTCGTTCGCACTGGTCGGCATTTTTATTGCCACCCTGGGCGCTTCGCTCGGCCTCGATGGCGACACGTTTCGCCGGGTGGCGGCGGGCTTGATGGTGCTGTTCGGCTGGGTGATGATCTCCGCACGCTTGCAGTCCGGCTTCGTCAAACTTAGCGCGCGCCTTGGCGCGGCCGGCCAGCAGGTGTTAGGGTCGGTCAAAGGCGATGGCTTGAGCGGTCAATTCCTGATCGGTTTGCTGCTGGGCTTGGTCTGGAGCCCCTGCGTCGGTCCGACCCTGGGTGCGGCCACGACCCTCGCGGCTCAAGGCCGAAGTCTGGCTCATATCACGCTGTTGATGATTGTCTTCGGCGTGGGGGCCGGACTGCCGTTGATGCTTATCGGCGCTGTGTCGCGTGCCTCCGCGACCCGCGTGCGAGGCTCTCTGGCGACTTTCGGCAAACGCGCCAGATTGGTCTTGGGCGGTTTGTTTGTGGTGCTCGGCATGCTGGTGCTGAGCGGCTTCGACCGGCAACTCGAAGCAATGCTGCTGTGGTTCAGTCCGAACTGGCTGACGGCGTTGACAACCTCGATATGACGGGCGTGGCGAGACTTCCAACTCAGGCCTGGCGATACGAGCCTTGATGAGCTGGAGAGCGGGGCGGTCATGGGCTGCCGCATCAGCATGCGGTCGAATTACACCGCATGCTGACGCGGCAGCCGGGATGGGCGTCCCGGCGTCCCGGCGATCCGTCAGCCGGCGGATCAGCGGGTAATGCTGTAGCCGATGCGCACGATGGAGTGCTGGTGCTGGTTGTAGTCGAGGATGTCCTCGCCATAACCGGTGAAATAGCCCAGCGTCAGGTAACCGCCCCAGGCGCTACTGAAGATCTTGGCGAGCGGATAGGTGAGTTGCGAATCGACACTGCCGTAGCTGGACTTGGTGCCTTTGCGCAAGGTGGTGGCGAGCTGCCAGCCCTCGGGGCTGCCGTATTTGATCAACAGGTCGACATAGCCGCGATAGTCCTGGATGTCCTCGTTGCCGCTCTTCGACATGTAGTAGTAGATCTTCGGCGAGACGGTCAGATGATAGGCATCGGGGTCGCCGAAGTCCCAGGTCGGGCGCACAAACAGAATATCGATCGAGCGCGAAGTGGTGCCGGCCTGGCCATTCGATTCGTGGCCGACCCCTGCCATTACGCCCATGCGGGTGAACAGCGGGCTTTTCCAGCCGGTGTCTTGCAGGTAATAAAACAACTGGGGTTCATAGCTGGTGTCGCGAAATGGTGCGGACGCCGCGGATAGATCCCAGATTGAGGTCTGGGTGTAGCCGAAATACAGATTGTCGAGCAGCGAGCGGGAGGTCGGATCGTCCGGCATCACCAGTCGATATTTAAAGCTGAACTGGAATTTCGCCAGGTTGTCGCCGTTTTGCCCATCCTCGAAATAGATCGGCTCGAAGGTGGACAGCCGGCCGCTTAACATCGGACTGGGCGGCGGGGTCTGGGCCGGCGGTCCACTGGCGGCTGCGGCCGCGGCCACCGGTTGCGGCGTGTTCGGCGAGGTTTGTGCGTGCGCGGTGGCGACAGCCTGCAACTGGTTGTCGCCGCGATTGAGCGTGACCAGCATGGGCGAGGTGTCCAGGCCCACGGCATCGATTTTGACCGCGCCGCGCGCGGCGGCCGGCCACGGCGCCGAAAAGCGCACTTTGCGGTATTGGCCCGGCCGCAGCGACAAGCGATCCGGCACCCCGGCTTCACGCTGCAGGGCAATCGGCACGGGCGGCAAGTCGCCGTTGGTCAAGGTTACGTCGAAGTGCTGCGGCACGTCGATGGAAAGGGGCGCGCCATCATCGTCGCTATATAACAGTGTCACTTCCAGCGGTTGCTCCGCGGCGGCTTCGCGCGGCGGTTGCAATACCGCCGTGGTTGCATGCGCAGCTCCGCTGCACAAGAGCGCAAGCGCCGCCAATTGATAAGTCGCCGGTGCGGCACCGGGGAATTGCGAGCGCTTGAGCAAGCGGCGTGGAGATAGGCGCATAAAGCGGTCATCCAGTTATATTAAAGAGGTGCCCATCGGCGGAATGTGTTTTGCAATGTGCGTGACGGATATTTGACAGTGCGACTGCGGCGGAGGTTCTGGCGCTAATTCGAATCTTGGTCGGCCTGGACAAAAATCGTCGGTGTTGTGCTCCCGGACCCCATTCGCTAATGGTTTACCTGGGATTAAATAAGGACGGGATAGCTGGTTTTGCTTAAAAAGCACTTCCAAGCCGATCGAGTTTGCCGGTGCGCCATCGCTTCTCGACGCAAAAGCAGGACATTTTCCAGTTTTGTGCCGGGATTCGGGACTACTCGGGACTACTCGGGACTGCTCGGGACTGCTCGGGACCGATTGGAACGCGCATCTGGGCAACTTGATCGTGTCCCAGCATGGTTACCCCGATCTAAAATAGAATATCGAAAATCGCTGAAGGAGGCGTTGCACGATGAACTTGAAAGAACGGCTCGTTTCGATGCGGGTGGGCGTGGCGGTGGTCGGCGCTTTCGTTTCCGCCGGCGGAATTTGCCTAACCATAGGCGGTTTACTGCTATCCGAATACGATCTGACCGGCTTGGGTTTCGGCATGATCGTCGGCGGCACGCTGACTTACGTCACGCTGCTGAACTGGGTCGCGCGCGACGAATCATGAGCGGCCGGCGATCCGGCGGCCGGCGCTCCGGCGGCCGGCGATCCGGTGGCCGGCGCTCCGGCGGGCGTTGGTGTTGCGTACACCACGACAAAAAAACAAAACCCGGCTCAGGGCCGGGTTTTGTCATCCGATAAGCGATTCGCGCTCAGGCAGGCGCCTGAATATTCGATGCTTGCTTGCCTTTCGGACCTTGAACGACTTCAAACGTGACTTTTTGACCCTCTTTGAGGGTTTTGAAGCCATTCATCTGAATTGCCGAGAAATGCGCGAATAAATCTTCTCCGCCTTCATCCGGCGTAATAAAGCCAAAACCTTTCGCGTCGTTAAACCACTTCACCGTACCGTTTGCCATCCCGCTTCCCCTAACTCTTTTCACCAGCAACATGAGCGCGTTCGAAAAGCTTAACGGCTCACGCCGCCCCCTCCTCACAAGCTCTCCCCAGCATTTCTTCTCTATATAACAGGCTTCAAAGAAAGTGCCGAAATGATTGTTCTTGCTCTTTAGGCCACTGTCAAGATTTTTTTTGAGCGACGAGTATAGTGTAGTGCCTCGGTGTTGTAACGCTTCACGCCAAAGCGCGTGTGCAACCCAACTGTCGTCAGCGGATTTCCTGGAAAAGTCGCATAATGAAGTCGAAACGAAAGCGGCTTACGGATGCGGCTTACGTTACACCTCGATTTCACCCCGGTATTTCACCCCGGTACCGGCGCCAAAAGGCCGTGCCGATGTGTGTCAGACGGTTGGCGGGCGACTCGGGCAGGCATGCCGGGTTGTGCCGCCGGCTCCGAATATAGATACGCCTACCCTAGTCTTTCGGTTGTGCGATACTGAAACTCACGAAGCCGTTATTCCCGCGTGGGCCTGACCCGAAATTGGGTCGTCCGGGCAGGAATACGGAGAATAGTCACCAGGCGCTGCACTTGAGCCCCGCGACTCCGTCAGGCATAGGCAGGATTGCAGGTCAGCGCGAGTTGTTTAGAATGGTCGTATGGCGATTTATCCAGATAAACAGAATGGTACGGTGCTTGAGCGCAAAGAGCAGAAGCTCGAGCCGCCGTCTATGCACAAGGTTGCCTTGTTGAATGACGATTTCACGCCGATGGAATTTGTCGTGATGGTGGTGCAGCAGTATTTCAACAAGGACCGGGAAACCGCGACGCAAATCATGCTGATGGTGCATCGCGAGGGCAAGGGAGTTTGTGGGGTCTATACGCGCGACGTCGCTGCGACCAAAGTTGAGCAAGTAGTTACCCACGCACGGCAGGCGGGTCATCCGTTGCAATGCGTGATGGAGGAAGCATGATTGCCCAGGAACTGGAAGTAAGTTTGCACATGGCGTTTATGGAAGCACGCCAGGCGCGGCACGAGTTCATCACTGTGGAGCATCTGTTGCTCGCTCTGCTCGATAACCCGACTGCCGCAGAAGTTCTGCGTGCCTGTGCGGCTAATATCGAAGACCTGCGTTCGAGTTTGCGCAACTTCATTCATGACAATACGCCGACGGTGCCGGGCACTGACGAGGTGGACACGCAACCCACGCTGGGTTTCCAGCGTGTGATCCAGCGTGCCATCATGCACGTCCAGTCGACCTCGAACGGTAAAAAGGAAGTGACCGGCGCGAACGTGCTGGTGGCGATCTTCGGCGAAAAAGATTCGCACGCCGTGTACTACCTGCAACAGCAGGGTGTGACACGGCTGGATGTGGTCAATTTCATCTCGCACGGCATCGCCAAAACCGGCGCCGGCGAAACCGCCAAGCCTGAAGGCGGGGTTGAGGGCGAAGACGCGGCGAATCAAAAAGAAACGCCGCTGGCCCAATTCACCCAAAACCTGAATCAACTGGCCAAGGACGGCAAAATCGATCCATTGATCGGTCGCGAGCCCGAGGTCGAGCGGGTGGTGCAAGTGCTGTGCCGCCGCCGTAAAAACAATCCGCTGCTGGTGGGCGAAGCCGGGGTGGGTAAAACCGCCATCGCCGAAGGTCTGGCCTGGCGCATCATGCGCGGCGAAGTGCCCGATATCCTGGCGGATGCGCAAGTCTATTCGCTCGATATGGGCGCGCTGCTGGCCGGCACCAAATATCGCGGCGACTTCGAGCAACGCCTGAAAACCGTGCTCAAGGAACTGAAAGACCGTCCGCATGCGATTTTGTTTATCGATGAAATCCACACCCTGATCGGTGCGGGCGCGGCTTCGGGCGGCACGCTCGACGCTTCCAATTTGCTCAAGCCGGCGCTCTCCTCCGGTGCGCTCAAATGTATCGGTGCGACCACCTTTACCGAATATCGCGGCATTTTTGAAAAAGACGCGGCGTTGTCGCGCCGGTTCCAGAAAGTCGACGTGAGCGAGCCGACCGTCGAGCAAACCATCGCGATTCTGCGCGGTTTGAAATCGCGCTTCGAAGAACATCACCAAGTCAAATATTCAGCCGGTGCACTCACCGCCGCGGCAGAACTGTCGGCGCGTTTTATCACCGACCGCCATTTGCCGGACAAGGCTATCGACGTGATCGATGAAGCTGGTGCGGCGCAACGCATTTTGCCGAAGTCGAAACAGAAAAAAACCATCGGCAAGACCGAAATCGAAGACATCATTTCGAAGATCGCCCGCGTCCCGCCGCAAAGCGTGTCGCAAGACGATCGCAGCAAGTTGCAAACCCTGGACCGCGACCTGAAGAGTGTGGTGTTTGGTCAAGATCCGGCGATCGACGCTTTGGCCGCCGCCATCAAAATGGCGCGTGCGGGCCTCGGCAAAACCGATCGTCCGATCGGCTCGTTCCTGTTTTCCGGGCCGACCGGCGTGGGTAAAACCGAAGTTGCGCGGCAGTTGGCATTTGTTCTCGGCATCGAGTTGTTGCGTTTCGACATGTCGGAATATATGGAGCGCCATGCGGTCAGCCGCTTGATCGGTGCGCCGCCGGGTTATGTCGGGTTCGACCAAGGCGGTTTGTTGACCGAGGCCGTGACCAAGAAGCCGCATTGCGTACTGCTGCTCGACGAAATCGAAAAAGCGCATCCCGATGTCTACAACGTGCTGCTGCAGGTCATGGACCACGGCACGCTGACCGATAACAATGGGCGCAAGGCCGATTTCCGTAACGTGATCATCATCATGACCACCAATGCCGGCGCGGAAGCCATGCAAAAGTCGTCGATGGGCTTCACCGCGCGGCGCGAGACCGGCGACGAAATGGCCGATATCAAGCGCAGCTTCACGCCGGAATTCCGCAACCGGCTGGACGCGATCATCAGCTTCCGTTCGCTCGACAAGGAAATCATCATGCGGGTGGTCGACAAATTCCTGATGCAACTGGAAGATCAGTTGCACGAGAAGAAAGTCGACGTGGCCTTCTCCGATGCCTTGCGTGCTTATCTGGCGAAGAACGGTTTCGACCCCTTGATGGGTGCGCGGCCGATGCAACGCCTGATTCAGGACACCATCCGGCGCGCGCTGGCGGACGAACTGCTGTTCGGCAAGTTGGCGAGCGGCGGGCGGGTGGCGGTCGATATCGACGAAAACGACAAGGTGCAATTGTCCTTCGAAGAAAACGGCGCGCCGCGCAATCCGAGTCCGGAAGCGGTCGAGGTCGAATAAGAGCGATTGCTCGCTTGATTCAACCATCCCGCGCAGTCTGGCGGGATAAAAAAAACGGTGCAGTTTAAACTGCACCGTTTTTTTATTGGCGGGCGGGCGTTTGCTTGATTCTGTCTGCTTGATCCGCAGCGCCCGCCGCATCAATCCTCAGTGTTTGCCGGTGCTGCCGAAACCGCCTGCACCGCGTTCGCTCAAACCAAACTCTTCAACAATATTAAATTCGGCTTGTATTACCGGCACGATCACCAACTGCGCCAACCGTTCGAACGGATTCAGCGTAAAGCTGGTGGTGCCGCGATTCCAGGTCGAAATCATCAATTGACCCTGATAATCCGAGTCGATCAGGCCGACCAGATTGCCCAGCACGATGCCGTTTTTATGGCCCAGCCCCGAACGCGGCAGAATCACCGCCGCGTAACCGGGGTCCGCCACATGGATGGCCAAACCGGTCGGCACCAGGTGGGTTGAGCCGGGTTCAATGATCAGCGGGGCGTCGATGCAAGCGCGCAGGTCCAGCCCGGCGCTGCCGGGCGTGGCGTAGGCCGGGAGCTGATCGCGCATGCGCGGATCGAGAATTTTGAGGTCTATTTTCATCGGTTTTGTGTGGTGGTGTGACGGCAGCTAAGTTGGCAACGAGGTCGGCATAATAAGCCGCGCCGATTTATACCACGGGACAGTACCCTGTTCCGCAAATTGGTTCGAGATGAAATTGTCCGTGGGACATTAGGTCGCGGCTGAGCGTAATTGTGCCTGCAAGTCGAACGCCTGCGCGAGCAGTTCGTAAGTACGCAGCCGCGCTTTATAGCTCGGCGCCACGCTCAGTACAATCAGTTCGTCGGCGGCGAATTGCTGTTGCAGCGCCAGCAGCTTTTCCACCACGGCACCGGGCGTGCCGATAATGCTGCGCGGCCGCTCGCGCTCGATCACCATCCGTTCCCGGTCGCCATAGTGCCTGGCTTGTTCCTGGGCTTGTTCGACGGTAGGAATCGGCGCGTTCAGGCCATATGCCATTTGCACCCGGCGCAAATCGATGGCCGACTCCAGCGCCGCGGCTTCGGTCTCGGTATCGGCGCAAATCACGAACACGGCAGCCGCGCAGTAGGGGCGGTCGCCGGCGTGGCGCGGCACAAAACGCTCACGGTAGGCGTGCGCCACGGTATGGCCGTAATGGGCATTGATAAAGTGGGCGAAGGCGAAATTCATCCCGCGTTGGGCGGCCAGCAAACCGCCGAATTCGCTGGAGCCGAGCACCCATAGATCGGGCCGGGTTTCAACCTGGGGTTGCAACAGCACCCCATGCGCCAGATGACCTTCGGGCACCGTGCCGTCGAACAATGCGATCAGGTCGGCCACCTGTTCCGGAAAGATATCGCCGCGATTATATTCGCCGGCCGCCACCGCCTGAGCCGTGCGCATATCGCCGCCCGGCGCGCGGCCGACACCGAGGTCGATGCGGTTGGGGAACAGTGCTTCGAGCATGAGGAATTGCTCGGCTACCTTGAATGGGCTGTAGTAGGGCAGCATGATGCCGCCGCTGCCCAGGCGGATGCGCTTGGTTACGCTGCCCAAACGCGCCAGCATGACCTCGGGGCAGGGATTGGAGACGCCATAGAGTCCATGATGCTCGGCGCACCAGAAACGCGTATAACCCCATTCGTCGGCCGCCTGGGCCAACTCGACAGTCGCGGCAATGGCGTCGGCGACGCGCTGGCCGGCAATCACGGGCGTCTGGTCGAGCACCGACAGTTTGGTTGCGGGCTGTTGGGTCATCGTGCCCCTCCTGTAAAACCATTTGCGATAGGCATGCGCGGTTGCGGCACGCCCGGAGTGCCGATTATGCGGCTAGATTGGAATGGCTGCAGGGGAGGGGGTGATGGTGGTTTAAACGGGTGTGGCGATATCTATACGTCGCGCAATTTCCGCGATCAAAGTTCGCGCCAAAGCCTGTTTGTCGGCTTTAGGCAGATGGGTGATGCCCTGCGCATCGCACAGTATCACTTGGTTTTCGTCTGAGCCAAAGGTGGCCGGGCCGAGATTGCCGATCAGCAAGGGGATATTTTTGCGCAGGCGTTTTTCCTGGGCATGCCGTTCCAGGTCGTGACTTTCGGCGGCGAACCCGACGCAAAAGGGCGCCTGGGCCATATTGGCGACGCTGGCCAGAATATCGGGGTTCTCCACAAACTGCAGGGTGGGCGCGGCTTGGCCCGCGGCCTTTTTGATTTTCTCGGTGCTGACTTGGGCAACACGCCAGTCGGACACCGCAGCTACCGCGATAAAAATGTCCGTACCCGATACCGCGCCGAGAACCGCATCGTGCATTTGCCGGGCGGTTTGTACATCGGTACGGGCGATACCCCAAGGGGTTTCCAGCGTCGTCGGACCGGCAATCAATTCGACCTGCGCGCCGGCTTCAAACGCCGCCCGCGCCAGCGCAAAACCCATCTTGCCGCTGGAACGGTTGGTCAAGCCGCGTACCGGATCGAGCGGCTCAAAAGTTGGACCGGCGGTGAGCAGCACCCGTTTTCCGGCCAGCAGTTTGGGTTGGAAAAAAGCGCTGAGCGCGGCATGGACGCTTGCGGGTTCGAGCATGCGGCCGTCGCCGACTTCGCCACAAGCCTGGTCGCCCGAGTCGGGGCCGAGCACGACGATGCCGTCGGCGCGCAGTTGCGCCGCGTTGCGCTGGGTTGCCGGGTTTTGCCACATCTGGCGGTTCATGGCCGGCACCACCAGCAAGGGGCAGTCGCGTGCCACGCAGAGGGTGGACAGCAAGTCGCCGGCCATGCCGTGCGCCAGTTTGGCGATAAAGTCGGTGGAGGCGGGCGCGATCACGATGGCGTCGGCCTCGCGCGACAAGTCGATATGCGCCATATTGTTGGCCATGCGCGAGTCCCACTGGTCGGTAAAGACCGGACGGCCGGACAAGGCTTGCATGGTGACGGGGGTGATGAACTGCGTCGCCGCTTCGGTCATCACCACTTGCACCGTGGCGCCGGCCTTGAGCAACAGCCGCGTCAGTTCCGCGGCCTTGTAACAGGCGATGCCGCCCGTCAGCCCCAGTACCAGATGTTTGCCCGCCAGATCGCCCGCGTTCATCGCTTGTTCCATGGTCTGCCCGTATTTCACTGCATGTTTCAGCGCATAGCTTAGTTTAGCGGGTATTGTTTTTCGGCGCGCACCGCGAGTTCAACTCAACTCAAGCTCGACTCAACGCACCCCGCGTACCCGGCGCAACTCGTCAATTACCAGCAATATCGCGCCTAGCGTAATCGCGCTATCGGCCAGATTGAATACCGGCCAATGCAACTGATGCAGATGAAAGTCGAGAAAGTCGATCACATGCCCGTAGGCGACCCGGTCGATCAGGTTGCCGATGGCGCCGCCCAGGATCAGCGACAACGCGGTGCAAAACACGCCCTGGTTGCCATGCCGTTTGAGCAGATAGGAGATCACCGCCACGGCAATCACCGCCAGGCCTGTGAGCAGCCAGCGTTGCCAGCCGCCGGCGGCAGCCAGGAAGCTGAACGCGGCGCCTTGGTTAAACACCAGCACCAGGTTAAAAAACGAGGTGACCCAGTGCGGTTGCGCATAAGCAAAGGTGCGCACAATTGCCAGCTTGGTGAGCTGGTCGAGCAGAATCACCACCAGGGCGAGTCCCAGCCATTGCAGCAGATGGTCGTTGTTGCCGCTGGATTTGCCGGCGAGTTTGGCGGCGGTTAGTTTTGTGGCCATTAAGCTGCGCTCCTGACTTCACCTGCACCGAATAAATTGCTGAAACATCGATTGCACAGCGTCGGGTGTTCGGCAATGCTGCCGATCTCTTCGCGGTAGTGCCAGCAACGTTCGCATTTCAGGTAACGCGAGGTCTCCACCAGCACGCTTTCGTCGCCCGCCTGGTCGACCTTGATCAGGCGCGCGGCCGAGGTGATCATGACAAATTTCAGATCGTCGCCGAGACTGGCCAGCGCGTCGTAGCGCTCGCCCGCGGCGCGCACTTCGATTTCCGCTTGCAGCGACGAACCGATACGATTGTCGACCCGCGCTTCTTCGAGTGCCTTGGTGACTTCGCCGCGCACTTGACGCAGCAGTTTCCATTTTTCGACCAGGGCTGCCGCGCCCGGCACTTCAGGATAAACCAGGTAGGTTTCCGTGAAAATGGTTTCCGCGCCGGGTTGGAACACGCGCCACGCTTCTTCCGCGGTGAACGAGAGGAACGGCGCCATCACCCGCAGCAAACCTTGGGTGATTTGATATAGGGCGGTTTGTGCCGCGCGGCGTGCGAGCGAATTCGGCGCCGAAGTGTACAAACGATCTTTCAGCACGTCGAGGTAAAAACCGCCCAGGTCTTCCGAGCAGAAAACCTGCAGCTTGGCGACCACCGGGTGGAATTCGAATACCTCGTAATGCGCCAGGATTTCGCCTTGCAGTTCGGCCGACATCGCGACCGCATAACGGTCGATTTCCAACCACTGGTCGACGGGTACGGCGTGTTCGGCATGCACGTAGTCGGACAAATTCGACAACAGGAAGCGCAAGGTGTTGCGAATCCGGCGGTAGCCTTCGGTAACGCGTTTCAAGATCTCGTCGGAGATCGACAGTTCGCCCGAATAGTCGGTCGAGGCGATCCACAAGCGGATTACTTCCGCGCCGAGTTTATTGGCGATTTCCTGCGGTTCGATGCCGTTGCCCAACGACTTCGACATCTTGCGGCCTTCGGCGTCGACGGTAAAACCGTGGGTCAGCAGCGCTTTGTAAGGCGCGCGTCCGTCCAGCATCGAGGCGGTCAGCAAGGATGAATGGAACCAGCCGCGATGCTGGTCCGAGCCTTCCAGGTACAGGTCGGCCGGAAACTGCAGGGTGTCGCGATGCGAGCCGCGCAACACGTGCCAGTGGGTGGTGCCTGAATCGAACCAGACATCCAGCGTGTCGCGATTTTTTTCGTACTGGCCGGCTTCGTCGGCGTCGAGCAGGTCGCTGACGCTCAGGTTTTGCCACGCTTCGATGCCATGTTGTTCGACCCGTTGGGCGACTTGTTCCAGCAATTCGACGGTGCGCGGATGCAAAGCACCGGTTTCCTTGTGTACCAGGAAAGCCATCGGCACGCCCCATTGGCGTTGGCGCGACAGGGTCCAGTCCGGGCGGTTTTCGATCATGCCGTGCAGGCGCGGTTTGCCCCAGGCCGGGAAAAATTGGGTGGCGTCAACCGCGGCCAGCGCGGTTTGACGCAGCGTCGGGCCGCCGTCGCGCGGGGTGATATCCATCCCGGCAAACCACTGCGACGTCGCACGGTAAATGATCGGCGTCTTGTGCCGCCAGCAATGCATATAGCTGTGCGAGTGCTGCTCGACATGCAGCAGCGTGCCTGCTTGTTGCAGCGCTTCGATTACCTTGGCATTGGCGTCCCAGATCCGCAGACCGCCAAACAGCGGCAGGCTTTCGGCATAACGGCCGTCGCCCATCACCGGGTTGATGATGTCGGCGTCGCTCATGCCGTGCGCCTTGCACGAAACAAAGTCTTCCACACCGTAGGCCGGCGACGAATGCACCACACCGGTACCGGCGTCGGTGGTCACGTAGTCGCCAAAAAATACCGGCGCCGTACGTTGGTAACCCGGATGGGCCGAAGCCAGCGGATGATGGAAACGCAACTCGCCAAGCGCCAGGCCCGGCACCGAAGCGATGATGTTGCCTTCCAGCCCGTAGCTCTTGAGGCAGGCTTCAACCCGGTCGGTCGCGAGAATCAGCAGGCCGCGCGGCGTATCGACCAGGCTGTAGCTGACTTCGGCGTTGAGATTGAGCGCCTGGTTGGCCGGGATGGTCCACGGCGTGGTGGTCCAGATCACGATCCAGCCTTCCGTCCTGGGCAGGCTGCTCAGGCCAAAGGCCCGGGCCACCTGGGCCAGGTCGGTGAAGGCGAAACCCACGTCGACGGCCGGGTCGACCTTGTCCTGGTACTCGACTTCCGCGTCGGCCAGCGCCGAGCCGCAATCGAAACACCAGTTGACCGGTTTCAGGCCGCGAAAGATATAACCTTTATCGAGAATTTTCGCCAGCGCGCGAATTTCATCGGCCTCGTTCGAAAAATTCATCGTGTGATACGGGTTGTCCCATTCGCCGAGCACGCCCAGGCGTTTAAAGCCGGCTTTCTGCACCGCGATCTGGGCCAAGGCGTAGGCGCGCGCTTTTTGGATGACTTCGGCTGCGGGCAAGTGTTTGCCGAACTGTTTTTCGATCTGGATTTCGATCGGCATGCCGTGGCAATCCCAGCCCGGCACGTAAGGCGCGTCGAAGCCCGCCATATTGCGCGCCTTGACGATCATGTCCTTGAGGATTTTGTTGACCGCATGTCCCAGATGGATCGGGGCGTTGGCAAACGGCGGCCCATCGTGCAGGATAAACTTCGGCCGGCCGCGGCTGGCTTCGCGGATTTTCTGGTAGATGCCGCGCTGTTCCCAATCGGCGATCCATTGCGGTTCGCGCTTGGGCAGGTCGCCGCGCATCGGAAACGGCGTTTCGAGCAGATTGACCGGGTATTTCGAGGGCGTGGCGTTTTGTGCTCGGGCCGCTTTGTCGGTCTTGGCGGTCTTGGGGGTCTCGGGTGCAGCGTCGGTTTTGTTGTCGCTCATGATGGACTTTTTAAAAAAATCGGTGAGTCCCGCACTGCTGCGGGTCGAATCAATCTGATGTTTTCAACCCGGGTGGCCCCCGGTGTGTGGCGGTTTGCTCGTTGGCTTACAGCACCTGTCACAGCACCTGGCGGCGGCCCGGGTCAGCTAATTCGATCGGTGGCTGACCGGACGGCAACGCCCGGCCCGCCCGGTGCATTGGCCTGGGCCATACTGGCCTCCGCCGCAAAAAACGCCCGGGTCTGCACTACGTCGTGGGTTATCGCGGCGGTCAGGGTGGGGAGGTCCACGTACTTTTCCTCGTCGCGCAATTTTTTCAGGAATTCGACCTGCACCCGCCGCCCGTAGGCGTTGCCATGCCAGTCGAGCACAAACACTTCGAGCAGGTAGCGGCCCGACTCGTCCACCGTGGGACGCAGGCCTAAACTGGCTACGGCAGGCAGCGCCAGGCCGGAGTCGTCCAAACCATGCACCCGCACCGCGAAAATCCCGGTCAGTGCCGGGCGCTTATGGGCAATCCGCAGATTGAGCGTGGGAAACCCCAGCTCGCGGCCGAGTTTGGCGCCATGCACTACATGACCGCTAATCGTATACTCGCGTCCCAGCAGTTGCCGCGCCTGGTCCAGTTGGCCCGAAACCAATACCGCGCGCACCGCGGAGCTGGAGATACGCACCCCCAGCGGGTCGGCGATGGTTTCCATCTGCTCTACCTCGAAACCATGGTGTTCGCCGGCCAGCTTGAGCGCGGCAAAGTCGCCGGCGCGCTTGGCGCCGTAGCAAAAATCGTCGCCCACCATCACCCAGCGTGTATGCAGGCCCTGCACCAGGACCCGCTCGACAAAGCCGGCCGGGGATTGCGAGGCAAAGGTGTGGTTGAAATGTTCGACTACCACACGATCGACGCCGTTCAGGCGCAACGCTTCCAGTTTGTCGCGCAACATGGCGATCCGGGGCGGCGCGCCGGCCGGATTGAAAAATTCGCGCGGATGCGGCTCGAACGTCATCACGCACACCGGCAAGCCGCGTGCGTCGGCGGCCGCGCGCACTCGCGCCAGCAGCGCCTGGTGACCGCGATGCACGCCATCGAAATTGCCGATGGTCAGGGCGCAAGGCGCCCGGCTTTCGGCGTTAGGAAGACCCCTGAAGACTTTCACACTTTCACGTTATCCAATAAAGGAATGGGCCGCGACCTCATAAGGCCGGCGGCGGCGGCAAAACTGCCGCAAAGCATTCGATTATAAACGCTCGTGCGGGCTTCCGGGATTCGTCGGGCAACGCGATGGGCGGTTCATGGCACAAATTTTTGAGATGAAGCTGAAAAGCCGGGGTGCCGGGGGCTGTTTAGGCGCTAGAATGCGCACCCGGTCTTGCTGCAGAATCGCTCGCCGGCAGCTCGGCCTACGCTGTCCCAAGCGGTAATGTGAACAAGCAATTGAGCGACATAGTTAAGCAACATACACAGGATTACCTGAGCAGGTTTAGTCGCGCGGCGCGGCCCGGATGTTAAAATCGGGGGATGAAGAAAATTGTTATCCTGATTTCCGGCCGTGGTTCGAACATGGCCGGGATTATTCGTGCGTGCCGGCACGAGGCCTGGCCGGCCGCCGTCGCGGCCGTGATTTCCAATCGCCCCGGTGCCAGCGGCTTGGCTGCGGCCGTGGAGCAGGGCATTCCCACCGCGGTGGTCGATCACACTTTATTTGCCGGTAACCGGAGCGCGTTCGATACCGAGCTGGCCCGGGTAATCGACTCGTTTGCGCCCGATTTAGTGGTGCTGGCCGGGTTTATGCGCGTGCTGACCGACGCTTTTGTCGCCCGCTATGCCGCCCGCATGCTGAATATTCACCCGTCTCTACTGCCGAATTTCCCGGGTTTGAAGACCCACCAGCAGGCGCTCGATGCGGGCGTGAAGCTGCATGGCAGTACCGTACATTTTGTGACGCCCGAACTCGATCACGGGCCTATCGTGGTGCAAGGGGCGGTGCCGGTTATTGCCGGCGACGACCCGGCCGCCTTGGCTGAGCGTGTGCTGGGCGTCGAACATATTATTTATCCGCGTGCTGTACGCTGGTTTGTCGAAGGACGCCTGGCGCTGCAAAGCGGGCATGTCATCCTGACGCCGCCCGAGCCGCAATGGTTTTTTATCGGAGAAGGCGCATGAAGTTGCACGGGTTCCTGATTGGACAGACTGAGACCTTACTGGCCGAAGTGCTGAAATTTACCGGCCCAGCCGATTCGACCACCAGTCGTTTTTTTCGGGCTCATCCCAAACTGGGACATAACGAACGGGGTGTGATCGCCGAAGCCGTGTTTGCGGTGTTGCGCCGCAAAATGGAATTCGGCCATCTGGCCGAAAGCGGCACGGGTAACCCGAACCGCCGCATGGCTTTGCTGGGATTGATGCAAACCGCGGGCCGCAGCGCCATCCGGCCTTTTGTCTCGACCGGTGAGGCCGAATGGCTGGAGCACGTTGCCAAAATCGATTCGGCCAACCTGCCGCTGCGAATTCGCACCAATTTACCCGACTGGATCTACAGTGCACTGGCCGCACGGTTTGACGAAGCGGAAATGGGCGCACTGGCCGCGGCGCTGAATCATCCCGCGCCGCTGGATTTGCGCACCAACCCGATCAAGGCCACCCGCGCTCAAGTGATGGAAGCCTTGCAAGCGGCCGGGATCGCCGGTGAAGAAACCCCCTTTGCCCCTTTGGGCATACGCCTGGCCGGCAAGCCGGCGCTGACCCGCGTCGCCGCCTTTGAACAAGGCTGGTGTGAGGTGCAGGACGAGGGTAGTCAGTTGCTCGGTTATCTGTTGGCGCCCAAGCGCGGCGAAATGGTGGTCGATTTCTGCGCCGGCGCGGGCGGCAAAACCCTGGCGCTGGGCGCGATGATGCGCTCCACCGGGCGGCTGTATGCCTTCGACGTGGCTGACCGGCGTCTGGCCAAACTCAAGCCGCGTCTGGCCAAAAGCGGTTTATCCAACGTTCATCCGGTATTGATCGACAGCGAGCATGACGCCAAGATCAAACGCCTGGCGGGCAAGATCGACCGGGTCCTGGTCGATGCGCCATGCAGCGGTTTGGGTACCTTGCGCCGCAATCCCGACCTGAAATGGCGTCAGTCGCTGGAATCGGTGGCCGAGTTGACGCCGAAGCAGGCCTCCATCCTGGCCAGCGCGTCGCGCCTGCTGAAAGTGGGCGGCCGTCTGGTTTATGCCACTTGTAGTTTGTTGCATGCCGAAAACGAAGCTATCGTTGAGGCGTTCCTGGCCGAACACCCGAACTTCAAGCTGGTGCCGGCCGGAGAAGTGCTGGCGGAACAGAAAATCGATTTGCCGATGGGACCGTATCTGTCGATGTGGCCGCATTTGCACGCGACCGACGGCTTTTTTGCAGCGGTGCTGGAACGCCAGGCTGAGCCTGCGAAAGCGGTGTAGCGTAGCGAAACTCAGCGGCGATGCCTTGGCGCGTCGCTGCTGGGGGCAGGCGCCGCGCCACTTGAGCTGGCCTTGTCGCGCAACTATTGAAATTGCCGCCCGACCCGACCCTGGCATGGGCGCTTCGATATGGGCCGCACAGCGAAATCGGCAATCGGCCACCGCAATCTGCAATCCTCACCAGACTGAAAATACGTCATGCAAAACCGTTACCTCAACCACTTGTTCGGTGATTTAACGGGCGATGCCGGTCGCCCCGTTATTTTGTATCAGGCCGCCGCGCTGCTGGCCTGTCTGGTGCTGGCCTACGTGCTGGCGACGCTGCTCAAGCGCGGTTTAAGCCGCTTGCGCGGAGCTGGTGGCGAGGGCGGCAACCATCTGCATTTCGGCGTCGAAAGCTTCAATAAGGCGATCTTCCCCTTGTTTGGCTGGGCTATTGTCGGCATGGTGCAGATGGCGCTCGACGGCCTGATGCATACCTGGCTGCTCAAACTGGCGCTGGTGCCGCTGTTCGGTATCGCCCTGATCTACCTGGCGTTTTACGTGATGCGCCGGGTATTCTCGCGCTCGGGCAATACCCCGGGTCTGTTGTCCCTGGTCGAGCGGGTGGTGACCACGCTGGTGTGGATCGGCATGCTGCTTTATGTGACCGGCATTCAGGACGACGTGCTGCGCTGGATGGGCAGCGTCAAATTTAATATCGCCAATGCGCATTTGAGTTTGCTGTCGCTGTGCACCGGCTTGCTGTGGGTCGGTCTGACCGTGGTGATTGCCATGTGGGCGGGGGCGGCGCTGGAAGATCGCCTGATGCGGGCGCAATCGATCGATGCCAACCTGAAAGTGGTGATGGCGCGGGTCAGCCGCGCGGTCCTGATCCTGGCGGCCCTGTTGCTGAGCCTGGAACTGGTCGGTATCGATATTACGGTGCTGGGCGTATTCGGCGGCGCGCTGGGCGTAGGCCTGGGTCTGGGCCTGCAAAAGATCGCCAGCAACTACGTTTCGGGTTTTATTATTCTGCTGGATCGATCGGTGCGGCTGGGCGACCAGATCACGGTCGGCGTTTATCACGGCATGGTCACGCAAATTCGCACGCGCTATACCGTGGTACGTGGGCTGGACGGCATTGAAACCATTATCCCCAACGAAAAGCTGGTGGCCGACGCGGTGCAAAACCATTCGTCCTATTTGACCCGCGGTGTGGCGAAACTGCCGGTGCAGATTGCTTATCACAACGATGTCGAGCTTGCCATGAGCCTGTTGCTGAGAGCGACCCGGGACGTGCCGCGTTTGTTGACGGAACCGGAGCCGGCGGTTTATCTGCTCGGCTTTGGGGCCGACGGGATCAATCTGGAACTGGCTTTCTGGATCGAAGATGCGGCGCTGGGTACGTCCTTGGTGCGTTCCACCGTCAATCAGGCGATTTGGCGCTTATTCCAGGCGCACGGCATCGAAATTCCGACCGGCCAGCGCGATGTGCGCTTCGTCGGCGAAGGACTGCTGCTCAAGACGCCGGCGCACGCCGCAACGGTGCCGTCAGGGCCGGCCGCTTGAGCGGTATACGAACTGGATTGGTGCGGGTAGTAAGTTTTGTGTAAATTCGCTTACTGTTTGATTCAAATGAAGAAAGCCGTAAATTAATTGGGGTTTTCGTGTTTCTTCCGATAGTACTTTGGTACTATCCGTGTCACAGTAATATTTGTATGAAAACCTAAATCCGGTGGTACACCGTTTTTTCAAGTTTTGTGTTTCAGGATTACATCTTGCTCAATACTTTGTTTGATTTTGTCGCTCACGGCCTGCTGCACGCTCGTTGGTGGGGCATAGTCGCTTACACGCTGGTGATGACGCACATCACCATTGTCGGCGTGACCGTTTACCTGCATCGCCATCAGGCGCACCGCGCCCTCGATTTGCACCCCATCGCCAGCCATTTCTTCCGCTTCTGGCTGTGGATGACGACGGGTATGGTCACCGGCCAATGGGCTTCGATTCACCGCAAGCATCACGCTAAATGCGAAACCGAAGACGACCCGCACAGCCCGCAAACGCGTGGTCTGGCCAAAGTCATGTGGGAAGGTGCAGAACTCTATCGCACCGAATCCAGAAATGAAGAAACCATGCGCAAGTTCAGTCACGGCACGCCCGACGACTGGCTGGAGCGTCATGTCTATGCCAAACACGCGGTAATCGGCATCAGCTTGATGATGATCATCAATATTGCCTTGTTCGGCGCCATCGGCCTGACCGTCTGGGCCATCCAGATGGCCTGGATCCCGTTCTGGGCTGCCGGCGTGGTCAACGGCATCGGACATTTCTGGGGTTATCGCAATTTCAATTGCGAAGACGCCAGCACCAATATCCTGCCGTGGGGCATCCTGATCGGCGGCGAAGAGCTGCATAACAATCACCATACCTTTGCGACTTCGGCCAAGCTGTCGAACAAATGGTATGAATTCGATATCGGCTGGATGTACATCCGTTTGATGTCGGCGGTCAAGCTGGCCAAGGTCAAGAAGGTGGCTCCGAGCCCCAAGCTCAGCGTCAACAAGGCCATTCCCGACCTCGATACGCTGCAAGCCGTGTTGTCGAATCGCTACGAAGTGATGGCGCGTTACGGTAAAACCGTGAAACGTGCCTACCGCACAGAACTGGCGCATCTCAAGGAAGTCGGCGCGCGCGAAAGTTATTTGCTGGCAAAGGGCGCGCGCAAGTGGTTCCATAAAGACGAAGCACGTTTGCAAGAACCGCAAAAGCAACAATTGCCGCAACTGCTGGCTCAAAGCAGCGCCTTGCAGACCTATTTCGAATTGCGCACCGAACTGGCCGCAATCTGGGACCGATCCACCGCTTCGCGCGAACAACTGCTGCAACAACTGCAAAACTGGTGTTTGCGCGCTGAGGCGAGCGGCATCAAGGCTTTGCAGGATTTTGCCCTGCGTTTGCGTCGCTACGCATAAAACGCGCGAATCGGCTAAACTTGCCCTTATCGCGTTGTGCGTTTGAACAGAAACCCCGCCGTTGCGGGGTTTCTTGTTTTACACGGGGCTTTCCCGCAGCAGCGGCTTGATGCTGCCTGGGGCTTTTCATTTTTGTGCGTTGAATAGGTCATAAGGTCATGAATCAGAACGTCGTAAAAACCGTCGAATTCGACCTGCCGCAAGCGTTGGGCACTACCTGCGGTGTGGGCCATGCCTGGGCGCGTGTCGCGCCGGCACCGAGCGCGGGCGAACGTGCCGCGCTCAAAGAGCGGATTCGCGCTTTATTGAAGCGCGAGCAAGCCGTGCTGGTGGCGCATTATTATGTCGACGGCGAGTTGCAGGATTTGGCGGACGAGACGGGCGGTTGTGTCGCCGACTCGCTGGAAATGGCGCGTTTTGGACGCGATCATCCGGCGCAGACGCTGATTGTCGCCGGCGTGCGGTTTATGGGCGAGACCGCGAAAATCCTGAGTCCGGATAAGCGCATCCTGATGCCGGATCTCGATGCTACCTGCTCGCTCGATCTCGGCTGCCCGGCGGATGATTTTTCCGCTTTCTGCGATGCGCACCCGGACCGCACCGTAGTGGTCTACGCCAATACCAGCGCCGCGGTTAAAGCCCGCGCCGACTGGATGGTGACGTCGGCCATCGGCCTGGACATCGTGGCCGACCTGCATGCGCGCGGCGAGAAAATCATCTGGGCTCCCGACCGCCACCTGGGCGCTTATATCCAGCAACAAACCGGGGCCGACATGCTGCTGTGGCAGGGCTCCTGCCTGGTTCACGACGAATTCAAAAGCATTGAACTCGACCTGCTGAAGGCCGAACACCCCCACGCAAAAATCCTGGTCCATCCGGAGTCGCCGGCGGCCGTGGTGGCGCTGGCGGATGTGGTCGGGTCGACCACCCAATTGATCAACGCGGCGCAAAAACTGGATGCACGCGAATTTATCGTGGCCACCGATCTCGGCATCCTGCACAAAATGCAACTCGCGGCTCCCGGCAAAACCTTTATCGCCGCCCCGACCGCGGGAAACAGCGCAACCTGCAAAAGCTGCGCGCATTGCCCCTGGATGGCGATGAACGGGCTGGCCAATTTGGCCGAGGTGCTGGAGCGTGGGCATAACGAAATTCACGTCGACTCCGCGTTGATCGAGCGGGCGCGGTTGCCGATCGACCGGATGCTGGCATTCGCGGCAAAGCGCAACACCACCGTCAAGGCCAGCGGCGACCTGGCGCGCGATACGGCTTTATATCGGCAAGTCGGCCCCGCTTAAGGAAGGAAAGAGATGACAGTGGCAGGCAAACAACTTGAAACGGCGGTATCGCCGTTATTTGCGGAAATTCAAGGTGAATACGGTCCCGGCTTCGACGCCGCAATCGTCGCCAACGTGACGGCGGCGCTGGCGGAGGACGTCGGCGCGGGCGACCAGACCGGGCGTCTGGTGCCGGCCGACGAATGGCGGACAGCGCGCATTCTGGTGCGCGAGGATGCGGTCTTGTGCGGTGTGCCTTGGTTCGAGGCAGTGCTGGCGCAGCTCGGCGGTGCGGTTGAAGCACGCTGGTTTTATCGCGAAGGCGATCTGATGTTGGCCGACACCACGGTGGTCGAATTGCATGGGCCGGTGCGGGTGTTGCTGACGGCCGAGCGCAACCTGCTTAATTTTCTGCAAATGTTGTCGGGGGTGGCCAGCGCCACGCGCCGTTATGTGCAGGCCATTGCAGCAGTTGCCGGCCGCGCGCGCATTCTCGATACCCGCAAAACCATGCCGGGTTTGCGTTTGGCGCAGAAGTACGCGGTGCGGGTCGGCGGCGGGTCAAACCAGCGCCTGGCTTTGTACGACGGCATCCTGATTAAAGAAAATCATATCGCCGCGGCCGGCGGCGTGGCTGCGGCGCTGCACGCGGCGCAAGCATTGGACTGCGGCGTGTCGATTCAAATCGAAGTGGAAACGCTGGCCCAGCTTGAAGAAGCCTTGGCGGCGGGGGCGCAGTCGGTGTTGCTCGACAACTTCACGCTGGAGATGATGCGCGATGCGGTGCGTATGACCGCCGAACGTGCGGTGCTGGAAGTCTCGGGCGGGGTCAATTTCGACTCGGTGGCAGCGATTGCCGCCACCGGGGTGGATCGGATCTCGATCGGCAGCCTGACCAAAGATGTCCGGGCCACCGATTTTTCCATGCGCCTGGTGCCGCGCTAGGCGCGCTGGCTAGCTAAGGCGAGTCAATGCGATCAGCGCTTATGCCGCAACGTCGACGGCCGCAAGGTAGTGCCCGTCGAAGTTGCGGCGGCGGCGGGTTAATGCACCGCATCGGCGGCAACACGGTAGCGCCGTCACCGCCGCAACCGTGTTGCCTTGACGCCGGCCGATTTACAGCGAGCGATTGCGATTGCGTTTGGGTGCCAGTACGGTGGGCATGCCTTTCGGAAACGCTTTGGGCCAGTCGCGGCTGAAATGCAGGCCGCGGCTTTCGCGTCGCGCCCGGGCGCTGTCGACAATCAGTGAGGCGACGTCGACCAGGTTGCGCAGTTCGAGCAGATCGCGGTTGACTTTGAAATTTGCGTAGTATTCGTGAATTTCATCGCGCAACATGGCAATCCGGTGTTTGGCGCGGGCCAGGCGTTTGTCGGTACGCACGATGCCGACATAATTCCACATCAGGCGCCGCAATTCGTCCCAATTGTGGGCCACCACCACTTCTTCATCAGGGTCCGAGACCCGGCTTTCGTCCCAGTCGGGCAGCGCCGCACTGCATGCTTCCGCATGGCCTTCCTGCTGAATCGCGGCGGCTGCCGCCCGTCCGACCACCAGGCATTCGAGCAGGGAGTTGCTGGCCAGCCGGTTGGCGCCGTGCAAACCGGTGCAGGCCGCTTCGCCGACCGCATATAAGCCTTCCAGGTCGGTGCGGCCGGTCAGGTCGGTGACGATGCCGCCGCAGGTGTAATGGGCCGCCGGCACAATCGGAATCCATTGGGTGGTGATGTCGATGCCGAATTCTTTGCAGCGCGCCAAAATGGTGGGAAAGTGTTCCTGAATAAATTCGGGCGGCTGATGGGTGATGTCGAGAAACACGCAGTCGATACCGCGTTTTTTGATTTCAAAGTCGATTGCGCGGGCCACCACATCGCGCGGCGCCAGTTCGGCGCGCTCATCGTGTTGCGGCATAAAACGCGTGCCGTCCGGCAAACGCAGCAGTCCGCCTTCGCCGCGCACCGCTTCCGAAATCAGGAATGACTTGGCGTAGGGGTGATACAGGCAGGTCGGGTGAAACTGGATAAATTCCATATTGCTGACCCGGCAGCCCGCGCGCCATGCGATTGCAATCCCGTCGCCGGTCGAGGTGTCCGGATTGGTGGTGTATAAATAGACCTTGCCGGCGCCGCCGGTGGCCAACACCGTGTGAGGCGCGGCCAGGGTCAAGGTGCGCCCGGTGGTGACGTTCAAGGCGTACAAGCCATGGCAGCGCTGGCCCGGCAGCCCGATCCGATCCGAGGTGATCAGGTCGACCGCGACATAGTCTTCGAGCAAGGTGATATTGGGGTGGGTGCGGACCCGCTCGACCAGGGTGGTCATGACCGCGTGGCCGGTCGCGTCGGCCGCATGAATAATGCGCCGATGGCTATGACCGCCTTCGCGGGTCAGGTGAAAACCCAGTTCCGAGGTTTCGTCCCGAGTGAAGGGAACGCCTTGCTGGATCAGCCATTCGATCGCGGAGCGGCTGTTTTCGATAATGTAACGGGTGGCGGTTTCATCGCAAATACCGGCGCCGGCAACCAGCGTATCGCGCACATGCTCGTCCACACTGTCGGCGGAATCGAGTACCGCGGCAATGCCGCCCTGCGCCCAATCGCTCGCGCCATCGGTGAGGGAGCGTTTGGCGATAACGGCAACCCGGCTGGTTTGAGCGAGATTCAGCGCGACGCTCAAGCCTGCCAGTCCGCTGCCCACGATGACTACGTCGAAATTCATCAAATATCTCCAGACTTCTTGGTTGGGCTCTATCGCTGAGCCCTGTCAGCTAGATCGATCGGCCCGCACTGATGCCGCGCATCTACGAATATACCGGGCGCGGCCCGATCGTGCAGCGCGCCTTTTAGCCGCAGGCAACTGAGGGGTTTGCCGGAAGGGCATATTCAACCTGTCGGGCAAGCGCTGCAGGTGAAGCTTGTTGCCGCGAGAAAACAAAAAACCCCGCCATAGCGGGGTTTTTTGTACGAACGTCAGGAGAACACAAGATCAATTACTTGATCTTGGTTTCCTTGTACGACACGTGCTTGCGAACCACGGGATCAAACTTCATGATCTCCATTTTTTCGGGCTTCGTGCGTTTGTTTTTCGTCGTAGTGTAGAAGTGACCAGTACCCGCTGTAGATTCCAGCTTGATTTTGTCGCGACCGCCTTTAGCCATGATTTACTCCTTAGACTGCGCCGCGTGCGCGCAAATCTGCGAGCACGGACTCAATGCCGTTTTTGTCGATCAGGCGCAGGCCTGCGTTCGAAAGGCGCAGACGCACCCAGCGGTTTTCGCTTTCCACGAAGAACCGGCGATTTTGCAGATTCGGCAGGAAGCGGCGCTTGGTCTTATTGTTTGCGTGGGAAACGTTATTGCCGACCATCGGCCCTTTCCCGGTCACTTGACATACGCGTGCCATAGAGCACTCCTAATACGCTTAAATTCTGATTCTAGTCGGCTGAGTCTGATTCTTCGTCAGTATTCCGACGCAGAGACCCCGGCTAGGGACTAGAAATTAATTAATTAACTGAAATGGGTGGAACAAGCAGACAAAGATTCTAACAGAAAAAACACAGGTAAATCAAATGCATTTGTGTTTGTTGTGTCCGCCGCGTTGCATTTCGTCCCTTCGTCTTACAGCAGACCGCGTTCGGCGAAGGAAAACACCACGTTTTCGCCCACGATCAGATGGTCGAGCAGTTTAACCTCAATCAACTGCAGTGTCTCGCTTAGTCTTTGTGTCAGGTGCCGATCGGCCGCGCTGGGGCGGGTATCGCCGGACGGGTGGTTGTGCGCGACGATCAGGCCCGCGGCATTGAGCGCCAAGGCTTCGCGGGCGATTTCGCGGGGATAGACCGCCGTATGAGTCAGGGTGCCGCGTGAGGCTTCCACGGTGCGTATCAGCCGATGTTTACTGTCCAGATAGAGGCAAACAAACACTTCATAGCTGCGCACCCCGATAAATAAGCGGAGATAATTGCGTACCACCTCGGGCGAATCGAGCGCGGTGTTGTCGCGCAAACGCTCGGTGAGGGTGCGGCGCGCCAGCTCCAGAATGGCCTGCAACTGTGCCGATTTGGCCAGTCCGATGCCATGCACGGCGCGAATTTCCTTGGGCGAGGCGCTGAGCAGGCCATGCATCGAGCCAAAACGGGCCAGCAGCGCCTGGCCCAGGTCGACGGCGCTTTGGCCGCGGCAGCCCATGCGCAGGATCACCGCCAGCAGTTCGCCGTCGCTCAGGCTGCCGGTGCCGTCGCGTAACAATTTTTCGCGGGGCCGTTTGTGGATCGGCCACTTATATATAGGCAAATGTGGCAGCGGGTCGAGCTCGGCTGGGTGAGGTTGTTGCGGCAGTGCGCGGACGTCTGCAGCGGTTTGCGGTGCGCAATGTGGCATTGCATGCTCCTTGTTTGTGCGCTGAGTGAGTGACTGAGTGACGGCTGGGTGCGCCGTACCGGATGCGCTGCGGCGCCTCGCGCGGCGGGCCTGGACGTAAAGCTCGGGCCGAGATGTTCGGCGTGGCTTACAATATGGGACTTGGCGCGACGGCACGATCTTTCCTGTGGTCTTGCATGATCGCCGCAGCTACGCCGGGCGCAGCTCCTTGCCGAATTGGTTCGGGCTGCACTTGGCGCCTTATTTTTGAACCTGAGTTGGGTATGACGCAGATAGACATCTCTGAAATAAAGCCCGGGTCGCACGTGACGCTGAATTACCGCCTGGCAATGGCCGGCGGCGCGGATATCGTCAGCACGTTCGGCGATAGGCCTGCCACGTTGCTGATGGGGGCCGGGCAACTTGCGCCTCAGCTTGAGGCTATTCTGATGGGCATGAAGGTGGGGCACCACTCTACCGTTCAGCTAAAAGAGGATGAAGCTTTTGGTCAGCGCAATGCCGACCTGCTGCAGTGGGTGTCGCTGGAAACGCTGCGTGAAAACGCGATGGTGGGCGAGAACTTTACGCCGGGCGATCTGGTCGAATTCAACGCTCCGGGCGGCGGGCGTTATGCGGGCATCCTGAAGGAAGTCGGCGCCACCTCCGCGTTATTCGATTTCAACCATCCGCTGGCGGGGCAACCGCTGGCATTTGAAGTCCAGATTATTGGAATTTTGTAGGAACTGTCATGTCAGCCAGCATTATCGATGACGCTGAAATTCTGCTCGCGCAGCCGCGCGGGTTCTGCGCCGGTGTCGACCGGGCTATTGAAATTGTCGAGCGTGCGCTTACCTTGTTTGGCGCGCCGATTTTTGTGCGTCACGAAATTGTGCACAACGCTTATGTAGTCGAAGACCTGCGCCGCAAAGGCGCGGTGTTTATCGAATCATTGGACGACGTGCCGGTCGGCTCGACGCTGATTTTCAGTGCCCATGGCGTATCCCAGGCGATTCGCGCGGACGCCGAGGAGCGGGGGTTGCGGGTGTTCGACGCCACCTGTCCGCTGGTGACCAAGGTGCATATCGAAGTCGCCAAGATGCGCGCCGATGGCTACGAAATCCTGATGATCGGCCATAAAGGCCACCCTGAGGTCGAGGGCACCATGGGGCAGGCCGGCAGCGGCATGTATCTGGTCGAGGATATTGCCGATGTGTTGGCGCTGGAAGTGAGTAATCCGGCGATGCTGGCGTATGTGACGCAAACCACCTTGTCGGTCGACGACGCCGCCGAAATTATCGCCGCGCTGAAACACCGCTTCCCCATGATCCGCGAACCGAAGAAGCAGGATATCTGCTACGCCACGCAAAATCGGCAGGACGCCGTCAAGTTTATGGCGCCGCAATGCGATGTGGTGATTGTGGTGGGCAGTCCGAATAGCTCGAACTCCAATCGCCTGCGCGAAGTCGCGGAGAAGCGTGGAATTCCGGCCTATATGGTCGACTCTCCAGACCAGATCGACCCGGCCTGGCTCGCAGGCAAACGCCGCATCGGTCTGACCGCGGGCGCTTCGGCGCCTGAGGTGCTGGCGCAGCAAGTGGTCGAAAGACTGCGCACCTTGGGCATTGTGAATATTCGCAAACTCGACGGCGTGGAAGAATCGATTGCCTTCCCGCTGCCGCGCGGCCTGACCTTACCCGCCTGAGCGCCTGCTGCTGAACCTCTAATATTTCCGCCCGGCGCACTGTTGCCGGGCGCGTCTGTTCTTTACTGCCCCATTTCTTTTGCCGCTATCCCTTGCGTGGTGCGGCTGCGGGCCATATCCAACACTTTCTCAATTTAAGTGCAGGTGATTCGGCGTTGGTTAACCGAATCTTTCACGCGCGCACCTGTCTGGGGCATTGACTCCGCATCGCCGCATTTTTTCTATGGGAGGCGCGGGTCGAGATGAGCAACCTAGATTACATAAGGCTTTCCGGGGGGATGTTCTAATCTCATATTTCCACATAATGGTGCAACCCGATTTTTGTGGTAGGTGCAACCTAGTGTCACCTGTCGGCCCCGCGAATAAAAATCGGGTTGCAATGCAGGAAAACCCTGTGGAAACAAGGATGTCGTGTATGCACCAAATAGAGGTACAATTCGCGCGTTTTCTCAGTAAAGACAGCGCTTAAGCCTTGCTGCGCAACATTTCTCTTCGATTGCTGGCATAGGAATTGCTCTATTTGTTCGCTGCCATCATTCGGCTTCAACGTGCTGACGCATCGGGTGGTCAAAAACCGATACCACGCATATATGGCACAAGGAACGTTGATGTCGTTACACAACTTCATCGCGACGGCCGCAGGTGTTCTCACTACCCCGAGAGCGCAGGTGTGTTCGAACTTAGCCTCTCGGCACCGACCTTCGTATCGCGGTGCCGTTTTTATATTCGCGAGCGTTGGAGAGCGACGACGTAATCTGATTACTTAGTGTCCCCACGTCGCGTTTTTTAAGATTCGTCGTTCCATTGCGAATTTGTCGTGAGATCCTCGGCGCTTGGCGCCCGGAACAAAGATGAATTAGCGATCAGGTAAAAGGAGTTTCAAATGGATATTTTCGTCCAGCAGATCATCAATGGCCTGGTGCTCGGTAGCGTATACGCGATCATTGCACTCGGTTACACCATGGTCTACGGTATTTTGGGGATCATTAACTTTGCCCATGGCGACGTTTTGATGGTCGGAGCGATGGTCGCACTCTCCGCGATCAACGTGCTCCACACACACTTCCCAGGCTTGGGAAATATTCCGACATTGATTATCGCGCTGGTGATTGCGGCGGCTGTGTGCGCTGTGGTCGGCTACACCATCGAAAAAGTCGCTTATCGTCCGCTGCGCAACGCGCCGCGCCTGGCTCCGCTGATTACCGCAATCGGCGTGTCGCTGCTGTTGCAGACCCTGGCGATGCTGATCTGGTCGCGTAATCCGCTGATGTTCCCGCAGTTGTTGCCGACCGATCCGATCAACGTGATCACGGCCAAGGGCAATTCGGTGGGTGCCGTGATCTCGGTCACGGAAATCGTGATTATCGTGGTGGCGTTCCTGACCATGGGCGGTTTGCTGTTGCTGGTCAACAAAACCCGTTTGGGTCGCGCCATGCGTGCGACCGCGGAAAACCCCAATGTGGCCGGCTTGATGGGCGTGAATCCGAACTTCGTGATTTCCGCGACCTTTATGATCGGCTCGGCGCTGGCTGCCCTGGCCGGTGTGATGATCGCCTCCGAATACGGTAACGCGCACTTCTACATGGGCTTTATCCCCGGTCTGAAGGCCTTTACGGCGGCGGTGCTCGGCGGGATCGGCAACTTGGGCGGCGCGATGGTCGGTGGCGTGCTGCTGGGTCTGATCGAACAGTTGGGCGCGGGTTACATCGGTAATCTGACGCATGGTGTGTTTGGGAGTAACTATCAGGACGTGTTTGCTTTCATCGTGCTGATCGTGGTGCTCGTGTTCCGTCCGTCAGGCTTGCTTGGCGAGCGTGTCGCAGATCGCGCCTAAGTGTTAAGAGGAGAATTCATATGACTTCCATTCAACCGATCGAAGCGACCACCACGCTGATTCCTGAAAAGAAATCGCCGAAACAGATAGCGACCATGATTGTGGTGGCGATCCTGGTGGTCGTGGCACCGATGCTGATCGGCTCGGCCGGCGGCAATTATTGGGTGCGTGTGCTCGATTTCGCCATGCTCTACGTAATGCTGGCGTTGGGCCTGAACGTAGTGGTCGGCTTTGCCGGCTTGCTCGACTTGGGTTACATCGCGTTCTACGCGATTGGCGCTTATATCGCGGCCTTGTTGTCGTCGCCTCACCTGACCACCCAGTTCGAGTGGATCGCTGCGTTGTTCCCCAACGGCCTGCATGCGCCGATCTGGGTCATCGTGCCGGTCGCAATGGCTGTGGCGGCCGGCTTCGGGATTATCCTCGGCGCGCCGACCTTGCGTTTGCGCGGCGACTACCTGGCGATCGTGACCTTGGGTTTCGGCGAAATTGTTCGTATTTTCATGAACAACCTCGACCGTCCGGTGAATATCACCAACGGCCCCAAGGGCATTACCGGAGTTGACCCGGTATCGCTCGGCGGTTTTAACCTGGCGCAGACGCACAGCTTTCTCGGCATGCAGTTTCCGTCGGTCTATTTGTACTATTACCTGTTTGTGTTGTGCTCCTTGTTCGTGATTTTTGTCTGCACCCGTTTGCAGCACTCGCGCATCGGCCGTGCTTGGGGCGCGATTCGTGAAGACGAAATCGCCGCCAAGGCGATGGGGATCAACACCCGCAATATCAAATTGCTGGCGTTTGCCATGGGCGCCTCGTTCGGCGGCCTCGCCGGTGCGATGTTCGGTGCCTTCCAGGGTTTTGTCTCACCCGAGTCGTTCACCTTCTGGGAGTCGGTGGTGGTGCTGGCCTGCGTGGTACTGGGCGGTATGGGCCATATCCCGGGCGTGATTCTCGGCGCTATTTTGTTATCCATCTTCCCGGAGTTTCTGCGTTCGACCATGGGGCCGCTGCAAGACTTCCTGTTCGGCCACACCATTGTCGACACCGAAGTGATACGCCAATTGCTGTATGGCCTCGCGATGATCGTGATCATGCTGTATCGCTCGGAAGGTTTGTGGCCGTCGCCCAAGCATGAAGACAAAATTGCGAAAATTGCCAAGCGTAACAAGCCGGCTGGCGCCTAATACCAAGGGCCGCGGCCAGGGAGCAAAATATGAGTAACATCAGACTATCCGTCACGGGCGTGAACAAGCGCTTTGGTGGCTTACAGGCCTTGTCCGACGTGGGCCTGCAGATTGAAGAAGGGACCATTTACGGTCTGATCGGGCCTAACGGCGCGGGCAAGACCACCTTCTTTAACGTGATCACGGGTTTGTACGAACCGGATTCCGGTGAATTTGTGCTGGACGGTAAGGCGTATAAACCGACCGCGGTGCACGAAGTGGCGAAGGCGGGCATTGCCCGCACCTTCCAGAACATTCGCTTGTTCGGCGGCATGACTGCGCTGGAGAATGTGATGGTGGGCCGTCATGTGCGCACCAAGCACGGATTGATCGGCGCGGTGTTCCAGACGCCGTCCGAACGCGCCGAAGAAAAAGGCATCAAGGAACGCGCGCTCGAATTGCTCGAATATGTCGGTGTGCTGCAATACGCCGATTACACCGCGCGCAACCTGTCCTACGGTCACCAGCGCAGGCTCGAAATTGCCCGCGCTCTGGCGACCGATCCGAAATTGCTGGCGCTGGATGAACCGGCGGCCGGGATGAACGCCACCGAGAAACTGGACTTGACCAGCCTGCTCGACAAAATCCGCTCGGACGGCAAGACGATCCTGCTGATCGAACACGACGTGAAGTTGGTGATGGGCTTATGCAACCGGATGACCGTGCTGGATTACGGCAAGGTGATTGCAGAAGGTTTGCCGCACGATGTGCAAAAAGACCCGAAAGTGATCGAGGCATATCTCGGCGCAGGAGTTCACTAATGAGCGATACCACTAGCACGGCAATGTTGCAGGTCAAGGGCCTGAAAGTCTCCTACGGCGGAATTCAGGCCGTCAAAGGGGTTGACCTCGAAGTTCGCGAAGGCGAACTGGTGACTTTGATCGGCGCCAATGGCGCGGGCAAGACCACCACCATGAAGGCGATCACCGGGATCAAGGGTTGGGCCGGCGGCGATATTCTGTATCGCGGCGAGTCGATCAAGGGTGTACCGACCTACGAATTGCTCAAGCGCGGCTTGGCGATGGTGCCGGAAGGCCGGGGCATTTTCTCGCGCATGTCGATTCTCGAAAACATGCAGATGGGCGCGTACCTGCGTCGCGACACGGAAGAAATCGAAAAAGACGTGGAGCGCATGTTTGGCTTTTTCCCGCGCTTGAAAGAGCGCGCGGCGCAACTGGCCGGCACTTTGTCGGGTGGCGAACAGCAGATGTTGGCCATGGCCCGTGCCATTATCAGCCGTCCCAAGCTGCTGTTGCTGGACGAGCCGTCGATGGGTTTGTCGCCGATCATGGTCGAGAAAATCTTCGAAGTGGTGCGTGAGATTTCGAAAGAAGGCCTGACGGTGCTGCTGGTCGAGCAGAATGCGCGGCTGGCGTTGAAAGCTGCGACCCGCGGTTACGTGATGGACTCGGGTCTGGTGATCATGTCGGGCGATGCCAAGGATATGCTGGACGATCCCAAGGTGCGCGCGGCCTATTTGGGCGAATAAGGCGGGGCCAAGCAGTAGCTGAAGAAGGGGCCGCATCGTTGCTTCAAGCTGCGATGCGCCACAAAAAAGACGACGCCGATGCGTCGTCTTTTTTTGCCTGCATCGAACTCGCCCGGCGATGAACCGGGCGTGCTGTCGATGGCTCGCTTACAAGCTGGCCAACACCTGGCGCAACATAGTCAGCATCTGATCGATTTCAGCGTGGGATACGTCCAGAGCCGGCATAAAACGCAGCAGATTCGGTCGCACCGCATTCAGCAGCAAACCTTCAGGATTGAGCTGCCGTGCCCGTTCGACAATCTGGTTGGCGCTATCGCGGCCCAGCTTCAAAGCGCGCAGCAGACCTTCGCCGCGTTCGCCTTCCATGCCGTATTCCGCCGAAAGCTTGAGCAAGCCGGCTTGCAGGTAGGCGCCGCGTTCCCGCACTTGTTCCAGAAAACCCGGTGCCACCAGGGTTTCGATTACGGCGAGGCCGACCGCCGTCATCAGCGGATTGCCGTTATAGGTGCCGCCTTGGTCGCCGGCTTCAAAACAGGCGACTTCTTCACGCGCCAGGAGGGCTGCGAGCGGTACGCCGCCGCCGATGCCTTTGCCCAGGGTCATGATGTCCGGCTCGATCCCCGCCAATTGGTAGGCGAACAGTTGACCGGAGCGCCCGCACCCGCTTTGGACTTCATCGACGATCAGCAACAGCTTGTGCCGTTGGGTCAGCTCGCGCAACTGCTGCATAAATTCGCGGGTCGCCGGAATCACACCGCCTTCGCCTTGAATCGGTTCCAGCATGACCGCCACCGTTTTGTCGGTGATCAGACGCTCCACCGAGGCGATGTCGTTCAAATCGGCCTTCGGGAAACCGGGGACTTGCGGCGCGTAAATGGTATCCCAGCCCGGTTTGCCGCTGGCGGACATGGTGGCTAGCGTGCGGCCATGGAAAGAATGGTCGAAGGTGATGATTTCGTAGGCGCCGGCTTTATTCAGGCGGCCCCATTTGCGCGCCAGCTTGATCGCGCCTTCGTTCGCTTCCGCGCCGCTATTGGCAAAGAAGACTTTCTGAAAACAACTGTTGGCCGCCAGCAGGTTGGCCAGGCGCGCCATCGGTTCGTTATAGAAGGCCGGGCTCGGGTTGATCAGCTTGCGGGCCTGCGCGGTGAGCGCATCGATGATCACGTCAGGGCTATGGCCCAGGCAATTGACCGCCCAGCCTTGCATAAAATCCAGGTATCGCTTGCCGGTGCTGTCTTCGAGCCACGACCCCTTGCCGCTCGTAAACACGATATCAGGCCGGTTCGTGATGTACATCAGCGACTGGACGGGGAAGTCATTCGATTTCATGGCAAAGGCTCCGGACTAACAGCGGTGGAAAAAACAGGTGGAACAACGGGTTGGAAAACGAGCCGAAAAAAAACAAGGCCACGGGGTTGCCGTGGCCTTCTTGATTCGGGACGTCACTGAGTGATTGCTAAATTCGCTGACTCAAACGCGACCCGCGAGGGAAGTACGGCTTCCAGGGGGCTTTCCAGAGGAAAGCACCGCGCGGCGACGTCGTGATGAGTTGAGAGCGTAGTTCATCCGAAAAGGATACGCTACGCGCCGGCCCTTTGTCAAAACGTCATCGCGGTTTTCTTGCTCAGGCCGGCGCAACCGGATGGGCGGCATACGGCATGTACATCGGCATCGAGCGTCAAGCGCTTCGTCCAGCAGCGCCAGCTATCGCCGCACATAGGTTGACGCGTCCGCCGTTCACAGCGGGTTGGCCAGGTCTGCCGCACTGGTAAAGGCATCCGCGTAAAACTCATCGTCGGGCAAGCCGTGCTGGCTGGTGAAGTCGCGCTTTGCGGCTTCGACCATCACCGGCGCGCCGCAGGCATACACCTGATGCTGACTCAAGTCTGGCAGATCAGTGATGACAGCCTGATGAACCAGACCGGTTCTGCCGCTCCAATGGTCTTCCGGCAGCGGCTCGGACAACACCGGGACAAAGGTGAAATGGGGCAGCTCGCGGGCCCATTGTTCGGCCAGCGTCATCAGATACAAGTCTTGTTTGCGGCGTGCGCCCCAGTACAGCGTCATCGGGCGCTCGATCTTTTTATGGATAGCGTGCTCGATGATCGCTTTGATCGGCGCAAAGCCGGTGCCGGAAGCGAGGAAGACGATGGGGTTGGGCGCGCTTTCACGGAGGAAGAAGGTGCCCATCGGGCCTTCGAAACGCAAGATCTCGCGCTCTTTCATGGTGCCGAAAACATGGTCGGTGAATAAGCCGCCCGGCATATGGCGCAGATGCAGTTCAAGCAGGCCTTCGTGATGCGGGGCGGTGGCAATGGAATAACTGCGCCGCACGCCGTCGCGCAAGATCAGTTCGATATATTGGCCGGCCAGGAATTGCAATCGTTCGCTGGCGGGTAGCTGCAAACGCATGATTATCACGTCTTCGGCCACGCGTTCCAGTTGATTGACCCGGCTGGGCAGTTTCTTGACCGGCATGTCGCCCGCGCCGTTGACTTCGCGGATATCGATTTCGAGGTCGCTCAGCGCATTGGCGCAGCACAGCAGGGCGGAGCCGCGCAGTTTTTCGTCGTTGGGCAAGGCGGACGCGGCATGCGGCCCGTGTTCCACCTCGCCTTCCTTGACCCGGCCTTTGCATGAGCCGCAAGCGCCATTTTTACAGCCATACGGCAGACCGATGCCCTGACGCAGCGCGGCGATGAGTATCGGTTCGTTGGGTTCGACCTGGAAGGTTCGACCGCTTTGGTTCAGGGTTACTTTAAATGTCATATCCAATGTCTAAAAAAACGGGCGGCGGCTCGGGTTCAGGGTATCAAGCCGGTGCTACGCCGCGTGAAGGCCGTTACAGTTACAATCGGTCACCATGAAATCCACTTCGAAACTAGGACGCCCACGGGTGCTGATTGTCGGTTGCGGCGACGTCGGCATGCGTTGCATCCCCTTGCTGCGTCAGCGTTTTCGCGTTTTTGCCATGACCCGCGATACGGCCCGCGTAGCCGCTTTGCGTGAGGCCGGCGCGGTGGCGGTGGTGGCCGATCTCGATGCGCGCCGCAGCTTGCGCCGGATCGCCGCGCTGGCGCCCGCGATCCTGCATCTGGCTCCTCCGCCGGCCGGCGGCCGCGCCGATGGCCGAACCCGGGCGCTGCTGGCAGCGCTGGGCGCCGGGCGCACGGCCAGCGGCGGCAAGTATCGAGCCAAGCGCCGAGCCAAGCGCCGGACCGACTGCGGGACCGGACGCCCAACCCAGGCCAAGGCCGCGCATAAATTGACTTATAAGCCTAAGCAGGCGCGCAATAACACAGCGCGATTTACCGGCAAATTGCGCCGTCTCGCGCTCTCGCACCAGTTCGATATTGTACCCGAGCGTGAGGCCCGGCGAAGCGGGCCGGTGCTGGCGTACGGCAGCACCTCTGGGGTGTATGGCGACTGCGGCGGCGCGCTGGTGGCGGAAACCCGCCCCCCCCGGCCGGCCAATGCCCGGGCGGTGCGCCGGGTCGCGGCCGAGCAACAATTGCGGCAGGCCGGTGCGCGTGGCGAGGTGTCGGCCAGGATTATCCGCATTCCCGGCATTTACGCCGCCGACCGTTTGCCCCTGGCACGCTTGCAAGCCGGCACCCCGGCGTTAAGCATGGCTGACGACGTGTATACCAGCCATATCCATGCCGACGATCTGGCGGCCATCATGTGCCGCACGCTGGTGCGGGGCCGGTCGCAGCGCGTGGTCCATGCGGCCGACGATACGCGCCTGAAAATGGCCGATTATTTCGATCTGGTGGCGGATGCGCACCACCTGCCGCGCCCGCCGCGCATTAGCCGTGAGCAGGCCGAACAGGTGTTGTCGCCGAATTTGTTGTCGTTTATGCGCGAATCCCGCCAGCTTGACAATACCCGGCTCAAGCGCGAATTGCGCATACGGTTGCGCTATCCCAGCGTGGCGGATTTTTTAAGCGGGCATATGCCGCCCGCTTGATCACGTCAGCAGCGGGACGCATTCCAGCAAGACGATACCCACCAGCGCGCCGATCACGGCACCGGCAAGTTGCGGGCTGACACGCTTGAAGTGCCAGGCGGCGACCGCCAGGCCGATAAGCAGGGCGGTCAGTACGATGAAGGCGATACCCAAATAGGCCGCTTCAAAACTGATGCCTTCCATGATGGTCTCCCAGATTTTTCTTGATGCCACTACTAGTATAGTGAATCTGGTATTTAAAGCATGTTGCGGCGCATCAAGTCCCATCCGGCGGTAGTTCGCGCAATGGGGCGCCCGCCGGGTCGAGCCAGATCCAGGCTCCGGCGGCCAAGCTTGGCGGCAGGGTGAAAGTGCCGATGGCATGGCGATGTAGCGCTTCGACACGGTTGCCGGCCGCAGCCACCATACGTTTCACCTGATGGTACTTGCCTTCCATGATGGTCAATTCGAGCAGATGCGCTGAAACCTGCCGTGCGGCGACCGCCTTAAGCGGCTCGCTTTCGCCGTGCAGCAATACGCCTGCCAGCAGGATATCGAGCAGGCCGGCATCAAATTCATGCTTCAAGGTGGCGTGATAGATCTTGGCCACTTTGCGCTTGGGGGAGGTGTAGGCATGCACAAACTGGCCGTCGTCGGAGAGCAGCAGCAGGCCGGTGGTGTCCTGGTCCAGGCGTCCGACACATTGCACGCCGCGTTCGCGCAGGGGTTCGGGCAACAAGCTGAAGACACTGCTATGGTGCTGCGGGATACGCGAACATTCGTAGCCTGCGGGCTTGTTCAGAGCCAGATAAACCTTTTCGCGAAATGGCCAAAGTACCCCGTCGACGCTGAATTCCAAGCCGTCCACGCTGAACTCGGCATGCGGGTCGGTGCACACAGTGGTGCCGACGGCGACCGCACCGCGGCTGATCAAAGCTTGGCACAGCCTGCGGCTGCCGAATCCTTGGGAATGCAAAATGCGTTCGAGTTCCATCGAACCGGGTCCGTTGATAAAGTCCGGGTCCGGGCAGTATGCCCAGGCCAACGTGGCGCAGGATCAGCGGAATTCGCCGTGGCGTCAAGCGCTCGATCGAAATGAACCAGGCCGGACCACCGGCGTGCCAGCGGGCGGATCGGGTCCGCCGCCTTGTCATGACTGGATGAATAGGGTTGGACCAACAGGTCGAACGCGTCGGTCGAACCTCATTGCCAAAGCCGGCGGGCCTTGCTTCAAAGGCTAGCTTCAAAGGCCTCGCTTCAAAGGCCCAGGTCGCTGAGTTCAGGATGATCGTCCGGCCGGCGTCCCAGCGGCCAGTGGAATTTGCGCTCCGCGGCGCTGATCGGCAGATCATTGATGCTCGCGTGACGTACCGCCATCAGGCCGTTTTGGTCGAATTCCCAATTTTCATTGCCGTAAGCGCGAAACCAGTTGCCAGCATCGTCGTGCCATTCGTAAGCAAAACGCACCGCGATGCGATTGCCGTCGAAAGCCCATAACTCCTTGATCAAACGATAGTCGAGTTCGCGATTCCATTTACGCGTCAACAGTCCGACAATCGCGGTCCGGCCGGTAATAAATTCGGCGCGATTGCGCCAGCGGCTTTGCTCGGTATAAGCGAGCGCAACGCGTTGCGGATCGCGCGTATTCCATCCGTCTTCGGCGGCGCGTACTTTTTGCAGCGCGGTTTCGCGGGTGAACGGCGGCAGGGGTGGGCGGCTGTCTGATGATGACATGTGAGTTCCTAGCGTGGGGTTGAGTTGGGGCTTGCACTTAAGGCCGGCCCGGCCGGGTTGCCGAGCAAGCTTAATCCGATGGCGCGCGCGTCAAGTGCCGCATCCGGGTTGCCGCTGACCAAGGCCACCCCGATCGCGCCGTCGATCAGGACCAGCCACTGGCGCGCCAGGGCCGTGGTCTGCTCAAGGGACGCGCCGTGCGGCAGGCCGTATGCGCCGGTCAGCGTGGCCAGATACGCCAGCAACTCGGCTTTATGTGCATGGGCGACGCGGCGCACCGGGTCATCGGGCTCGCCGATTTCACCGGCGGCATTCAGAAACGCGCAGCCGTGGAAGCCATCCGAGACAAACCAGGTGCGTAAGACATCGAATACCGCCACCAGGCGGTCGTGCGCGGAGCCCCCGTGGGCTTCGACCGCGGCGCAAAACCAGTTGAGCCAACGCAGATGGCGCTGTTGCAGCGCCGCCGCAACCAATTCATTTTTCGAGGCGAAATGGCTGTACATGCTTTTGCGCGCGGTGCCGGAGGCACGCACAATGGCGTCGATGCCGGTGGCGTGGATGCCGCCGCTGTAAATCAATTGCTCGGCGGCGGCCAGCAGGCGTTCGCGGGCAGTGGCGGTGGCGGGAAGTGAAATGGAGTGCATGGAGATAGGGTAGAACGATCGTTCTCAAGGTGCAAGATCTATTTTTTTCGGCGCGCAGTGTTGCATTTAGTCCGCGCCAAGCCGTTCCGGGCTCGCTTTGGACCCGCTTTGGGCCCGCTTAGGCTCGATTAAGGCAAGGAATCACCGAATCGGCCGCCCATAACGCTCCCGCAGCGGATAAAATCCGGGGGACGGACTTTTCCCACCGCTTCACTGAAGCCCCAAACAGATCGAACCATGACTGACTCCCTGGATTACAAGCGCTCCGGCGTCGATTATTCAAAAATCGACCCGGTCAAGATCGCGGCCCAAAAGGCGGCGCGTGACACGGCGGGCAATCTCGTGCCCCATGGCTTTGCTGAAATTGCCGAATCGCGTGGCGAATCGGCCTATGTGGTCGACGTCGGCGACTTTTATCTCGCCTCGATCACGGAGTGTCTGGGCACCAAGGCGCTGGTCGCCGATCTGATGCGCGATGTCACCGGCCGTACCTATTACGACCAGATTGCCCAAGACACCTTGGCGATGGCGATCAACGACATCATTACCGTCGGCGCCACCCCCGTGTCGGTGCATGCGTACTGGGCGGTGGGCGGCAGCGACTGGTTTGCCGACGAGCAACGCGCGTCGGACCTGATCAATGGCTGGAAGGCGGTCTGCAACCTCAGCGGCGTGGCTTGGGGCGGCGGCGAGACGCCCGCCCTGAACGGCGTCGTGGTGCCGGGCGTGATCGACCTGGCGGCGTCGTGTGTCGGTATCGTTCGTCCCAAGGCGCGCCTGACCCTGGGCCAGGAGCTGGCCGCGGGCGACGTGATCGTGATGCTGGCCGCAAGCGGGATCCACGCCAACGGCGTATCGCTCGCGCGCAGTCTGGCCGACAGATTGCCGGCGGGTTTTGCCACGCCGATTGACGATGGCCGTCATTTTGGCGACGCCTTGCTGGACCCCACCGTGATTTATTCGCCGGTCACCGAAGCCATTTTTGCCGCGGGCATTGCACCGAGTTATTGCGCCAACATTACTGGTCACGGCTGGCGCAAAGTAATGCGCCACGCCACGCCGTTCACCTACCGTTTTCATAGCGTAGTGCCGGTGCCGCCGGTGCTGGCCTTTATGCAACGCGAAGGCAATATGTCGGATCGCGATGCCTATGGCAGCCTGAACATGGGGGCTGGTTTTGCGCTATTCCTCAAACCGCATCAAGTAGATGCAGCGGTGCGCATCGCGGCCGACCTGGGGGTGCAGGCCTATCCGGTGGGCGTGGTCGAGGCCGGTGCCAAGCGGGTCGTGATCGATCCGCTTGGGGTTGAATTCGCCGAAGATGAATTGAAGCTGCGCGATTAAGCTCGGCGCAGGGTCAGTATCAGGTCATTGGCCGCAGGCCAAGCTCCGGCCTGCATTTGACCTGCGTTCCAACTGAGTCAAACCAGGCCCTGTGCTTGCAACACCGGCAGCAGGGCTTGGAAACCGTCCACATGAAACGTCCGTATCCCCAGGCTTTGCGCCATCAGCACATTGGGCCGCGAGTCATCGAAAAAAATCACCTCTGAAGCCGGCCTGTCGCATTCTTCCAAGGCTCGAACAAAAGCTGCCCGGTCCGGCTTGATCACGCCGATCAAATGCGACGACAGGGTGACATCGAACTCACCTTGAAAGCCGCCGAATTTAGCCCAGTGCAAAGCATTGGAATTGCTCAAACAGCCGACGCGGTAACGTTGTCTCAAGCTGGCGATCAATTCGCGCGCACCCGCATAGAACCCTCTGGGCCAGGAGATAAACGCCGTGAGAAAGGCTTCCGGCGTCAGTGGAATGTCCCACTCTGCGATAAATCGTTCGGCAAATTCCTGCGCCGGGATCTGCCCCAATTCGAAGGCGCGGATCGATGAGGACGCCAGCCATCGTTCCCGGATCGCCAGGCTATCGAGCGGCTGCGCCAACATGGCATTGAGGTCATCGAAACAGGCGTTTTCAATCAGGACGCCGCCGAGGTCGAATAGCAGTAGGGGGGCTTGATTCATGCGTCAGGTTCGCTAAGGTGATTGAGGTTAAAACGCCGATGCATCGATCGGCTCTCTCGGGTTGTGCTCTTCGGCAGTTTAAAATCCGCACGGACGAGGCAAACCCTGGGTTTAGTCATACACCTTCGACGATTGGTTGCATTTCCGTTGATAAAAATCCCGTCCTATGCGGGTAGCCGCTCTTGGGCATTGCTCAGCCAAGCACGGTAAACCACCAGCGCCACATGCGCATCGTTGGCCGCATACAGTAGCTGCCGTTCATTCAGGCGAGAGTTGGACCAATTGCTGGTTCCGACCTTTTTCGATTTCTGCAGCCGCTGCCCGAAGAAATGCGCCACCGCGACTTTCGCTCCGACCGTGCCTCGGTGGCCCGGCCCACGCAATACCGCACCGAGATCCAGCAGATTGGCGGCATCGATATCCAATTTTGTTTTGAGCGCGCTCAGGTCGTTGCCCAAACCAAATCCGACTTTAAGTAAACGCGGCGATTCCAGGATGGTCTTTAAGACTTGAGATCCTTGCAATTGAGCAATCTGGAAGATATAAGCGCGGCTCTCGGTCGCGAGCTGGACGATATGCGGGCCGGTTGAAACTTCCCCTTTGAGGAAAGTCGGTTTGGATTCGGTATCGAAGCCGATCACCTCGGCGGCCATCAGTTCGGCGAGCGCTTCAAGCGCAAGCGGCGCCGAATCCACCAGGCTGATGGCGCTCAGCGCAAGACCGGGATAGAGCGCGAGTTCAGTGGTGCTCAACGCGGCCTTATTCAATACGACATGGTCCAAGCTACGCTCTGTCATCCTGTTGCCTTCGAAGAATCGGTTCGCCTCAGGATTGAGCTGCGCGGCCCATAAGCCAACAACTTGAGCGCGGCATAAGAGTACCAGCCGAACAAGGGAATCGACGCCAGGCGTTGCGTCAAACCGCGCCCGGCTGCCGGGTCGAGGCCGGTCACCAGCAACCACATATAAACCAGGCACAAGACGGCGGCCAGCAACGAGAGTCTGTCACGATTCTGCGTGTCTGCATTGCGAGGAAATTCCGCCGCGAAAAATGCCGGAGTGAGGACGCAGGCCAAGCCGATGCCATAGAGTCCATGGAGCGGGCCGCCCATCACAAAAACGCCGTTCGACATCATGCTGACGCCGAACACCAGTGCCGATGCGGCGGTGAATGGCATCCGTCCCGATTTGCTTAAAAGAAGCGCAAGAGCAAAAGCCGCAAGCGACAGGCCACAGATCAAAGCCCCGGCGCGCGTCGCCAGCGCCGCTGAACCATGCAGCAATTCCAGTTCGCTCATTTGTTGGCTGAGCGAAGCATAACCGGGCTCGAACCAGCCCCATACCATGGGTAAAAGTATGCCTGACGGGGCACCTATCGCGGTCAATTTGAGCAGGACACGTTTCATCGGGAGCATATAGGTAAGGCGCTAGCGTTAGCGCGAGCCGGGTTAATCAGGAACGACGCCTGCCGTTAGTGTCGCAGCGTCGCGGGCAGACGGCAAGGTGCTGTTTACGGGCGGAACACGTTACGCTTGAGTCACCGGGATCGACCGCTAAAGCGCCGATCCCGGTGGGTGGAACACGCTACGCCGCGCGCGAGGTGGCGGCGGTGGATCTAACGGATTTGGCAAATACTAACGCCAAACCCAGCAGAATTGCCGCCATGCCCAGCACGCCCTGCAACGACAGGGTATTGCCGAGGAACAGATAATCCATCAAGGCCGTCACGATAGGCACCAGATAAAACAGACTCGTGACACTCACCAGGTTACCGCCGCGTATCAAGCGATACAGCAGCAATTGCGCCCCGACCGACATGACCAACCCCATCCACAGCAGCGGTATGACAAAACCGGCGGTGAACTCGAAGGCAAACGGTTTAAACGGGACGATGGCCAAACACAAAAGCAAACTCACACCATATTGCAGCGGCAAAACTTCCGCCGGGGCTTGATGCACGCGCTTTTGCAGAATTGCGCCGGCGGTAATGCTGAGCAGCGCGCCGAGTGCAAAGACGGTGCCCGTTTGCTGAAAGCGCGCGTGCACCAGGCTTTGATACACCACCAGCGCCAGTCCGGCCAGCGCGATGATCAAACCCAGCAGTCGCCTGAGGGTGAAACGCCGCTCCAGCAACACCAAAGTCAGGATCGGTTGCACCCCGAGCACCGTCGCCAACACCCCTGGATTCACCCCATGCTCCAGCGCCAGAAAGTAATTGATGGCATAACAACCGATCATCAGGAAACCGGCCAGAGCGACCTGAATCCGTGTGCCTGGAGCCGGCAGCCAGCGCCGCCGGAATACGCCAAGCAGCAACAGCGTGGTCAGCGCCAGGGCAAAACGCAAAACCAGGAACGCAAAAACCGTAGCGTGGGCCAAGCCCCATTTGGAGAAAATCGCACCACCACTCCATAGCAGCACGAAGAGCGCCGTTGAACCATATGCGCTCAAGGCGGTTTTGTTGAAAGTCATAATATTGTTCACCTGTCGAGAAAACGAACAGGCTCCAGCACGCTGATTAAGCGCGCACGCAATGAGTCACCAGATCGAATAATCGATCATTGATCTGCTTATTGATCCGATAAGTGCGGGGAAGCTGGAGCCGCGAGGCGGACTGAAAATCAGTCCCGGACGAGGACCGCGGGCGGCGGGTAAGCGCCTGCTGCGACCACGTCCATCGGCGATGCGACAGATGAAATGCGGGGAGGATTAGCCACGCGCACGTCGCCCGCGACCGGTGCGGTCGTGGCGGCATGGAATACGGCGCGTGGTGTTGAAGTCATGAAAATGCTGTGATGAGGTGAAGCCGCGATATCGCTATATCGGATAGCCACTAGGGCTTGATGGCTTGCAGTGTAGCACGTTGCAGCAGCGTTGCTGCGATTGCATGCACACGGCTTATCGGGTGTTTATATTCGTCTCCATCAACCCCTGTATGCACTGTATTTTTTCACGCTGCTTTATGGCCGATTGGCCCGGCGTACAAACTCTTGTCGCGTCCAGTAATGTCAAAGTACTCCCGGGGACACCCATAAATATCCAAATGCTTATATAAGCATACACTATGAAACCCCTTCGATTCGTCGGTTCGGCTCTGGACGATTTGCGTAATTTTCCCGCCGGAGCAAGGCGGGATGCTGGTTTTGAATTGGGCGCCTTCCAGCGTGGCGAAATGCCCTCGGATTTCAAGCCGATGGTCACTGTTGGGCCGGGTGCCTACGAGATACGAATTCACGTCGAGGGCGAGTGGCGGGTAATTTATGTAGCGAAGCTCGCAGACGCGGTGTATGTGCTGCACGCGTTCCGCAAAAAGACTCAAAAGACGTCCAAGACCGATATTGCCGCTCGCCGCTACCGGCAGCTTGGGGACTAGACTATGAAAGAACCTATCACTGAATCGGGCGGCAACGTTTTTGCCGACCTGGGCTTTTCCGCGGAAGAGTCGACGCTGCTGCAACTACGCGCTGACCTTATGGCATCGCTGCGCCAAGCGATTGAGGCGCACGGGTGGACTCAAGCGGACGCTGCGGTCGCAATGGGCATCGGACAGCCCCGTGTGTCCGATCTCATGCGTGGGAAATGGGATAAATTCAGCCTGGATATGCTGGTTGCGCTGGTTGCGCTGGCTGTGCGGGTGGGCTTGCACCCGCGTATGGCGCTTGAAGCTGCTTGATATACTGGGAGCAACTCCTGCTCTCCAAAGCGTCTGGCTTACGCGGGCTACTCGGGTTTTTTATTCGAGGTACGTCCGGTATTGCTTTGCGGCTATTCTGATTTATGCCGGATCAGGCATCAATGTCTTCGCGCCGAAGACAAACGACGCCTTCTGGATACGGTCGTTCTTGATTTCGTAAATGCACAAGAGCTCGATCTGACCCGCGCCCTCGGCAAAGGTACGCGTCACCATTTCGTGATCGACGACGATATTGCCGACCGCCGATCGCTTAATGAGTTTGGCGTGAAGATTGGATTCGGTAAAACGCGGTGCTGCGCGTTCGCGAATCTGTGCGATGCCTTCTGCGAGCAATGTGTCCGGGTACTCAAACTGTTGCGCGTCGGCGGCATAGGTTGCAGCCCAGGCATCGAGATTGCGTGCGTTATATGCGTCCAATTGTTGTTGCACAACCTTTTCTACTGAGTGGGGGTCCATTGCGGCCTTCAAGGGTGGAAGAAATAAGGTGAAAGAAGCCGAGGAAATATCAGGGGGGATTTTTCCATATATTTTGGCAGGCGTCGAGTTGCGTTCGGGCCGCCGTATACCGATTTCCATGTGCGACGGTTGTGGTCGAGGTCAAACGCTGGTGTGTACCCATTCGTTTGAGCACACGCCGCTTCGGCATTTCGCGCCGCGGAATAGGTGAGATCGTCTATCGTGTTCGTTATCCCACATAAAAGTGCTCGAAATGATTCCCTCTACCAGCGAAAGTGCAGCAGCGGATCATGCCGCGGAGATGCAAGGATCCGGTCGGCAAAACTCGGCGTCGGCGCATGCCGAAGGACGTGTAGCCGCAGTTCCTAACAACACACCCGGAGACCTCAAATCGCATAAGCAACAACAACGACTGGAGAAATTGCTGGAAGGCGGCTCAACCTTCAGTGTTGCCAGGAGTGAGGTGGCTGACCGCTTCGAACAGAAAGGATATTCGAGACCGATGGCAAATATCGCGGCTGTGGCCAAGCTTACCTGGTCATTGGGTCTTCGTCCTTCGAAGAAACTTAACACGCCGGAACAAATGCAGGCCGTGGGGGTCATCAAATCGAAAGAGGAATTCACGGCCGAACATCAAGCGCAGAAGCTTGAGCGAGGCATCAATGAGGCGAAACGTAAGCTGGCGGAGTTTGCCGACGAAGAGGCGGCCGGCGCACCCCGCAGACCATCGAATTTCAGGGACAGCATGCACCTGAATCAATCTCGCCTCGGGCCCTCATCCAATGCAACCCAAGCTGTACCGCGAGAAGACAGCGCCGAGGAGATCGCCAGTCTCCTCGGCAAGTTTCCTCTGCCGCCGCACACCACGCGTGCTTAGGCAGCCTGCTTAGGCAACCCGTTTAGGCAACCCGTTTAGGCAACCCGTTTAGGCAACCTGCTTAGGTAATCTGCTTAGGCAATCTGCTTAGGCAACCGTTGCCTACGCGCCCAGCAGCACGCCCGTGCGCACCGCCTTGGTCCCCGTAACACGGCCGAGCGGAGCGCCGGCCGTGACAAAGCGGATCGCGCGTCGCATATAAAAAACCCCGTCGGTGTGACTGCTGACGGTGGTCGTTTGGTCGCTCAGCGGATCGACGATATCGAACAGCGGGTCGCCCGCCCGGATGGCGTCGCCCAGATTCGCGCGATGGACCAGAATGCCGCTGACCGGCGCATAGAACTGCTCGCTGCCGGCTAGCGGTGTGGCCGGCGTGAGCAACGGCGGGGGCGGCTGCGGACTGGCGCGAATGGCTTTGCGCCAGATCAGGTATTCGATGATGGCATCCGCATCCTGTTGCGCCACGGCGTATGACACATCACGCTGACCGCGGCATTCGATCGTGACCGCAAGGGTTCCGTCCGGGACCGGCTGGCTTGGCGGCAGTTGTTGTTGCAGATTCCACCATAACAAAGAATGGGCTTCGTCGAAGGCTCGCGCCCCGGAGTCGGTTGCGAGCAGCGATGCGCGCGCGCCGAGATAACGCGCCAGGGGTTCGATGGCGGGCCACGCGGCTTCGCTGGTGTATAGATGGATAACGGCTTCCAGGGAGCAGTGCAGATCGATCACCAGATCCGCATCGAACGACAGCTTGAACAATGCCAACTGCAAAGCATCGAACTCGGTCAGCGGTGTCTGTCGCTGTAGTTCTTCGCTGACCAAATTTCGGATGAGCTGCAGATTGTGCTGTGGATCGGCACCGAGCAGGTCCTTGGCGCGCGCTGCAAGCGTGGTGAATTGCAGGAAATTGCGGTTGAAATTCCTTCCGCTGCCCAGGTCAAAACGTCCGACAAACTGACCCAGCACCTGCTGCCCAAGACCGATTGGATTGGCCACCGGCACCAGTACGATTTCCGCCGCCAGCATGCCGGCGGCTTCGAGTTCGAGCAGGCGGCGCTTCAACAACACGCTGGTCAACATCGCCGGTGTTTCGTCGGCATGCAGCGAGGACTGGAGATAAATCTTTTGCCCGCTGCCCGGCGAGCCGAAATGAAAACTCACCAATTCGCGTTGCGTACCGGCGACGGGTGGCAGCAGGGGGGTGGCGTGTGTATGCATGGCGGATTCTGAAAAGGATGGACGAGCGGTTGTGGGAAGATTCAGCGTGGTCGCCGGATTCAAGCGCTGGATTCAATCGCCGTAAGGATTGAAGTCAAAATACTTATGTGCGATTTGCGCGTAGGTACCATCTTTCAGCATCGCCGCGATGGCGGTATCGATCGAAGATTTCAGCGCTGTTTCGTCTTTGCGCAATCCGATGCCTACGCCGCGATCGCCCATGTCAAGCGGCGCGCCGACAAACGCAAAACCCTTGCCGGCGGGCGTGCGCAGAAAGCCGATATCGGCCTCTACCGAACCCAGCAAGGCGCCGTCCAGGCGACCGTTGTTCAGATCATCGAATACCTCGTTCTGACTTTTATAGGCAACAATATGAACCCCATTGGGCGCCCAATGGCTGAGGGTCCAGGTTTCGAATTGGGTGCCCGACTGCACGCCGATCTGCTTACCCGCCAGTGTCGCGGGCGTGTCGCCGAGGCCGGAACCTTGCCGCGCAATCAGACGCGATTTGAACTGGAATAATTTCGCCGAAAACAAGATCTGCTGTTCGCGTTTCTCGGTAATAGCCATCGAGGACATCACCGCATCGATCTTGCGTGCCTGCAGCGCCGGAATCATTCCTGAGAACTCAAGTTCGACCCACTCGCAATGCGCGTGAATGCGGCGGCAGATTTCGTTACCCAGGTCGACGTCGAAACCCTTGAAACTACCATCGGGTGCTTTGGCATCCATGGGCGGGTAGCTCGGGTCGATGCCGAGACGTAGCGTGTCGGCATCGCGGGCGTAAGCGTTGCTACTCAACGCAAGCACGGCGGTCAGCGCGACGCTCAGCGCGATGGTTCGAATAATCAGGGCGGTTTTCATGGCGGGCTCCGGGCTCGTCTGGCAGTGGGGTTCGGCTCCATGCTAGGGTGACTGAGTGAATCGAAGAAGTCACAATCCGGTTATCATGATCACTTTTAGCGATCGCAAACGATTACGCGCACGATTACGCGCGCGATTACATACGCCATGGCCCTGACCATCTCCCAGTTGCGCGTTTTTACGGCGGTCGCCGAACACGGCAGCATTCGCGCCGCATCCCGGGCGCTTGGAACGGCCCAAAGCGGCATTACGCATCAATTGCAGAACCTTGAAGCGATGCTGGGCGCCACGCTGTTTACCCGCACCAATCGCGGCGTGGCGCTGACCGTGCTTGGGCAGCGCTTGCTATTGCGCGCCGGCGCGATTCTCGGGGAGTGCGAAAGAGCCGAGCGGGAGGTGCAGCAGTTGCATGGCGACTATGCGGGAACCGTCTCGTTCGGCATGACCACCGAACCGCTGATCGACGCGCTGGCGCCGGTGCTGACCGAATTCCGCGCACGCTTCGAACGGGTTGCCGTGCATCTCAGAACCGGCACATCGCGCATGATGATTTCGTGGATCCGCGACGGCACCCTGGATTTTGCTGTCGCATTGGTCTCGAAGTTTACGGATACCACCGACTTGTCGGTGACCCCGTTGTATCCCTCGGACCCGGTGATTGTGTGCCGGCGCGGCCATCCCAAGGCTGCCGCCGCCTCGCTGGAAGAATTGGTGGGCTGTACCTGGGTCGCCACACGCTCGCCCAACTTGACCGGCGACCTGCCGGCAAATCGGCTGATCAGTCTGTTCGACAACCATGGCTTGCCGCCACCCAAAATCATTGCCACTGTAGAAGGTTTGTTTGAAACCCTGCACCTCGTCGGCGAGACCGACTGCCTGTCGCTGGAACCGTCCATCGTCACCAGGCATCGACTATTTGCCCAAGCGCTGACCTCAATCCAGGTGCGCGAGCGGCCGCCGCAGCAGAACGTGTGCCTGCTGCAACGCGCGGCGATTCCCGTTACGCCAGCGGCGCAGGAACTGGCGACGATGATTGCGTCTTATACGCGAACGGTGCGCGCCCGAGTGCGATAGAGGGCTGCTTTGCGATCACCGCAACGGGGGCCGCCGGCGCTGAAATAATGCCAACGCTCGATAGGTCGGCTAGCCGGGGGAAGCAGGGCGCGAAACGGATTCAGGCGGCCGGCGGAATTGAGTGGATCAATTGCCGACCGCCCAGCCGTCTCGCTTTCTTTGGCTTAAATCAACTCGCTAAGCGCAGCCGGGTTGAAATCCCGCAGATTTTGACGATCGCCGGCGCGGATCTTGGCAACCCATTGCGGATCGCTCAGGATGGCGCGACCGACGGCGATCAGGTCGAACTCGTTGCGTTCCATGCGCTCGACCAGATTGTCGAGACCGACAGGCATCGAGCTTGCGCCGCCAAAGGTGCTCAGAAAATCTCCCGAGAGACCGACGGAGCCCACACTGATCGTCGCCGCACCCGTCAGCTTCTTGGCCCAACCCGCAAAATTCAAACCCTTCTCACCATCGATATCCGGAAACTCGGCGTCCGAGAAGTGCCGCTGCGAGCAATGCAGAATGTCGGCGCCCGCATCCACCAGCGGTACCAGCCAAGCCGCCATCTCATCGGGTGTCTGCGCCAGCCGCGCCGCATAGTCCTGTTGTTTCCACTGACTCAGGCGCAGTATCACGGGATAGTCGGGGCCGACGGCCGCGCGCACGCTGCGCACGACTTCGACCGCAAAGCGTGAGCGTTCTTGTATCGTAGCTCCACCGAAACGGTCTGAGCGCCGGTTGGTCCCGTTCCAGAAGAACTGGTCGATAAGATAGCCATGAGCGCCATGAATCTCGACCGTGTCGAAACCCAGTCGCTTCGAATCCGCCGCGGCTTGTCCAAAGGCCGCAATAGTATCGGCGATGTCTTCGTCGCTCATTGCCTTGCCGCGCGGCTTGTCCGGGGCTACCAGGCCGGAAGGGCTTTCGACCGGTTCGGCTGGCGTCCACTGGGTATAAGGATTGGCGGCCGAACCGACATGCCAGATCTGCGGCGCCATCTTGCCACCGGCCTGGTGCACGCCGTCGACCACTTTTTTCCACCCGGCGAGCGCGTCTTCGCCGTGAAAGAACGGGATACCCGGGTCGTTGCGCGATGCCGGCCGGTCGATAACGGTGCCCTCGGAAATAATCAGGCCGACTTCCGCGTCAGCGCGACGCCGATAATAAGCGGCGACGTCGTCTCCGGGAACGCCCTCGGGCGAATGAGAACGCGTCATCGGCGCCATCACGATGCGGTTTTTCAGATGCAGGGTTTTCAGGTTGAACGGCTTGAACAATACATCGAGTTGAGACGTGGTCATTGGCTGGGCCTTGTGGATCAGAATCTGGGATATGGAATTCACGATGGTATATGTTTTATACTAGGTGTCAATAAGGCACACAAATGACACCAGGTAGCATCAAGGAAACCGCCATGCACGCATGCCAGAAAGATGTCTTGTCCGCGGCCGATTGCCCCAGCCGGCTATTGCTCGACCAGATCGCCGACAAATGGTCGGTGCTGATTCTTGCTTCGCTGCACGATGCGCCCTTGCGTTTTAACGCGATCAAACGCCGTCTCGAAGGGATTACCCAGAAAGCGCTGACGCAGAGTCTGCGGCGGCTTGAGCGAAACGGAATCGTCGGGCGCACCGTCATCGCCACCTCGCCGATTTCTGTGCAATATGAAATCACGCCGCTTGGACGCACGCTCGATCGGCCTTTTCAAGCGCTTTATACGTGGACGCTTGAGCATCTGCCGGATGTCGAGCAGGCACGGGCCATGTACGATCAGCGTGCTGAAATCGAGTGACGAAAATCGAATAGGTCGCGAGTATGGTTAATGATCTACGAATCATTAGTACGAATCAGGGGCGCATCCCCTAGCGTTGCTTTGCGCTAACAATTATTGTGAGATCGATGTGCCGGGGGGCGGTGGTGGCGGTGGCGGTGGCGGTGGCGGTGGCGGTGGCGGTGGCGGTGGAAGGTTCGCTGCGTCGCCCGCCGAATCAGAAGTGTCGCTCGTCTGACCGCGACGGTGGCGGCGCGGGCTTTGCGTTTGCGCCGGGTTGCTCGCCGGCGCGGGCGGTGCCGGGGGATGCGTCATAAACTGCCAGTTGCTGTCGATAACGCTATTGCTGCCATTGCTGCTCGAAGCGCTATTGCCGGTGGCGGCGCTAGACTGCGCGTATCCGGCGCGCGCGACGAACGTCATCGCCAGCCCCATTGCGACAGGAATGCCGATAATGCGCGTAACCCAAGCAGCGCGCGAGATTCCAAAAAGTGCGTTCAATGTACCTGCTCCTCATAGATCTGTGATTGGCCGGGATTGCACCCTCTGGCGAGTGTGCCGACGACTGAGGGGAGGTTATCGCTTGAAGGACTGCATTTCGTTACAAGGGCTTTACGGGGCCTTACGCTGTATTTGTTGCTATCGACCGTACCGGATGTGATTGGGCTGAATGCTTGATACCATAATGGGTTACAGGAAATTTTTCGGACGTTAGCCAACCTGAAGGAGAGCAGCGTGGACCGTATGACTGGGATGGAGACACTCGTGTCCGTGGTCGAATCCGGATCGTTTTCGGCGGCCGCAAGGCTACTCGACATAGGACAGCCGGCGGTGTCGAAGACCATTGCTCAACTCGAAGAGCGGTTGGGCGCTCGCCTTTTGCTCAGGTCGACTCGCGGCCTCACGCCGACGGAGGCTGGTCAGGCATATTACGATCACGCAAAACGCTCGATCGAACAAGCGGATGAAGCCGATTTTGCAGCGAAAGGCGCGGCCAGCCGCTTGTCCGGCCGGCTCAGGGTGTCGGCGGCGGTGACCTTCGCCCGGCTTCACATTGTTCCCAAACTGCCATTGTTCCTGGAAGCCAATCCGGAACTGAGCATCGACATCATTCTGGACGATGGAAATGTCGATCTGCTCGAACATGGCGTCGACGTCGCCCTGAGAATGGGCTCGCTGAACGATTCGACCATGACTGCGCGCAAGATCGGCGCAAGCCGGCGAAGAGTAGTCGGAACGCCCGCCTACTTCGCCAAAGCAGGCGAACCGAGGACCCCGGCGGACCTGCCATCTCACCAAGCGGTCATATACGAACAGGGCGGCGGCGGGTCGGCGTGGTCGTTTACTCGCGGTGCCGCCGAAACGTCGGTGGTAGTTTCCGGCCGGGTGCGGGTCACCGCGGCAGAAGGAGTTCGGGCGGCGGTCCTTGCAGACATGGGCTTGGCCGTCGCCTCCGAGTGGATGTTGGCGCCCGAACTCGCCAGTGGCGAGGTGATTTCCGTGCTCAACGATTGGAGCCTTCCAGGCATCGATCTTTGGGCTCTTTTTCCTACCGGGCGAATGGCCAGCGCCAAAGCCAGGGCATTCGTCGCCTTCATCGAAGATCTCCTAGCCACGTTGGAGCGCATCGCGTGAAGAATTTTTCCAGTGTGGGGCTACAGTCGAAACGCCATCCTAGGCAGACTTACGCGCTGTGCCTGCCTGTCGGCGAAGGACGGGAAGCATGTCTTCCAGTTCGGGGCGACACGTGTAGTCGGGGTTGACTTCCGCATACAGAATTGTGCCCTCCTGACCCACGACATACCGTGCCGGCATCGGCCGCGCCCAACTGCGATCGCCATTGAATGCCGGCAGTTCGAGATTGCAGTAGGGGCACCAGACTCCTCGATAGAAGCTGATGATCAGCGGGCCTTGCTTCAGTAACTTCAGGGACGAGACCGGCTTGGTGCCGCGCATGTCGGCGACTTTAGTTATTAGTTACACCCCTTCAACCAGAACGGCGCGATAGCTCGCTCCCTTGAAACGGTGCTGCACGACCTCCTGATACGCCGGACCGTCATACCATGCGCGCGCGGCCGCCGTGGTTGGAAACTCCACGATAACGACACCCTCCGGCGCCGCTCCCTCGAGCGTCTGTTGTGGCCCGTAAGCAGCAAGAAGCTTGACCGGGTGACCTGCCAAGGTTTTGCCTACCTTGCTTTGGTAAATGTCGAGCTCGCTCTGATCCTGCGTACTTTCTCGCGTGAAGACAATATAGGTCGCCATGATGTTTGTTTCCTTGAGGTAATCATCGATTCAGGATGGGATGAATCGTCCATCATAATCGCCCGGCAAGGAAGGCGGGTGGAACGCATAACTATCATTCCGCGAGGGCATATTCGATTGCCGTTGGTGGAACGGCGCATCGCTTCGGCGACTGTGCGTGCTACATGGCTCATGTTCGCCGGCTCACCGCGTCTCGTGGGTAACGATCATCGTTTAATTGTGGCGGTGGCATACCGGTTTGGCGCGTTGTACATCAAATTCGTCGGTACGCATGCCGAGTACGACACGGTGGATGCCTCACATTCAAGCGGACCGGCTTCGCTTGCGCGGTTTCACCAGTCTTTCGACCGCGGCGTCGGTGACGTCCTTGAATAGCGCGGCGTTGCCGTAAGCCCGCGCAGCGAGCATTGCCCCGTAGACCAATGACACCAGCGTTGCGGCCTCGGTTTGAACCGGCGCAGCCAGTTTGACGAGGTCGTTTTTCACGCCCGACTCGAGTACCTGCTCAAGCCACGCAGTGAGGTTATAGAAAAACGTTTTCACCTCTTGCGCCACTTCCTCGGGCAGCGCCGGAAGCTCGGCGCCGAGCATGCCGGCTACGCAGAACGGAGCGCTGTCGTCCGCAATGCAGCGTTCCCAATGGCCGACATAAGCGCGCAACTGCGCAACAGCGTCGGCGCCGCTCGCTTGAAGTAATGCCATGTCGGCGTCGAACATGGCCCGCCACTCGTTCAACACAGCGACCGCGAGATCTGTTTTTGACGGGAAGTGGTGGTGAATGCTCGCCTTGCGAATGTTGATTGCGTCGGCGACGTCGGCGTAGCTAAACCCGCTATAGCCGCGACGCATGATGAGTTGCTGTCCCGCTTCAATGATCCTGTGCGCGGTAACGTCGCCCGTTGCTGTCATTTTTACCTACCATCTAGTCGGTTAAATATTCTGGAGTCTACCCGGAGCGGATACGAATTTCCATTCTTAAAGATTTTCTTGCATTGATAACATCCTACTAGTAGGATGGCTAAATCGACAACAGAAATTCCGGTCGACACTCTCCAGTTACCTAACTTTTTGGACTCTGAAAATGAAAATTTCTCCCCGCATAAACCGTGTCGCCGCTGCAATTGCCCTTGCCGCCGCAGCCCTGGGATCACACGCAGCGGTGGCTGCGCCCGTCAAGAACATCGTCCTGGTTCACGGTTATTTTGCCGATGGCTCGGGCTGGCAGGCCGTCTCGAATATCCTGACGCGCGACGGCTACACGGTTTCGGTTGTGCAAGAGCCGGAAACTTCGTTCGACGACGACGTGAAAGCGACCACCCGGGTGGTCGATGCACAGGACGGCCCAAGTATTCTCGTCGGTCACAGCTACGGCGGTGCGGTGGTGACCGAAGCGGGCAACGACGATAAGGTTGCCGGTCTTGTTTATGTGGCTGCTTTCCAGCCGGATACGGGGGAAAGATTCATTGATCTGGCTAAAAATATGCCGGCCGCGACCACGGCGATCAAGGTGACTGCGGACGGCCACCTGTATTTCGATGAGGCGATGTTCCACGCCGATTTTGCCGCCGACGTTCCGGCTGCCGAGGCAAAGTTCATGGCTATCTCGCAGGTTATGCCGGCGGCGCAGTCGTCTGCTGTTCCGATCACACATGCGGCGTGGAGGACCAAGCCGAGCTGGGCGGTCGTCGCCACGGCGGACCGCGCAATCAATCCCGATCTGGAACGCTTTATGACGAAGCGTGCCGGGAGTACCACGATTGAGATCAACTCCAGCCACGTAGCGTACATTTCGCACCCGGCCGAAGTCGCGAAGCTGATCGAACAAGCCGCAACTCAGTCCCGCAAGGAATGACGAAACGCGATGCGCCGCCTTTGATGGTTGTATCGGTCGAGGCGGCTCATCCGCGAGTCGACCCTTCGCTTGGGGGCAGCGGCTGTGAGACACCTTGAGCGAATCGGCATGGAAATTGAGCGCCGATGCAGCGACCGCTCGTGTTTTTGGTGACAGAATATGTCATTCTCATAACCGGGCACGAGGCAAGCATGACCTTCCGGCTGTTCAGCAGGGCGCGGGCAAGCAGCACCCGCCGGCGCGCTTCGGCTATCTGCCTACCGACATTCGCGGACAAAACCGCCGGCGCCCGGATTTATCTTTCCCGAACCACCGCCCGCCCGGCGCGATCTAGCGCTTTATGCAAAATCCAAACTATCTCCACTCTTCTCACAAGGAAAGCGCCATGCTGAAAATCCATCACCTCGGCCACTCACAATCGGAACGGATCGTCTGGCTTTGTGAAGAACTCGGCGTTCCCTACGAGCTCGTGAAATACACGCGCGACCCTGTCACACGCCTGTCGCCCCCGGAGCTGAAGGCGCTGCATCCGCTTGGCGCGGCGCCGCTTCTCGAAGTCGAGGGAATGTTGCTGGCCGAATCGGCAGCTATCGTCGAGTTCATCCTTGCCCGATACGGTAACGGACGTTTGCAACATGGGCCGGACCATCCCGATTTCGCTTCCTATCTCTACTGGTTCCACTTTGCCAACGGCAATCTTCAGCCGGTCATGGGACGGTCGATGATCGTAGGACGCTGCGGGCTGGCACCGGATCATCCACTGCCAACGTCGGTGCGGGAGCGACTGGACAAAGTACTCGCGCTGATCGACGCGCGGCTGGCGCAGAACGACTATCTCGCAGGAAGCGAATTCACCGCGGCCGACATCATGAGCGTGTTCTCGCTGACCACGATGCGCCTGTTCCAGCCTGTCGATCTCACACCTTATCCCGGCATACTTGCGTATCTCCAGCGCATCGGCGGACGGCCCGCTTATCAGCGGGCGATGACCAAAGGCGACCCGGACTTGACTCCGATGCTGACCTGAAACCGAGTCGACGCGCGCCGGGGGACGCACTGGAGTAGCCGAGTGGAAGGCAGGGCGTTATTCTTCCTGCTTTACCCGGCGCGTGTCACCGCTTGGTCGCGCGCGTACTGCGTGGGCGGTTGACCGACATGCCGGGTGAAGGCGACGCTGAAGGTGCTTGCAGAGCCGTAGCCGACACGCTCGGCGATCTCGGCGACGCGGCCTTGGTTGCGGCGCAGCAAGTCCTTCGCGAGCGCCATGCGCCAGGCGAGCAGATATTCCATCGGCGTGATGCCGACGGTGCGGCTAAACCGCTGAAAAAATGTGGTGCGCGAGAGCGCAGCCTCTTTCGCCAGCTCCGCGACCGTCCAGGCGTGCTTTGGGCGATCGTGCATGCTGCGGATTGCGACCGCCAGCCGACTGTCCGCGAGACCACGGACGAGGCCCGGCGACGCGTTTGTTCCTGCTGCGGAGCGCAGCGCTTCAATGATCAGAAGTTCCAGCAGGCGTGCGAGCACGACCTCGCGGGCGGGCCGTTGCTCGCCTGACTCCTCGCGCATCATCTGCACCAGCGCGACCAGGCGCCGTTCGCCGCGAACATGCAGGAGCCGTGGCAGCAACGAGACCAGCAGGGACGTATCCGACGAACCGAAGCTGCAATGGCCGGCAAGTATCCGGACATCGATTGGACTGTCCGGTTTGCCTATCCTGAATTCGCCGCTTCCCAATGCTACGGGCGGTGGCGTCTCCACGCCTGGTGGCGGCGCGTCAAGGCTGGACAAGGCAATGCCGGAGCTCGACGGGATCAGGGCGAAGTCTCCGGACAACAGGTCGATGGCCTCAAGCCCGTCGATTGCGATAGAGCAGCCTCCCTCAAGGACCACGCAATAGAAGGGCTGGCTGGCATCCGAGCGACTTATGCGCCAAGGGCTGGCGCCGAGGACGAGCTTGGAGAATCCGGTGTGGGGCTTCAGCAGTGTGACGACTTCTGCGAGAGGGTCAACCATGTGCGTACTCCTGCTAATGAAATCCGTACTTCTGATTGTAGCAAGTTCGGGCTGACGCGCCTATCTTGGGTCTATCGCAAACCCTATGAAGGAGTTCCCATGAAGACCATTCTGATCACCGGCTGCTCGTCCGGCTTCGGCCTCGAGACTGCTCGCTATTTTCTGGCCCGAGACTGGGACGTTATCGCCACGATGCGCACGCCGCGCGACGACCTGCTGCCGCCGTCCGATCGTCTACGTGTGCTCGCGCTCGACGTGACCGATGCGGAAAGCATTCGCCATGCCGTGGAGGCCGCAGGGCCGATCGACGCGCTCGTCAACAACGCGGGTTTTGGCGCGGCGTCCCCGGTCGAGCTTACCCCCATGGCGACGCTGCGTGAGGTCTTCGAAACCAACACCTTCGGCACGATAGCCGTGACGCAGGCAGTGCTGCCTCAATTTCGCAAACGCCAGGCAGGCGTGGTCGTGAATGTCACCTCAAGCGTGACGCTAAAGGCTTTGCCGTTGATCGCCGCTTACCGGGCAAGCAAGGTTGCGGTGAACGCGTTTACCGAGTCCATGGCGCTGGAGCTCGAGCCGTTTGGCGTGCGCGCGCGTTTGGTACTGCCGGGTCGCTCGCCCGAGACAAGTTTCGGCGATAATGCACGCGCTCACATGCATGGCTTCGATCACGAGGCCTATGCCGACCTGGTGCAAAAGGTCTTCGCAGAGTTATCCGATGCATCATCGCCGATCACCCATGCGCACGATGTCGCCGAAGCGGTGTGGCGTGCGGTGACCGACTTGTCGTCTCCATTGCATATTCCGGCCGGCGCCGATGCTCAGGCGTGGGCGGCCGCGGTACGCCGAGATTGAATACTAGAGCCGTATGTACGCGCCCAAGCCCGCGACAACTGCCGCGAACGTTGCCGCGCAGCGTGCGCTTTGGCGCAGGTCCTCATGCATTGCGACCCAGGTGTCCATCACGATCGAGAACTGGGTGGGCAGCACGCGCACCAGCGCCTTGTCTTTTGCCGCCAGTGTCGATTGGCATATGCCGATGCCGAAGCCCGCGCGGATGACCGCCAGTTGCGCCAGGTCGCTGTCGGCACGGAAGGCTAGCGCTGCGCGCGAGAACCAGGGGAATTGCTCCTGAAAGCGGCGGATGTAGTCGTTCTCGCAATCGAAACCGATGAGCGTATGCTGCGCCAGCCCGGCGATCGACTGCGGCATGCCGTGCACCGCCAGATAGCGCTGGTGCGCGTGCAGCCCAACTTCGATGCCGCCCACGCGCTTGGCCACCAAGGCCTCCTGCACTGGCCTGAACATGCGCACGGCGATGTCCGCTTCGCGATGCAGTAGATCGTCCGCCTTGTTTGACATCACCAGCTCGATGGTCAGGGCGGGGTGCTCGTTCCTCAGCGCCGCGAGGATGGGCGGCAGCACCTCGACACTGATGATCTCGCTCGCGGTCAGGCGCACCGTGCCGCGAACGCCGCTGCCGTGGCTGCTGGCCACCCGGCGCAGCGCCGCCGTGGTGGCGGCCACGCCCGCGGCATAGGGCTTCAGTTCCAGCGCGGCATCGGTGGGCGCGAACCCGTCGAACGAACGAATAAAGAGCTTCAGCCCCAGCGCCGTCTCGAGGTTGTCGATATGGCGCCCCACAGTCGGCTGCGTCAGGCCCATCGCGCGCCCAGCCGCCGACAGCGAGCCTGTCTCCAGCACGTTCAGGAAGGTCCGGTACCACTCCCAACTCGGTTCACTTTCGGCCATGGTATGCATTTATTTATAGCGGCGATATTAGTTTAGGCAATTTTCATTTACCCGTCAATTTTGCATACTGGCCTCTCTGACGTTCGCTGTGAACCCAACCCCAGGAGAGTCCCGATGTCCAAAATTGCTCTATTCGGCGCTGCCGGCGCCATCGGCCAAAGCATTGCCGCCGCCATCCGCGCCGAGGGCCAACCGTATCGCGTCGTCGGACGCAGCGAAGCAAGCTTGCGCCAGGCGTTCGGCGCAGACCCCCTCGCTGAAATCGTCACCTGGAACCCCGATGTGCCGGAATCGGTCCAGGCCGCCGCCGCGGGCGTCGAGACGCTGATCTACTTGGTCGGCGTCAACTATTGGCAGTTCGAGCTTCATCCCGAGGTCATGCTCAAGACGCTCGCCGGCGCGATCGCCGCCGGGGTCAAGAACATCCTCCTGATCGGCACGGTATATCCCTACGGCCGGGCGCAATCGCGGCCGGTGCGCGAAGACCATCCGCGCCAGCCCCACACCTTCAAGGGACGCATGCGCCGGGCCCAGGAAGACCTGCTGATGCAGGCCCATGCCGATGGCCGCATCCGCGCGACGGTGCTGCGCCTGCCGGATTTCTACGGCCCCGGCGTGGAAGCCAGTCTGCTGCACGGCGCGGCGAAAGCGGCCGTGCAAGGCGGCACCGCGGACATGGTCGGCCCGCTCGACTTGCCCCATGAGTTCGTCTTTGTGCCGGACGTCGGCCCGGTTGTCGTCAAGCTGATCAAGACTCCCGCCGCGTTCGGCAAAATCTGGCACTGCGCCGGCGCCGGCGTCACCACGCAGCGCGAAATAGTGTCGGAGATGGAACGCCAGACCGGCCGCAAGCTCAAGCTCCGCGTGGTGGGCAAGACCCTGCTGCGCCTGCTCGGCTTATTCAATCCGATGATGCGCGAAATGGTCGAGATGCACTATCTGCTCAGCGAACCCTTGATCATGGACGACTCGGCTCTGCAACGGCTGCTTGGCCCGATTCGCAAGACGTCATATGCGGAAGGTGTACGGCAAACTCTGGCCGCCGTGGCCACTGTTCGCACTGTTGAAAGCCTGGCTTGAGGAGCTTTTCATGAAGCTCCGTATTTTCACGGCTTCCGCGCGCCATGGCGCGAGCGTTTGTGGAGTGTCTGACGGGAAGGCAGGCTAGGGCCTGTTCACGCTAATAATGGGCTTGCGTTGCCACCCACAAAGGGCGAGGGCAAGGAATGGGACGCGGCGAATACTTTGCGTATTCGCAAGGAGCATGACGCCGCCCTCGCCCTTTGTGGGTGGCAACCCGTCAATCTATTTTTAAAAGTAGGGGAACACCCCTTTCCGGCCGTCTGGCCGCGTCGCGCGTCGCTTGCTTGGAGCGGCCAAGCGGCGCGACACACTCCTTGCCAGCCGACCGGAAAGGGGTGTTCGCAAGCACATTATTAGCGTGAACAGGCCCTAGTATTGGGGCCCGAGTTATTGACGCGAAAGTATCCACATAAATACCTCTGGATTTTTTTGCTTGGCTTCAAACTATTGCCGAGTTTTCCACGCGGCAAATTCGGATGGCCGCAAGCCGTACCGCGCAAGCACACCCTCGTGCAGTCGGCGTAACTCTTCAACGATGAGCGCCTGCACTTTCTCTTGATCTGCGGGCGACACATGTTGCACGACGCTCTGCCGGATGACGGTGAGAGGGTCTTCCTCGACACGTGTCACCACGTCGCGGATGATGAGTTTAATGATGTCCCGGTAAGCCAGACGCTCTGGATCGGGTTCCGCCAACTCTTGTTTGATGGCCAGGTATTCCTGTGTCGAGCGTTCGTAAGCCCAAACATACAGATCGCGCAGTAATTCGACACGGGTCAACTCGTATAGGCCAAGGATGGCTCGGCTATATGCCTGTTCGGGAACGTCCAAAAAGGTCAATGGGCAGAGATTGGCGCGGAATAGGGGCAAGTTGGCGGCTAAGCGTGAAGTACGTTTGTTGATATCGGCAAACGGTTGCAAATAGGGCAGGTGCACCATCACAAAGAAGGATTGTTCAAACGGATCGGCGATTTGGGCCGCCTTGTCGAGCAGCAGATCCAACGTCGTGTCGATCAACTGCGGTGTCGAAAGCGGCAGATAGACGCTCTTGCCGATTTCCACTGCGTGCTGACGAACCCGGCCTTCATCCGCAGGATTGGGCAACAGATTTTCCGACAACGCGCTATGAAGATTCAGGATCGTATAGCGATTGAATCCAAGCGACTCTGAGTTTTCAACCAACAATTCGATCGCGGTCTTGTGGTTCAAGATCATCTGAGTTTCGATCGCTGCCTTGCCCTCCGCCACTTTGCCGTGTTCAATCAGTTCTTGCGTGTCCAGCCTCGTATAGGTGTTGCCCTCAAGATGACTGGATGCCCAGGAAAAATCAATCAGTAGCCGATTAAGAATGGCGCGACTATAGGTGCCCGCCGGTGAATCGGCTTGACCCGTTTTCCCCATCTTGTGCAACTGACGGCGTAACGATGCCGGCAAGTACCAAGTCTGGTTGGGCTGATATGAGTCGAGAAAATCCCGCTGATAACCCACCGGTTTGCGCGATGCAAGAGGCTGATCGACGTAGGCAAGGATGTCACGACTGTCGACCGAAAGCGGGATATAACTTGGGAAAGCGTCTCTTTGGACCGAGGCAGTCTCGACCGGGGGCATCTCGACAGCGTGATAGCGCCGGGTTCGCGTTTCGCCAACGGCGATCAAACGCCCTTCATCGATCAATTGACCGAGCCATCGCTGGGCCGTCCGACGTGATAGATCAGGATGGAGAACCAGCAAGTTGCCGAGCGTCAGACCGTCGTCGGACGCTTCGATGCTTTTGAGAAGATCGGTAATCGTGACCATGGTGTGGTTTTGCGCCATTGCCTGAAAGATATGGCGCAAGTATGGCGCGAAATACTAACTTGCGCCATATTAGTGGCGCAAGTAGTCGGACTTGCGCCAAGTTGTGGCGCGAAAGGGGGGATTTCGCTTTATTTTGGGGCTTGCCGCGATAAATGCGGCTAGGCGCTTGTTACCACTGCGGTCAGCGCGTGGCTTTTGGCGGCGAATTTGTTCATTTATCGGGCGTGATCGCCTGTCCTGTCTGTGTGATTCGCCTTTTGGACTGACAGTGGGGTAACGCTGCGGCAAAGACGTTTGGAACGCTGATCTGGGTGGCGAGTTCAGCTAGCAGTTCGGCCACAGCGCGCCGAGCATCAAGGCGCCGGCACACGACGGCAGTTTGTCTAAGCACATGAAAACCTCTTTACTGCCGGACTTTTGCCGCCGCATAAGCTTCGTCGCCATCGCGCTTGCCTACAGCAATTACGGTCACAGTAATTGTCTTGTCTGCTACGCGGTAGACGAGCCGATAGCCAAGTGTGCGAAGCTTGATTTTGTAGCAGTCGGGCATGCCGTGAAGGCGTGATGCGGGAACGTGCGGGTTTTCAAGCCGTTCTTTTAGCTTCTTCGCAAACTGGCTGCGAATCGTAGCATCGAGCTTTTTCCACTCCTTTTCTGCGTCGACAAGAAATTCAAGCTCATAGGTCATCGATATTGACCTTTACTGCGGCTTGTCCTTCGCGCTCTTTGACAATCTGCACAAGCTTGATATCGTCTAACCTGTCCAAAATCGCTTCCCAGGCGTCGGCTGGGATAAGGTAGGCAACGGGTTTATTGCGATTGAGGATGGCAACAGCTTGCCCGTGTGCGGCCTCGATAACGGCATTGGGATTGAGCTTAAGTTCCGAGATGCCGACAGATTGGTCCGCTAGGATAGCTTCCATAATGGTCTCATTAGGTCTTCTTAAAGACCTAATTGTAGACCATTTAAAAGGTCTCGTGCTGTGCTGATTATGTTGCAAGGAAGTGGCATATCGAGTGATGGAACTGGTGGACCGGGTGCGCATCAGCAGCGAATCGATCGCCAGCGGTTCGGCGCAAATGGCCGCAAGCAACAGCGACCTCAGCCAGCGCACCGAAGAGCAAGCGGCTTCGCTGCAGCAAGCGGCTTCGCTGCAGCAAACGGCCGCGAGCATGGAAGAACTCACCGCCGCGGTCAAGCAGAACTCGCACAATGCCGAACTCGGCAATACGCTGGCACAAACCGCGTCCAGCACAGCCGTGCAGGGCGGCTCGGTGGTCGTGCGAGTGATCAAAACGATGAAGGACATTTCAACCAGCTCGCAGCAGGTCGCCCAGATCATCACGGTGATCGAGGGTATCGCGTTCCAGACCAATATCCTTGCGCTCAATGCCGCTGTGGAGGCAGCCCGCGCCGGCGAACAGGGGCGAGGTTTTGCGGTTGTGGCTGGCGAGGTGCGTACGTTGGCGCAACGCAGCGCAAGCGCGGCCAAGGAGATCCGTGACCTCATCGCCGCTTCGGTGCAACGCGTGGAGGCAGGCTCCACGCTGGTCGACGAGGCCGGCAGCACCGCCAACCCCCGTTGCGCCAGGCCGACCGGATCGCGCACCGGCACCACAGCCGAGCCGCCCAGCGCCAGCACTAGCGCCTCGATCGCATCTAGGCTGTCGAGCGCGCAGACCTCACGCACCGGCACGCGCCGCTGCTGCAGAAACTGATTGACTTGTTTGCCGCCGAAGGCGGTCTGGTCGTGCGTGCGGTAGTAACGCACAAAAGGCAGCGTGGTGAGTGCCGTGCGCCAATGCAGATCGCGCATGCTGCTGGGAACGATCACGCCGTAATGTTCTTCCCACAGGGGATGCCAATGCAGCGTGCAGGGCATCAACAACGCGGCCACCGGTGCGGTGGGCACCTCGGGCGGCTCGAAGTACAACGAGTTCAGTTTGGCGGCCGACTACGCTTTGTCCGCTCGGACCGATACCTATATTGCCGGCGTGTATCAGATCGCAAGCGGTACGGATTCGACCGGTCTGCATGCACAAGCCGACTTGAACAGCTTGACGCCGTCGTCGAACAACAAACAAGCCATCGTACGTGTCGGCCTGCGTCATAAATTCTAATGTATGGCGGCGCCTGCGCGGGACGGCGGGCGCCGTGCAGCACCCCCAATAGCGCGCGGTTCGCCTTCCCATCGAACTTTCGCGAGTAGTACGCTTTGAGGTATCCGGTCTGGCAACCGGATACCTCTTTTTTTGTTTCAAGCGCTGATACGTGCATATACAAAAAAGGTGGCCCTGCTATCGTCCTTTCGCATTGGTCAAAAGACGGCGCACTCGGTAGAGTCGATACCTACACAGATGCTAGAGCCTCCATCCAGCATCTCATGCATAAAAACAGGAATATCCCGACATGAATCTCATCCCCGAAATTGAGTTCGACCAGGGCCTTGGGCTCAGCTTGCGACATCACTTGCATGCGCACCCGGAGCTGGGCTACGAGGTACACCAGACCAGCGCATTTGTTGCCGCCAACCTCAGGAAATGGGGCATCGAAGTTACCGAAGGCGTGGGCCGTACCGGCCTGGTCGGCACCTTGCGTAGCGGCGCGAGCCGTCACGCAATCGGATTGCGCGCCGATATGGATGCCCTGCCGATAGAGGAAATCAACACCTTCGCCTATCGCTCCAAAACTCCCGGCGTCATGCATGCCTGCGGTCATGACGGCCATACCGCGATGCTGCTGGCCGCCGCGCACTATCTATCCAAGCATCGCAATTTCGATGGCATCGTGCAGTTCATCTTCCAGCCGGCCGAGGAGGGGGGCGCCGGTGCGGCCGAGATGATCAAGGACGGCCTGTTCGAACGTTTTGCCGTCGATGCGGTATTCGGCGTGCACAACTGGCCGGGGCTACCGGCCGGCAGCATAGGCCTGCGCACCGGCGCTGTGATGGCGTCGAGCAATCGCTTCAAGCTGGTTATCGAGGGCACCGGCTGCCACGCCGCCATGCCACATGTGGGCAGCGACGCCCTGCTGGCGAGCGCGCAGATCGTCACGGCCCTGCAGAGCATCATCTCGCGCAACACCGACCCGCTCGATAGCGCAGTGCTGTCGGTGACGCAAATTCATGCGGGCGACTCGGACAACGTGGTGGCCAACCAGGCCATCCTGCGCGGCACGGTCAGGACTTTCGCCGAAGCGACCACCGATCTGATCGAAGAAAAAATGCGCACCATCGCGAGCTCGATCGCACAAGCGCTGGGCTGCAGCGCGCGGCTGGAGTTCATGCGTAAATATCCGCCCACCGTCAACACCGCACCCGAGGTCGATTTCGCCACGGAAGTGGCGGCCAGCGTGGTCGGCGAAGAGAATTTGCTGCGCAACGTCACGCCCACCATGGCGTCCGAGGATTTCTCCTTTATGCTGCGCGAGCGTCCGGGCTGCTATGCCTTTATTGGCAACGGCGACGGTGCGCATCGCGGTCGCGGCCACGGCCATGGTCCCTGCGAGCTGCACAATGCCAGCTACGATTTCAACGATGCCCTGCTGCCTATCGGTGCGTCGTACTTCGTACGCATGGTCGAGCGTTTCTTGCCGCGTAACAAAGGCGTTACGGCCATCATGCGCGTCCGGCGCGCCGAGCAGGAACACGACCAGGATCAGGAGACACAATAAAGCGTAGCGGCTGCGTGCGTGCCGCTACAGCGCTTATGCCGCATGCCGCGCCCACACCAAGGCCCGCGCAGCTCAACGTGCGCTGCTGTCCCTGATGGTGCGTACCAGTTGACACAGACCGGGGTTGGTATCGTCCAGGCGCCAGACGAACTCCACCTCGTAGGCGCCGCGCAGGTCCGGCGCCTCAAGCAGCAGCACCTCCTCGGGGCAACTGTACTGGGCCGCATCGGGCACGATGGAATACCCCATGCCAGCCGCGACCAGCCCGAGTATGGTCGCCACATCGCCGCCTATCTGCACCAGGCGCGGCGAGAACCCGACGAGTTGGCACTGGTGGATCAGGAAATCGTAGAAGGCCGGCGCGATCTCGCGCGCAAACCAGATGCACGGCTCGTCCTTGAGATCCACCAGGGTAAGCGCGGCCTTGTCGGCCAGTTTACTGTGTCGTGGCACTGCCAGCACGAGCTTGCAGTCGAGCACCCGGCAGCCGGAAAAACGCGGATCCTGGCGGTCGCGCCACGCAACAAAGCCACCGTCCAGACCGCCATCGGCGATCTTGTCGAGCTGCTTGGCCGACAGCGCCGGCTCAAGCATCACACTCACGTCCGGGTAGCTTGCTTTGAACGCATGCAGAGGACGCAGGATGCCGGGATGCCAACTGTAGTTAGGCGTCACGCCGATACGCAAAGCACCCAGTTGACCATTAGCGATGCGCAGGACGCGCTCGCGAGCCATCTGTAGATCGGCAAGGATCGTCTTGACGTCGCTGACAAAATGTTTTCCCACTGTGGTGAGTTCGACCCCACGCGCGCCACGGTTGAACAGCTCCGTGCCGAGTTCGTCTTCGAGGTCTTTGATCTGGCGGCTGAGCGCCGGTTGCACGATATGGAGGTGACGGGCGGCCTCGGCCACGCTGCCGTGTTCGGCGACTGCCAGAAAATAACGAAGATGTCGAAGTTCCACTATAGAGCTCGTTGGTGCTACTTATGCTTTCAAAGCATAGTAGGTATTTTTGAATAGTATTCTTGTCGGAAAGGATCCTGCGGGTACTTTACACGCATATGTAAATGACAGTCAGGAGACTTTTATGTGGGCCACCGATAACTCGACAACAAGCACGACACCACCTTCTTCCAGACTCAGTGCGATGAATCTGCGCACTGTGTTTGCCGCCTCGATCGGCAACGTGCTTGAGATCTATGACTTCATTGCCTTCGGCATTTTTGCGGTGCCGATTTCCAAATCGTTTTTTCCAGCGGGTTCCGAATTCGCGTCGCTGATGCTGACTTTCGTCACCTTTGCAATGGGCTTCCTGGTGCGTCCCATCGGCGCCATCGTGCTCGGGCGTTATGCCGATCGTGCCGGTCGCAAGAAAGCCTTGAGCTTCACCTTGCTGATGATGGCGGCCGGCACCCTGGTGCCGGCGTTCTGCCCCACCTATGCGACGATAGGCCTGGCTGCACCGGTGATCGTGTTGCTGGGCCGCTTGCTGCAGGGCTTCTCGGCCGGCGGCGAAATCGGTGGCGTGGTGGCGATGTTGGTGGAAAGCGCACCGGCTACCCGCAAGGGCTTTTTTGCTTCGTTCCAACAAGCGTCGCAAGGCGGTGGCGTATTGATCGCCGGCTTGATCGGCTTGTTGCTCACCCACCTGTTCAGCGAAGCGCAAATCAACGGCGGCGCTTGGCGCATCGCCTTCCTGTTCGGCCTGTTGATTGCACCGGTGGGCTGGTATGTGCGCCGCCGTGTCGACGAGACGCCGCTGTTTAATGCCGCGACGCCCACGCCCTCGAGTGCCGCGGCCGCGCAGTCGGCTTCCTGGAGCGCCATGTTCATCGTGCATGCGCGCCCGCTGCTGGCCGGTGTCGGCATCATGGTGTTCTGGACCATTGCAACTTATGTCTCGAACTACTTCACTACCTATTCGGTGCGGGAACTGCACCTTAGCCTATTCGACAGCTACCTCGGTCAGATCAGTTATGGCGTCACCATGATCATCGCCAGCCCAGCGGTAGGCCTTATTTCGGATCGCATCGGCGCGCGCAAGCCCATGCTGTTCGGCGCGGCCGTCACGGCCCTGATCGCTTATCCGCTGTTCTATTTGCTGGCGCACCACGCGAACGTGGGTTCCTTGATTTTTGTGCAGGTGACGATTGCTTTTTTACTGGCCTGCTACGCGTCCTGCGCCTCGCGTGTCATGAGCGATCTATTTCCGATCGACTTCCGGGCCTCGGGGGTCGGCTTTTCGTATGCGGTCGGCGTGACGGTGTTCGGCGGCTTCACGCCTCTGCTCGTGACCAGCCTGATCGGTTTCACCGGCGATAAGCTCACGGTCGGCTTGTACTTGTCGGCTGCAGCGGTGGTTAGTTGCGTGGCCTTGGCGATGTTGCGTCAGCGCGACCCGCTGCTGCACAGAGCTCAATCTTAGCCGAGGTATGCTGTAGCGGCGCGCACGCCGCTCCGAAACGGCATCCTGTCCCGTGCGCGGAGCCGGGGTCGGACTCGAGTGTCTGAGTGTTGGGCATGCCAGTATTGAAGTCGCAGAATTATTGATGCCAAAGTACCCCCATAAATACCCCCGGATTATTTGGCGGCTCCCATCGATTTACATTTTCGCCTAAATTGCGCTCGCAGCGATCTCTGGCCTTAGCGCGCCAGTAGCATAGGTAATTTCAATTCAATTATTTTTGGGCAGACATCTCTTTTGCCAAGTTGCGGATGGATTCTCCCTCCGGCTTGCGTGGGAGTCCAACCCGGGCAGTCACCCGTCGACGTCGACGGACGAGACGGCCTAAACCTACACGCGCGGCCGTGGATCAGTTTCATACGTTGACTTAGTTATCAACCGATGATAAATTAAATGGTAATGATAGATCGAGATCTCAGCCTGGATACTCTTCTACCGCTCGACGGAGAAAGTTTCGTCGTCGATACGGAAGGTTTGTATTGGGTTAAATTTGTCGTGAAACAGGTTCCTGTGACGCCGGAGCGGCCGCACGGCCTGAACTACTCGCTGACTCTTCATGATGATGACGGCGAGCGGTTACTCGGTTTTGACAACGCGCATCCGATTCGTGAGGGATCAGGGCCGGGAGCCAGGACGCGCATCGAATACGATCATAAGCACAGCGGCCAGCAAGTCAAATTTTACCTCTATGCGAATGCGGCGACGCTGCTCGCCGACTTCTGGACCGAGGTTGAGGCAATCTTGAAGAAAAGGAGTCATTTGCCATGACTACATTGAAAGTTGGCATTGCCACGCTTGAACAGTATAAGGCCCGGACGATGGCTATAGCGCGGGGGGAATACGTCCCGACAGCCAATGAGCCGAAAGTCTGGTTTCAGTCACTGGAAACACTGTCTCAGGTTCTTTCGGACAAGAACCGGGCTTTGCTCGCCCTCATCGCCAAGACGCAGCCGGAATCGCTCAACGAACTGGCTGAGAAAACTGGTCGCGCTACGTCGAATTTATCCCGCACACTCAAGACCATGGAGCGGTATGGACTCGTGCATTTCGAGCCGCGCTCGGGTCGTCAGATTGCGCCACGGGTGGACTATGCTGGTGTCGAGTTGGAGATGATGTTTCAGTGAGCGGGAAATTCAAGGCTAAATGATTATACGCTGCACCCAATGCATCCGGCACCACGTGCGCAAGCTGGTGCTCGATCACCTCCGGTTTTTGCTGCAATTCTTCATGCAAGATGGTGCGCGCCATTGCCCGGAAGCCGTGGCCGGTTATCTCCGTGCGCGTGTCATAGCCGAGCCGCTTAAGCGCCGCGTTGATCGCCGCGTCGCTCATTGGGCGCAGAGCGGTGCGCGCGCCAGGAAACACATACTGGCTTTGGTCGGTGAGCGCGTGTAATTCCCGCAGGATGCTGATGGCCTGGGTTGCCAGCGGCACCAGATGATCGGTCTTGGTTTTGCTGACCCGATAACGCCATTCCGCACGGTCCAGGTCGATGCTGTTCCATTCGGCTTTGCGCAGTTCGCCGGGGCGTACAAATAACAGGGGAGCAAGCTTGAGGGCGCAGAGTACGGAAAAGGTGCCGGAGAAGCCGTCAAAAGCCCTGAGCATCTCCGCGACCTTTGATGGTTCGGTAATGGCGGCAAAGTGGGTTTCCAGCGGTGGCGGAATTGCGCCGATCAAATCTTTGGCCGGATCGCTTTTGGCCTTGCCTTCTTTGATGGCATAGCGGAACACCCGGCTGATTTCGCTGCGTACCCGGTGTGCCGAGTATCGGGCGCCTCGACTGTCGATGCGCTTCAGTACCGTCAGGATCTCCGGCGCATCGATTTGGGTGATAGGGCGTTTGCCCAGCCAGGGGAATACGTCATTTTCGAAGCGAGCCAGGGTTTTGCTATGTTGTGCCGGCTCAACGACGGTCTTGCGTTCTTCAAGCCAGTCACGCGTCACGGCTTCAAACGAATTATTGGCGTTGAGCAGGGCGGTGCGCTTTTCCAGCTTCTTGGCTTCGCTTGGATCGATCCCTGCCGCGATTTTCTCGCGGGCTTCGTCGCGTTTCTTGCGCGCGGCAGAGAGCCCGACCTCGGGGTAGACGCCGAGCGCGAGTAGTTTCTCTTTCCCTGCAAAACGGTATTTGAGCCGCCACCATTTGCTGCCGGTTGGCGCGATCAGCAGGAATAAGCCGCCGCCGTCGAACAGCTTTAATGGTTTGCTGTCGGGCTTGGCGTTCTTGATCGAAACATCGGTCATCGGTCAGCGGCATGTGGGGGTACCTCCCAGGCTGGGCAGCGTCATTGGCGACAACTACCCCTAAAACTACCCCTGGTTACCCCCGGCTGTCAAAGTGCTATAGCGGACCCTATAGACAACAAAAAACCCCGCGAAGCTTGGCTTGGCAGGGTTTTAAGGAATTTCTAAGATGTCTCTGGAATGTGTTTTGGTGCCCGGGGTCGGACTCGAACCGACACGACTTTCGTCGGGGGATTTTGAGTCCCCTGCGTCTACCTGTTTCACCACCCGGGCTTCGGGCTGCGGAGTGATCCGCTGGCACGACCGCGTGTTACTACGGCCAAGTCCGAAATTATCGCGGAAAATCCGACTCCAGACAAGTGTTACATGCGCTTGAATTCGAATTCAAGCGCATGCCTGGGCAAAAAGCCTTGTCCATCATTGGCTTAGGTAATGAAATTTGCCGTCCTTGATGATGCCCATCACGCTGGCGCGCTGGTCCAGGCCGACGTGGTCTTGGGGGCTCATGTTGACGATGCCGTTGGGCACGGCCAGGTTCTGGGTTTGTTCCAGGGACGCGCGCAGGGCGGCGCGGAACTCAGGGGTGCCGGGCTGGGCGGTTTTGAGGGCGCGTATTGCGGCAGTGTTCAGCAGCGGATAGACGCCCCCGGCGTCGCCGGCGAATTGGGTGACGCTGCCCGCGCCATAGCGGGCTTCATAGCGCGTGACAAAATCCAGCGCCGCTTGTTTGACCGGGTGGTCGGCGGGCAGGTCGTGGGCGACCACCACGGGTTGGGTGGGGAAGACGGTGCCTTCGACGTCCTTGCCGCCCAGGCGGATAAATTCGGGGGTGGCGATGCCGTGGGTTTGGTAGATGGGGCCGCGGTAGCCGCGTTCGACCAAGGCGCGTTGCGGCAGCACGGCTGGGGTGCCGGCACCGGCGATCAGGATGGCGTCGGGGTGAGCTTCGATCAGTTTGAGGGTCTGGCCGGTGACGCTGGTGTCGGTGCGGTTGAAGCGTTCGGTGGCGACGATGCTGATATGGCGCAGTTCGGCGAATTTGGAAAATTGTTGCAGCCAGCTTTCGCCATAACCGTCGGCGAAGCCGATAAAGCCGACGGTTTTAACGTTGTGGTTGGCCATGTAACGGGTTACGGCGTCGGCCATGGCGGCGTCGTTTTGCGCCATTTTGAAGGCCCAGATGCGTTTGCCTTGCTGCGGCTCGACCACTTGGGAGGTGCCGACCAGGGTGATCATCGGCGTGCCGCTTTCGGCTGCGGCGTCGAGGGCGGCCATGGCCGAGGGGGTGGTGTTGGGGCCGACGACGACGTCAACCTTGTCTTCCGAGACAAATTTACGCACATTGCGCACGGCCGCGCCGGGGTCCGAGGCGTCGTCGAGGATGATGTATTGGGCCGGGCGGCCGGCCAGCGTGGCGGGCCACATCAGCATGGCGTTTTTGCTGGTGATGCCGATGGCGGCGGCTGGTCCCGTGGTCGAAAGGTCGATGCCGACCTTGATCGGGGTGTCTGCGGCCCCGGCGGCGTGCGCGGCGGTGATGGATAGCGGCAGCAAGCTCATGGTCAAGACCAAGGCTGTCAAAGCCGGTAGAGAAGCCTTGAGGCGATCGCACAAAAACGGGTTCAGCATAGACAGTCCTTATATAAACAGCGGAGCGGCCTCGTAAGTGTTCACACAGGCCTTCAGGCAGGGCTTCAGGCAGAGCCACGGAGCAAGCTCAGGCGCAAGCCTCAGGCAGACGCCGGACATCTTTCACCCAGCCCAGCCCGTCGCCATCATAAAACGCGAAAATACCTCGCGTTAGCCCGGGTTTCAACCCGTTTGCCGCGCTTACAGTTCGTAGTTCTCGTGTTCGCCGCGCAGCGCCTGTTCGATCAGCTTGCGGTTCAGCGTCGGCGACAGCAGTTCGACTAGCGTGTATACGTAACTACGTAGATAGGCACCTTGTTTCAGTGCGATGCGGGTCAGGTTGCTGCCGAACAGGTGGCCGGCCGGGATCACGCGCAGATTTTTATCGCGTTCGGCGTTGTAGGCGATGTCCGCCATCAGGCCGACACCCAGGCCCAGTTCGACATAGGTTTTGATCACGTCGGCGTCGATGGCTTCGAGCACCACGTCGGGCGTCAGGCCGCGCAGGGCAAACGCCTGGTTGATTTTGGAGCGGCCGGCAAAGGCTGGGTCGTAGGTAATCAGCGGGTATTGCGCCAGATCTTCCAGGGTCAGGTTGCGCTTTTCCAGCAGGGGGTGGTCGGCCTGCACCACGGCCACGTGGTGCCATTGGAAGCAGGGCAGCGAGATCAGGTCTTTATAGCTGGAGATGGCTTCGGTGGCGATGGCCAGGTCGGCTTGGTCGTGCAGCACCATTTCGGCCACCTGGGTCGGGCTGCCTTGCAAAATCGACAAGCGCACTTTGGGAAAACGCTTCTTGAATTCCGCAATCGCGGCGGGCAGGGAGTAGCGCGCCTGGGTATGGGTGGCGGCGATGGTCAGGTTGCCCTGGTCCTGTGCCGCGTAATCTTTACCGATGCGCTTGAGGCTTTCAACCTCTTGCAAAATTTTTTCCACGGAAACGAGGATAATCCGTCCTGGTTCGGTGAGCGACCGGACCCGCTTGCCGTGCCGGGTAAAGATCTCCACTCCGAGCTCTTCCTCAAGCTCGATGATGGCCTTGGAAACGCCTGGCTGTGAGGTGTACAGCGCTTTGGCGGCTTCCGTCAGGTTGAATTTCTGGCGTACGGCTTCACGCACAAAGCGGAACTGGTGCAGGTTCATATATAACCTCTCGTCATATCAAAAGAATTTTTTAGTAGTTTGACATATATAGAGAGTTTATTACGATCCTAGAAATCGATCTATCTAAACCGGGATTAGTCTTACATTTTCTTGTTAAGCGATCCCGGGTCGGACGAAATGCAGAATTTGATCCTGGCTACACCCTAGCCGCGCGCCGTTTTACCCGAATTGGGGCGGCTGCCCGAGATGCATCACGGAATTGGGGAGGCTGACTGAGTCGGTTTCCCGCACCTGCGAGGTTTTTGTATGTACCAATACGACCAGTATGACCAGACGATTGTCGACGAGCGAGTGGTGCAATTCCGTGACCAAGTGCGGCGCCGGCTGTCGGACGAACTGACGGAAGAGGAATTCAAGCCGCTGCGTTTGCAAAACGGTCTGTATTACCAGCGTCATGCCTATATGCTGCGCGTGGCGATTCCCTACGGCAACCTCAGCAGCCGCCAGTTGCGCATGCTGGGACAGATTGCGCGCGAACATGACCGTGACTATGGCCATTTCTCGACCCGCACCAATATTCAATACAACTGGATCAAGCTGGAAGAGTCGCCGGACATTCTCGCCAAGCTGGCGTCGGTTGAAATGCATGCGATCCAGACTTCGGGCAATTGCATCCGCAATATCACCACCGACCAGTTTGCCGGTGTGGCACCGGACGAAATGGTCGATCCGCGTCCCTATTGCGAAATTTTGCGGCAATGGTCGACCTTTCATCCTGAATTTGCCTGGTTGCCGCGCAAATTCAAGATTGCCGTGTGCGGTTCGCAGGAAGACCGTGCCGCCGTGCTGGTCCACGATATCGGCATCTTCTTGTCGAAGAATGCGCAGGGCGAAGTGGTGGCGCGGGTATTGGCCGGCGGCGGGATGGGCCGGACCCCGATTATCGGTGCGGTGATCCGCGAAGACCTGCCATGGCAGCATCTGTTGAGCTATTGCGAAGCCGTGTTGCGGGTGTACAACCGTTACGGCCGTCGCGACAACATTTATAAAGCCCGGATCAAGATTCTGGTGAAGGCGCTGGGCGCCGAGAAATTCGCGAAGGAAGTCGAAGCCGAATGGGCTCACCTGAAAGATAACGCAACCACCATCACCCAGCAGGAACTGGACCGCGTCGCCGCGTTCTTTGTCCCGCCAACGTACCAAAAGCTGCCGGATACCGACACTTCGTACGAAAACCATTTGCTGGAAGAGCGGGCTTTCGCGCGCTGGGTCCAGCGTAATGTACGGCCGCATAAGGTGAGCGGTTACGCCAGCGTGACCTTGTCGCTGAAACCCGGCGTCAGTTCGCCGCCGGGCGACGCGACCTCGGCGCAGATGGAGGCGGCAGCCGATTTGGCCGATGAATATAGTTTTGGTGAAATTCGCGTGGCGCACGAGCAGAATCTGATCTTGGCCGATGTGCGCAAGCAGGATCTGCACGCCTTGTGGTTACGCGCCAAGGCTTTGAATTTTGCCACGGCGAATATCGGTTTGTTGACGGATATCATTGCCTGCCCGGGCGGCGATTTTTGTTCGCTGGCCAATGCCAAGTCGATTCCGATTGCGCAGGGCATTCAGGCGCGCTTCGATAACCTCGATTTCGTCTACGATCTGGGTGACTTGTCGCTGAATATCTCGGGTTGTATCAATTCCTGCGGCCATCACCACGTCGGCAATATCGGCGTGCTGGGGGTCGATAAGGATGGCGAAGAATGGTATCAGGTGTCGCTGGGCGGCGAGCAGGGCAATCATGCCAAGCTGGCGCGCGTGATGGGACCGTCGTTCAAGGCCGAAGAAATGCCCGACGTGGTCAGCAAGCTGATCGAAACCTTTGTCGAGCAACGCCACGAAGGCGAGAATTTTATCGACACCTATCAGCGTATCGGCATGGCGCCGTTCAAGGAACGCGTCTACGCGGCACGCCAGCCGGCATTGGCGTGAAATCCACGCCGATGACCGCTCAAACCAGGTTTAGCAAGGTATAGATATGCCCCAGATCATCAAACATCGCGAGATTATCAACGACGACTGGATCGTCGTGCGTGCCGCCGACGACGCCAGCCTGCCCGCCGTGGACGCTTTGCCCGCGGGCCGAGTGGTGGTGCCTTTCGCTTATTGGCAAGAACACTCGGCGGCGTTGCGCGCCGCGCGAGCGGTGTCGGATCTGGGTGTGTGGCTGGCGCCCGATACCGAGCCGGCCGAGGTGGTCGACCACTTTGCCGCCGTCAGCCTGATCGCCGTCGATTTTCCGGTGTTTCGCGATGGCCGCGGTTATTCGATTGCGCGTTTGCTGCGCGACCGTTATCACTGGGCGGGCGAACTGCGCGCCATCGGCGACGTGCTGCGCGATCAATTGTTTTATCTGTCGCGCTGCGGTTTCGATGCGTTTGCGGTGCGCGCCGACAGGGACATTCATGACGCCTTGAAGGCTTTCGGCGAACTGACAGTGACTTATCAGGCCGCGCAGGACGAACCGAATCCCTTGTTTCGCCGGCGTGCCGCCGCGGGGGCGCCATGACTGCCGCCGCAGCCGTGACTGCGCTGGCGCCGGATTTGGCACCGGGTTTGGCACAGAAGGTCGCGCAGTTGGACCAATTTCTGGCCGGGATCGCGAGCCGGCACGGTTCGATTAAACTGGCCAGCAGCCTGGCGGCCGAAGATATGGTGCTGACCCATGCGATTTTGTCGCGGCACTTGAAAATAACTATTTTTTCTTTGAATACTGGACGTCTTCACGCCGAAACCGTGGCGATGATAGACCGGGTCAGCGAACGCTACGGTTATCAGATCGAACAGTTTTATCCGCTGAGCAGCGCTGTGGATGCTTATGTCGAGACGCATGGCATCAATGCCTTTTACGAAAGCATCGAATTACGCAAGCAATGTTGCGAGATGCGTAAGGTGGAGCCGCTGAATCGGGCTTTGTCGGGTGTCGATGCCTGGGTCACCGGCCAGCGCCGCGAGCAATCGGTGACGCGTGCCGAATTGCACCTGGAAGAGCGCGATAGCGCCCGCGGCATAGCCAAATACAATCCGCTGACCGATTGGACCGAAGCCGAAGTGTGGGCCTACCTTGAGGCTTTTGCTGTGCCGGTCAATCCCTTGCATGCGCGGGGCTACCCGAGCATCGGCTGCGAACCCTGCACCCGCGCCGTGCGTCCAGGTGAAGATAGCCGGGCCGGGCGCTGGTGGTGGGAGTCGCGCGACAGCAAAGAGTGCGGTTTACATATTTCGATTACCGCGATTCCCGGTTAAGCGGGTGGTGGGCCGGGCTTGATCGCGTGCCCCCAGGCAAGTAACATTAAAGAGAAGGACCAAGATTATGGGTTTTACCCTCGACCAACCCGCCAACACGGCCACTCGCATGGATCATCTCGATTGGCTTGAAGCCGAGTCGATTCACATCTTGCGCGAACTGGTCGCCGAATGCGCCAAGCCGGCGTTGCTGTTCTCCGGCGGCAAGGATTCGGTGGTGGTGCTGCATCTGGCTTTGAAGGCTTTCGGCCTGGGGCCGCAGCGCCGCACCGTGCTGCCGTTTCCGCTGGTGCATATCGATACCGGCCATAACTACGGCGAAGTGATCGATTTTCGTGACCGCCGTACCGCCGAAATCGGCGCCGAACTGGTGGTGGGTCATGTTGAAGACTCGATCAAGCGCGGCACGGTGCGCCTGCGCCGCGAAACCGATTCGCGCAATGCGGCACAGGCCGTGACCTTGCTCGAAACCATCGCCGAATACGGTTACGACGCGATGATCGGCGGCGCGCGCCGCGATGAAGAAAAAGCCCGGGCGAAAGAACGGATCTTTTCGTTTCGCGATGAGTTCGGCCAATGGGACCCCAAAGCGCAACGTCCGGAACTGTGGAGCTTATACAACGCGCGCCATCATGCCGGCGAACATCTACGCGTGTTCCCGATTTCGAACTGGACCGAGCTCGATGTGTGGCAATACATTGCCCGCGAACAACTCGAACTGCCATCGATCTATTACGCGCATCAACGCGAAATCGTGCGCCGCAACGGCTTGCTGGTGCCGGTGACGCCGCTGACGCCGATGCAGGAAGGCGAAGTCAGCGAAGTCGCCACGGTGCGTTTTCGCACGGTCGGCGATATCAGTTGCACCTGCCCGGTGGAGTCGGACGCCAGCGATTTGCAGCAGATCATTGCCGAGACGGCCGTGACCGAAGTCACCGAACGCGGTGCGACCCGGATGGACGATCAGACCTCCGAAGCCGCCATGGAACAACGCAAGAAACAAGGCTATTTCTGAACATGCACACCGCACAGAAAAAGCCGGAGAATAATCATGAGTACTGAAACATCGCTGGACCTGGGCGTACTGCGTTTTATCACCGCGGGTAGCGTCGATGATGGCAAGAGCACCTTGATCGGCCGCTTGCTATATGACAGCAAGGCTGTGTTGTCCGATCAATTGTCGGCGCTGTCGCGGGCCAAAAACAAGCGCACCGTGGGCGACGAGATCGATTTGTCCTTGCTCACCGACGGGCTGGAAGCCGAGCGCGAACAGGGCATCACTATCGATGTGGCCTACCGCTATTTTGCTACCGCCAAACGCAAGTTTATTGTGGCCGATACGCCGGGCCATGAACAATACACGCGCAATATGGTGACCGGCGCGTCGACCGCCGACGCGGCGATCATCCTGGTCGATGCCACCCGCGTCAGCTACGGCTCGGACGGCCAGGTGCAATTGTTGCCGCAGACCAAACGCCACAGCGCCCTGGTGCGCTTGCTGGGCCTGCAGCATGTGATTGTCGCGATCAACAAGATGGACTTGATAGACTTCAGCGAACAGCGCTTCAACGAAATCCGCGAAGCTTATGTCACGCTGGCACGGCAGTTAGGTCTGGCGGACAACATTATTTTTGTGCCGGTGTCGGCGCTCAAGGGCGACAATCTGGTCACCGCCAGCGACGCTATGCCGTGGTACGCCGGAGAGCCTTTGCTGGCGATCCTGGAGTCTTTGTCTGCCCGTGATGAACATACCGGCGCCTTGCGTTTCCCGGTGCAGTGGGTGGCGCGTCAGGACGGCAGCCAGGCCGACGATTTCCGCGGTTATATGGGCCGTATCGAATCCGGCGCAATCAGCGTGGGACAGAGCTTGACCGTGTTGCCGGCCAAACGCCTGGCGACCGTCGAGGAAATCATCGCGCCCGTGATCGGCGGCATGGCCTCGGTTGAGCGCGCGGTAGCGGGGCAATGCGTGACCATCAAGCTGAGCGAAGATGTCGACGTGTCGCGCGGCGATACTTTTGTTGCCACCGCCGACGCACCGGTGCCGGCGCGCAAGCTTGAAGCGGACCTGTGCTGGTTCGATGAAGAGCCGCTGTCGCCGCAACGCAAATATCTGCTCAAGCAAAGCACCAACACCGTGTTTGCGCGCATCAGCGCAGTGCGCGAAGTACTGGACGTGCACACCTTGCTGCAAGCCACCGATCGCCACGAGATGGCGATGAACGATATCGGTGCGGTTTCGCTGACCTTGCAAAAACCGCTGGTCTGCGATATCTATGACGAGCTGCCGGCTACCGGTGCGTTTGTGCTGATCGACGAGGCAACGCATCATACGGTCGCAGCGGGCATGATTCGTGCCTTTTCTGCTTGAATTTTTGCTTGAATTTCTGCTTGAAGCGTAGCGCCGCCGGCTTGGGCGGGTGCTACGCCAAGACCGCGGATGAAAGGCGGTTCAAGCGCAGGGCAAGAGCCGATAAAGCGTAGCCAGAGGTCAGATGAAGGGTGGAATGAATATGGGCAAGGTGGTTTTGATCGGTGCAGGTCCCGGCGCGGCCGACCTGATTACGCTGCGCGGCGCACGCCTTCTGGCCGCGGCGCAAGTGGTGCTGCACGACGCGTTGATCGAACCCGAAATGCTGGCGCTGGCGCCGCAAGCCACCTTGATTGCGGTCGGCAAACGCTGCGGCCGGCTGTCCACGGCTCAGCAATTTATCAACAAACAACTGGTCGACGCTGCGCGCGAGCATGCGTTGGTGGTGCGCTTGAAGGGCGGCGACCCGATGTTGTTCGGCCGCGCCGATGAAGAAATGCGGGCGCTGGAAGCCGCCGGGATCGATTATGAGGTGGTGCCCGGCATTACGGCTGCGCTGGCCAGTGCCGCGACCTTGAGACGCTCCTTGACCTTGCGTGGCGTGGCACGCTCGGTGGCTTTTGCCACTTATAGCCGGGCGGCCGACTCCGCGCAGATTCGCGAGCATGTGAATGCCGACTCGCTGGTGTTTTATATGGGCCGCGACAGCGCCCCCGAAATCGGCCGCCAACTGATCGATGCGGGGCGTTCCGCTGCCACTCCCGTGGCCTTGGTCGAAGCCTGCAGCACGCCGCGTGAGCGCACCCTTACGCTGACCTTGGGGCAATTGGCCGACGGCCATGCGCAGCACTGGCTGGACGCCACGCAACCGAGCTTGCTGATGATAGGCGAGGCGTTTGCCGCGCGGGCCGCTCAGGGCTGCGCCCGCGAGGTGGTGCAAGAGGTGGAAGGTGAAACGGGCGCGGGATTGTTGAGTGCGGCTTAGTTGGCCGTCATTTAGCCGTCAATCGGCGGTCAATCTTTAATTGTCAATCTGCGCCATGCAGAAATGGGCGATGGCTTCCAGCACGGTCGGCACTTCACCGACTGCCTCGGTGCAGCGGATTTCAAGCTGCGGATGGGCGGTACAGCAGGTTTCCAGCAGCGCCGGCAAATCGTTGCGCAGGTGCGAGCCCTGACCGAAAAACACCGGTATCACCGTGACGATGCCACAGCCCGATTCGACCTGCAGGTCGATTGCCGTGCGCAAATCGGGTTCCATCAATTCCAGATACGCCAGCCCGACCGGGCCCGGGTCGCCGGCAGCCGCGCGCTGGCTGCGCACCACCGAGGCCAGCCGTTGGAACGGTTCGGCCCAACGCGCGTCGCGCGCCCCATGGGCAAACAGAATAACGCCTTGCTGTACCGGGAGGTCCATATTCAAAGCCCAGATGCCGTAGCGAATAAAATCGATCGTCGCGTGGCGTAGGCGAATGCCGGCCACACGGGCTCAACTTCCTTAGTGCCGGTCCACCCAACGCAACGCCAGCAGCCCCAGCAGCAAATAGATCAAGCCGGGTGCCGCCGCGGTCAGCGGCGCCGGCCAGGTATCGAGGGTGCCGACGTGGGAGAACAGGGTATTGCTCAACTGAAAACTCATGCCCAGCATAATTCCGCCAAACACCTTGACGCTGACCGCGCCCGAACGCGTATGCATATAAGCAAACGGCAAGGACAAGATCAACATCACGAAGATGGCAAACGGATACACACATTTGTGCCACAGGGCGATCAAATAACGCTGCGCATCCTGCTGATTTTGCTGCAAATGCTGAATGTAGCTGAACAAATTGTAGATCGCCATATGATCCGGCGTCACCAGCAACACCGATAGAATTTCCGGCGTCAGTTGCGAGCGCATCAGATACTCGGGTTCTTGTTTGATCGTCGAGCGATACACCGGGGTCAGCGCATTGGCGGCGGCAAAGGTATCCGGCACCAGTCTTTGGAAATGGGTTTCCGACACATCATGCAAACGCCAATGGTCGGGCGCGATAAATTGGCCGCTTTTGGCGGTGCGCACATCGTTCAGGCGGAAATGCGAATCGAATTCGTAGATGCGCACGCCGAGGATGGTCGAATCCGGATTGAGCGTCTCCACATTGACAAAACGGGTGACCGCCTGGCCTTGTTCGTCGTTGCTCAGCGTGTCCTTGACCCAGACCCCCGACTTGAAGTTGGAGGAGACGGCCGAGCCCAGGGCTTCCAGGCGGATGCGTTCGGAGAGCTGATCGGAATAGGGCCCAATCACTTCGCCGAAGACAAAGGTCACGATCACCAGCGGGATGCCGATTTTAATCAGCGAAAACAAGGCGCGCCGGGTGGACAAGCCGGATACCCGAAAAATCGTGTATTCGGAATTGGACGCCATGGTCGAGAACACGTAAATGGTGCTGATCAGCGCGGCGACCGGAATAATTTCGTAGAAGCGCGACGGCGTCAGCAGCAGCACGCGGATCACGGCGAAGCTGAATTTATAGTTGCCCTGACCGACCGAGTTGAGCTCGTTGATCAGATCGAAGAAGAAGAACAAGCCGATAAACGCGAACAACACGAAGGTGAAGGTCAGGTAAATCTGCTTGGCCCAATACCTTTCATAAATAAGCATGGTTTACGCTTCCTTCTTGGCCGGGCGGCGGAATAAATTGCCGGGCAGCAGCGGGCGGTTGCGTACGCGTAACCAGAACAAGGCCACGGTCACCAAAGCCACGATCACGTGGAGGAAAGTCAGACCCAGCACAAACGACATTTTGCGTTGCGCGATCCAGTTTTGAGCCACGTTCAACAGGTTGGAATAGGTCAGGTAAATCAGCACCGCAAACACCAGATTGATGGCGCGGTTGCGGCGCGGGTTCTGGTAGGACAGCGGGATCGCCAGCAAGAACAAATTGATGGCGATCAACGGCAGGCCGATGCGCCAGGCGAGTTCGCCTTGATTGAGCCGGGTCGGTTGCTGGATCAGGGTCAGGGTCGACATGGTCGATGCGGTCGGGATGCTGATCAATTGCTGGCTTTCCAGTTTGACCCCGTAACGCAGAAATTCCATCACGTGATAGTCCAGCGCGCCCGGTGTGCCGTCGTAGCGCCGGCCATTTTCGAGCACGATAAAACGGTCGCCGTTGGGCTCGATCTCGACGTGGCCCTGGCTCGATACGGTGACGCTGACTTTGTCGTTTTCGGTCGAGGTCAGGAAGACGTTTTCCACGTGCTTCTGATTGGGCGACATTTTCTCGACAAAAAACACCCGATGATTGACCGATGATTCGCGGAATTGGCCGGGGGCCAGCAATGAGACGTCGTCACGCTGCTGGAAACGTTCGCGTAACAACTTGCTCTGCTGGTTGGACCAGGGCCAGGCGAAGAAGGCGCAAATCGCGATCAACACCACGATCGGGGTGGCGAATACGCCCACCGGCCGGATGAAACGCGTCAGACTCAGGCCGGAGGACAGCCACACCACCATTTCCGAATCGCGATACCAGCGTGTCAGGACGAACAGGATGGAAACGAACAGGGTAACGATCAGGATCACGGCCAGGTAGCCGATCACCTGCAGGGCAATCAACACCAGCACATCGCGCGGATCTACCTCACCGGTCGCGGCAAAGCCGACGATGCGTATCATCATCGTCGTCAGCATAATCGTGAGCAAAACCGCAAACACCGCGGTGGCAGTGTAAGTCAGTTCGCGTTGCAGGGATCGTTCGAAAATCATGGCAAAGATGCGCCTTCGGGCGCGCGCCGGGGCAGCGCGGTGAAAAATAGCGGATAATCACGGCAGTCAATTTTGATTGCCATGACTTTTTCCGAGGATTAGCGCGATGGACTTTAGCATAAAAGGCTGTGATTGGAACAAAGCGTCTCAAAACGGTTTGCTCAGCGGTAAATCCGACTGTCTTGTGGTCGGGCTGTTCGAAGGCCAAACTTTGTCGGGCGCCGTGCATCAGGTGGACCTGGCGACCAAAGGTCTGGTTACCCGCCTGATCAAGGCCGGCGACATCGACGGCAAGAGCGGTACCACGCTGCTGTTGCACGAGGTGCATGGCATAGGCGCGGCGCGCGTGTTGCTGGTCGGTTTGGGCAAACAAGACAAATTTAATCATAAGGCATTTGCCGAGGCCGCTCGTGCCGCTTGGCGCGCTTTGAACGGCACCCAGGTGGCCCAGGTGGTCTGGACCCTGGCGCAGTTGCCGGTGCAAGAACGTGACGCGAGCTGGGCGGTGCGCAGCTCCATCACCACCATGCGCGAACTGGCCTATAAGTTCACCCAAATGAAGAGCAAGCCTGAAACCAAGGCTGCGGCGCTCAAGAAAGCCGTGATCAGCATCGATCCGGCCGACGAAAAAGCCGCCAAGATCGCCCTGAAACACGCTGTGGCACTGGCCAACGGTACCGATTTGACGCGCGACCTCGGCAATTTGCCGGCCAATATCTGCACCCCGACCTATCTGGCCAATACCGCCAAGAAAATGGCGCGCGACTGGAAGCTGAAGGCCGAAGTGCTGGGTCAGAAGCAATTGGAAGCCCTTAAAATGGGTTCGTTCCTGTCGGTGACCCGCGGTTCGGTCGAACCGGTGCAGTTTATCGTCCTGCATTACAACGGCGCGGGCGCGAAACAAGCACCGGTGGTGCTGGTGGGCAAGGGCGTCACCTTCGATACCGGCGGCATTTCGCTGAAACCGGGCGACAGCATGGACGAAATGAAGTTCGACATGTGCGGCGCGGCTTCCGTGCTGGGCACCATGCGCGCGATTGCCGAAATCGGCATCAAGCTCAATGTGATCGCCGTGGTGCCTGCCTGTGAAAACATGCCGGCCGGCAACGCCACCAAGCCGGGCGATATCGTCACCAGCATGTCCGGGCTGACCATCGAAGTCCTGAACACGGACGCCGAAGGCCGCCTGATCCTGTGCGATGCCTTGACCTACGTCGAGCGCTTCAAACCGGCTGCGGTGATCGATGTGGCCACCCTGACGGGTGCTTGCGTGATCGCGCTGGGACATCACAATTCGGGCATGTATTCGACCGATGACGCACTGGCGGGCGAATTGCTCGACGCGTCGAAAGAGGCCGTCGACCCGATCTGGCGCATGCCGCTGGACCAGGAATACCACGAGCAACTGAAGTCGAATTTCGCCGATCTGGCGAATATCGGCGGACGCCCGGGCGGCAGCGTGACGGCAGCGTGTTTCCTGTCGCGCTTCACTGAATCGTACAAGTGGGCGCATCTGGATATCGCGGGCACGGCATGGAAGAGCGGCGCGGCCAAAGGCGCTACCGGCCGTCCGGTACCGCTGTTGACGCAGTTCCTGGTCGACCGCGCGGCCTGATTGGCCGGCCTGTTGCGCTAGCGGGCGACGTCATGCCCTGTGTTTTGGGGCATGACGTTGAACTTCCCGCCGGCGTGTAGTGTCGTACTCCTTATTGCAATACAGGAATGGATTGCACCATGACGCAGGTCGATTTTCATACCAATGTCGGCGACAAGCTCAACTATGCCTGCCGCTTGACCCGGAAAGCCTATCTGGCGGGGCAACCCCTGCTGGTGACGGGCGAGGCGGAGATTCTGCGCGAATTCGATGCGCGTCTATGGACCTTTTCACCGCTCGATTTCATCCCGCATTGTGGGTTGGGTAGCGATTTGAGCGCGGTTACACCGGTGGTCTTGGCGGAAGTACTGGACGCCGCGCCCCATCATGGTATTTTATTGAACCTTGGGACTACGGTTCCCGAGCACTTTGCCCGTTTCGAGCGTTTGCTGGAAGTGGTCGGCGATCTGCCCGAAGATCTTGACGCCGGTCGCAACCGCTACCGGTTCTACCGCGACCACGGTTACCCGATGAACACTTATAAGCCTACCGCCCGTGTTTAAGCGCGCCGAACCCCTGCTACGCCGGATCGCACCGTCCACCGCCGAGCGCGCGGTGCCCGTGCTGACCGAAGTACTGGCCCCGGGCGACCCGGCCAAAAGCCGCTCGTCCGCCACCAACGAAGCCGGGGCGCGCTCGCCCGAACCTAGCTTGCGTGCGCCCGGCTTGAGCCTGGACGACGCCGGCGAATTCGCCGAGCGTCTGCGCGGACGCTTGAACGACTACCTGCGCAAAGACGGCCGCGACCTGATCGAGCTGCGCTGCCGCAAGATGCTCGACGACCACGCCGCAAAAATGGTCGAACAGATCGCCGGCGAAGTCACCCTGATGCTGGAAATCCAGATCCGCCAATGGGTCTACGAAGGCATCGTCGAAGCGCTGGAGCGCACGGGCGACACACGTTAACACAGTTTATAGGATGTAATTGTGGGCGCGTGCAACGGGCGCGTGCAACAGGCGCGTGCAACGGATGCATGCACCAGCTCCGCAGTTTGCCGTCATGGCCTAGAAGTCCAGTTGTTCCGCTTCCAACCCCATCGCAGTGGCTATTTTCTGACGTGACGTCACACGCAGCCGGTCACTGCCTTCCAATTGCGCATAGGCACTCTGGCTCACGGCCATACGGCATGCAACTTCAGCCTGCGTCAGGTCGAGATACTCGCGCCAAGCTTTGGCTGGTGGATAGCCGTTCTTGAGTACAAGTTCTGCTACTTCGTTAGGTATAGAAGTGCCGCTCACTTTTTTGCCGTGGAGTAATGCTTGATATTCGGCAAAAGGGATTACTGCAAAAGTTGCCTTACCTGCGGCGTCGCGGATGATCTGAGGGTTTTTAATACGTGCGTTCATCGCGTTTTTTCACCTCTTCAATGCTGGCGATGCTGACAGCGCCATCAAAGTTAAAAAACACCCGATAGTGACTGATGCGCAGGCGATACTGATATTCGTGGTTTGTCAGCGCCTTCACGCCAGCGCAGTTCGGGAAATCTTTCAGTACCTGTACTCCATCGAAAATCGTCGCGCGAACTTTTTCACTCCCGAGTTTGCGGGTTTGTTTCAGTGCTTTGGGCTTCCACGTAATGGAATTCACAGGATGAATTATAAGATAAATATAAGTTTTGTCGAGTAAAACTTATATTTTGTGGTATGGGAATGATGAGGAAAGCGGGCATGATGCGGCGGCCGATTCATATCGGTTTTGCTTCGGCTATCACTCTGGCGCGGTAGCTGTTAGAGAGAGCGTTGGGTGTCAACACGTCAACCGGAATGTCGAGCAATTGGCTAAGTTTGTGACGGATGGCGCCGATGTCAAGCAGGGTTGTGTCGGGTGTCGGGTCAATCAATAGCTCAAGATTACTGTCGTCGGTATCGTTGCTACGCGCGACAGAACCAAATACGCGAGCATACGTCGCATGGTGTGCTTCGACCACACGACGAATGTCTGCGCGGTGGGCTTGTAGGGCGATGGAAGGTTTCTTTACCCCGTAATCGCCCCCTTGTTGGCCGGCAGCGCAAGCGCCGCATATTTGGCCAGGACGCCGCGCGTGTAGCGCGGTGCCGGTTGTTGCCACAGAGCCCGGCGCCGTTCGATTTCCTCGGCTTCGACATTGAGTTGCAGCAATAATTGGTGCGCGTCGATGGTGATCGAGTCGCCTTCCTGGATCAAACCGATGGTGCCGCCGGCATAAGCTTCGGGCGCCACATGGCCGACCACCATGCCCCAGGTGCCGCCGGAGAAACGCCCGTCGGTAATCAAGCCGACCGACTCGCCAAGGCCTTTGCCGATCAGGGCTGAGGTCGGGGCCAGCATTTCCGGCATGCCGGGACCGCCCTTGGGACCCAGGTAACGCAATACCAGCACATCGCCAGGCAGGATCTGGTCGGCCAGAATCGCGGCCAACGCGCTTTGTTCGTCTTCGAAAACCCGTGCCGGTCCGGTCATCACCGGGTTTTTCAGGCCGGTAATCTTGGCCACCGCGCCGTCCGGTGCGATATTGCCGCGCAGGATGGCCAAGTGACCGTGTTCGTATAACGCTTGCTCAATCGGGAAAATCACTTGCTGATCGGCCGCCGGTGCATCCGGCACATGGGCCAGCTCTTCGGCCAGCGTTTTGCCGGTGATGGTGATGCAATCGCCATGCAGCAAGCCGGCGTTGAGCAAAATCTTCATCACTTGCGGAATCCCGCCGACCCGGTGCAGGTCGGTGGCCACATACTGGCCCGATGGTTTGAGGTTGCAAATCACCGGCACGCGTTGACGCACCCGTTCGAAATCGTCCAGCGTCCATTCGACTTCGGCGGCATGCGCGATGGCCAGGAAATGCAGCACGGCATTGGTCGAGCCGCCGGTGGCCATAATCACCGCAACGGCGTTTTCGATCGATTTACGGGTGATGATGTCGCGCGGCTTGAGATCTTGCTTGACCGCTTCGACCAGTACCCGCGCCGATTCGGCGGCGGACACCACTTTCTCGTCGTCGGGGTTGGCCATGGTCGACGAATACAGCAAGGACATGCCCATTGCCTCGAACGACGAGCTCATGGTGTTGGCGGTGTACATTCCGCCGCATGAACCGCTGCTGGGACAGGCGTTTTTTTCGACGCCCTTGAAATCGGCTTCGCTCATGCGCCCGGCGGTAAATTCGCCGACGGCCTCGAACGAAGAGACGATGGTCAGATCTTGCCCTTTCCATTTGCCGGGCTTGATGGTGCCGCCATACACATAGATGCCGGGCACGTTGGCGCGCGCCAGGGCGATCATCCCGCCCGGCATGTTCTTGTCGCAGCCGCCGATTACCACCACGCCGTCCATCCACTGGCCTTGCACCGCCACTTCAATACAATCGGAAATCACTTCGCGCGACACCAGCGAATATTTCATCCCTTCGGTGCCCATCGACATCCCGTCGGAGATGGTCGGCGTGCCGAAAGTCTGCGGGTTGGCGTCGGCGGCTTTGATCGCGGCGACGGCGGCCTCGGCCAGCTTTTGCAGGCCCGAATTGCAGGGCGTAATGGTCGAATGACCATTGGCGATACCGATCATCGGCTTGTCGAAGTCTTCTTCCTTGTAGCCGAGCGCGTAATACATGGAGCGATTGGGCGCGCGGGCAACCCCTTGCGTGATATTTTTTGAGCGCCGGTTATAGGCCATAAAAATCTCCTTGAGTGCAGTCCGTCATAGAGTCGAGCAGGTGCGGACATGATGCGAGCAAGAATGCGGTTTCTCGTGATGCGTGTCAAATATATTATTCAGGTGCTATTAGGTCGTAAAAAGAACTATTTCATCCACAGCAGCAGCGCGGGCAAGGTCAGCAGCGAACCCAGGGTCGAGAATAGGATCGTTTTAGAGGTCAGGGCGCCTTCCCGTTGATAAAACTCGGCCAGCATGAAGGGACCTGTACCTGTGGGCAGCGCCGCCACCAGCACGGCAATTTGCGCCAAGGGCGTGGGCACGCTGAATACGCGATAAGCAAAAAACCAGGTCAACGCGGGCTGTACCACCAGTTTAGTCAACGCCAGCCACACCGGCATACTGCCGTGGCCGGCTGCCGCAGTGCGTTTTTGCGCCAGGAACAGGCCAAGTCCGACCAGGGCGCAAGGACTGGCTGCGCCGCCAAGCAAGGTGAAAAAAGTTTCGACGCTCCCCGCCAGGTGCAGTCCTGCGGCCGAATATAAGGCCCCCAGCACAGGCGCGATCAGCAGCGGATTGCGCAACAACGACCCGCCGACCTTGCGCACCAGGCGTGCGCTGTGGCGCTCGGTCTGCAAACTGATTTCGATCACCACAATCGCGACTGCAAACAAAACGCAGACGGTGATGATGCTGGCGATCGTCACCGCCGCCAGACTGCTGCGGCCGAACACCAGCAGGCACAGGGGAAAACCGATATAGCCGGTGTTGGCGTAGGCGGTGGCGATGCCGTCGATGCTGGCATCGGCCACGTGTCGCAGATTGCGCGCGCGCCACACCACCGTCAGCACAAACACGATGCCCGCGCCCAGCCCGAAGGCGGCGATAAAGCCGGGTTGATCCAGTTGGGTCCAACTGACCCGGGCCATGATGTCGAACAGCAGGGCCGGCAGCGCCAGGTAAATCACAAAACGATTCAGTTCGGTGGCGGCGTTCGGGCCCAGGATCTTCAGTTTGCGGCTTAAATAGCCGGCGAGTATCAGGGCGAAGATCGGCAGTACGATGGCAACGGTGGAAAACATAAAGACGCGGCATCCGGAGGAAGAGGGGGCGACGCAAGTTTAGAAGGACTCGGCGCGATAAACCACAGCGAATTTAACCGCTATCGAATACTTTTGCAGCGCAGGCGCCGGTTACTCGGGCCGCGGCCCGACATAGGCGGCGCGCGGCCGGATCAAGCTGCGGTTTGCGCGTTGCTCCAAAGCATGGGCGATCCAGCCCATGGAGCGCCCCAGGGCGAATAAACCAAAAGCCGCGCCGGGCGGAAGCTGCAAATGCCGGCGCAAGGCAACCAGCGCGAAGTCGATGGACGGGTGGCGCCCCATCAGGGTTGAGACTTCGTCGACCAGCTCTTGCCAGGCTGCATGGTGCGGCAAAATGCGCGTAAGCAGGGCGCTGGCGCGCACATCGCCGTCCGGATAGAGGTGATGACCGAAGCCGGGCAGGTCTTCGCCGCGTGCCAGCCGTTGCCGCAGCTTGAGCGCCACCTCGGTCTCGCCGACTTCGTCCCACAGCGCTTCGACGCGTGCCGTGGTGCCGCCATGACGCCCGCCCGTCAACGCCGCCAGGCCGCCGACAATCGCGGCGCGCAAACTGGCACCGGTCGAGGCGACGCAGCGTGCGGTAAAACTTGACGCATTGAGTTCATGATCGGCGCATAAGATCAATGCCATTCGCACTTGGTCCGCGCCTGCTTCATCGAGCCGCCAAGCCAAGGCGCATTGTTCATGGAGCGGCGCCGCACTCGGTGCGGTGCCGAGCAGGCAGGCGGTCAGCAAGCGCACCAGCGCGCCGCAGCCCTCGGCCAGACGCTCCGGCGACTGCTGCCATATGCCGCCTAAGGGACCTGCCGCCGTAGGCGCGTCGTCGCTGGCGATGCTGAACAGCGGCAACAACACCTCATCGCACTGCCGTCCCGCATAGCTATGTTGCAGCATGGCCAACGTGGCGGGCGCGCTCGGCACTTGCACGCCGAATGCGGTCTGCACCGGACACTGCCACAACAAGGCGGCGACCGCTTCCACCGTGCCGGACGTCGCCAGCGCGATGGCGTCGCGGCCGCGATAGAAAAGTTGACCGTGCTCGATCAAGGTGATGGACGATTCCAGCACCGGCAAACCCCAATGCAGTGCCGCTTTGGCGACTTCCTTGGGTTTGCGGCCACGGGTGCGTTGTTGGGCCAGCCGTTCCACATCTTTGGTCAAATAACGGCTTTCGCGCGCGGTGTCGCCCGCATGTGCTTGCAGCAGACCGCGGCTGACATAGGCGTAGAGCGTCTGGCGCGAAACCCCAAGTTGCAGCGCCGCTTCGGTGGAACTCAGATAGACGGCCATAAAAACCAGATGATAACGATAGATTGATTATATTAATCAACGTTGACAATTAGTTCAAGGCGAATAGACTTCAATTCACCTTCACCCCCTGAAATATGAGGTTCGCCATGTTTCAACAGCTTGCTGCTGCGCTTGCTCAGTCCGGCGCCACAGAAGATCCTGCCACCGATTATCTGCGCCAGATCTGGCATGCCCTGGGCGGCCAGCCCGCACATCTGGCCCATCTCACCTTTACCGGCAGCGGCGCTTTGCCCTCGGTCTTTGCCGTGACCGATCTGGCCG